>OERZ01000226.1_pt1 | contig 11482 bp, 12 predicted proteins | sample 1540151 | NCBI WGS metagenome assembly OERZ01 (sample SAMEA3891880, study PRJEB23780) | metagenome | biome: terrestrial biome; feature: animal house; material: Caecal content | place: Italy | collected 2015-05-05 | reverse complement strand
CATCCACCCCGCCGCCCATCCCCAGGAGGTTCAGGCCATTCTGGACAGCGGCTGTATCGCCTTCACCGCCGAGGACTCCCACCGGTACGGCTCCCCCAACTGCGAGGCCGCCGGCAAGGAGGGCGCCCTGCTGGGACTGGAGTCCATGCTGACCGTCAACGGCGGCAAGGGCAAGCTCCACAGGGATTCCTACATTGTCCCTTATTCTTGTGGGAGCGGCTCCAGTTCCTCCCCTGAAGCCGTCTATCGCTATGATATCGGCGCCGCTTCTTGCAATTCCGCTGGCTATTGCCGCAATATTATGTACGGCGGCAACCTTTACTATTACCGGCTTTTTATACCTTGTCGCCTCCTTGAGGGAATAAACAAGCTGTCTTAGGTCCTCAATCGAGTAGATATCGTGGTGAGGTGCGGGAGATATGGCGTCCGAGCCTTCAGGTATCATTCTGGTCCTGGAGACATCTCCTACTATCTTGGCTCCGGGAAGGTGACCGCCGATTCCGGGCTTTGCTCCCTGACCCATCTTTATCTCGATTGCCGCACCTGCGTTGAGGTAGTCCTCATACACTCCGAATCTTCCCGAGGCAACCTGGACGATGGTGTTTTCACCGTAGCAGTAGAAGTCCTCGTGGAGTCCTCCCTCGCCGGTATTGTAATAGATTCCAAGCTCCCTTGCAGCTCTTGCAAGGCTCTCGTGGGCGTTATAGCTTATCGAGCCGTAGCTCATGGCGGAGAACATTACCGGCATATTAAGCCTTAGCTGGGGCGTCAGGGTGGTGTCGAGGCTTCCGTCGGGCAGTCTTGTCACGGTCTTTGGCTTCTTGCCAAGATAAACCCTTGTCTCCATAGGCTCTCGGAGCGGGTCTATAGGAGGGTTTGTCACCTGCGAGGCGTTTATCAGTATCCTATCCCAGTAAACCGGCAGAGGCTTGGGGTTTCCCATCGAGGAAAGAAGCACTCCTCCGCTTCCCGCCTGCTTGTATATCTCCTTTATGGTGTCCTGCTGCCAGTTGGCGTTCTCCCTGAACGCACAGTCGCTCTTGACAATCTTCAGCGCCCTGGTCGGGCAGAGGGCTACACAGCGCTGGCAGTTTACGCATTTCGACTCGTCAGCCGTCATGCAGCCAAGCTCCTCGTCATAGCTGTGGACGAGGTTTGCACACTGCCTCTCGCAGACACGGCAGCCAATGCACCTTGTAGTATTTCTTATTACCTCAAACTCGGGATAGATATATTCGATTCCCATCAGTATGCACCATCCTTAACCTTAACTATCACAGGCTCTCCGCCGGAGGGAGCGTAGATGCCCTTTATGTCAGGCTCCATAGCCCTTATGGCAGCCTCCTCGCTGGCGATGTAAACCATGTCGTCCTTTTCGGCAGTTACCATGGAGCGAAGCTTTAAGCGGTCGTTAAGAGCCATGAGACCTCCCTCAAAGCCCAGGATTATCGAGAACGGACCGGTGATAAGAAGGCTTGGATAGACTGTTCTTAGGAAGGAGAGCTTTCTTTTCTCCTCCTCCGGCTTTGACTCTATCGTCGACCAGAAGGGAGCGGCTATTACCGAGGCGGTCTCCTTAAGATTCAGCCCCTGCTTTCTTAAAAGGTAATCGGCTATGTAGGTTATTACCTCGGTGTCTGTCTGAAGGGTACACTTGTAGCCGAACATCTCTATAGAGCGGCGGTTAGCGTCATAGGAGGATATCTCGCCGTTGTGGACTATCGAGTAGTCCAAAAGCGCAAAGGGATGCGCTCCTCCCCACCAGCCGGGGGTGTTTGTGGGATACCGTCCGTGAGCGGTCCACATATAGCCCATGTACTCCTCCAGCCTATAAAATCTTCCCACATCCTCCGGGAAGCCGACCGCCTTGAACACTCCCATGTTCTTTCCGCTCGAGAAAACATATGCGCCGTCTATCTTGGTGTTTATCTTCATGACCATCCTGGCGACATACTCCTTCTCGTCGATTTGCAGACGGGCAAGCACCGATGCCAGAGGAGCCACGAAGTACCTCCATATCAGAGGGACATTGGTTATCTCGGGAATCTTTCTTATAGGGATATTCTCCGCCCTGACGATTTCAAAGCCCTCCTTGAGGACCTCCTCGCAGGCGGTTCTGTCCATGCTGTCGTTGAAGAATATATGCAGAGCATAAAATTCCTTGTATTCGGGATAGATGCCGTATGCGGCAAAGCCTCCTCCAAGACCGTTGGAGCGGTCATGCATAGGAAGCATACTGTTAATTATACCCTCGCCGTTAAAGCGGCGGCCGTCCCTTGACACTGCGGCGGATATGGCGCAGCCCGAGGGAATCCTTACCTCGCCCTCTAAAGGCTGACGGTCGGTACTGTTAGATTTGAACATCACGCACACCCTTTCAACAAAAAAACAAAGACGCCATCTACAGGAAAATCCCGCAGATGAACGCCTTTGCTCATCGGATTCTGATTATAGCACAGCTTGCGAAAAATGTCAATAGGAAAAGCTCCCCAAAACTAGTATGGGTTTATCCTTTTAAAATTGTGCAGCCGCACAATTAAAGACGGATTTTTAGTAACGCTGTCGCAAAAGGAATAAAATTCCTTTCAGATTACTTTATCATCGAGGCAACCTCGTCTGCAAAGTTGTCCTCCTTCTTGGCTATGCCCTCGCCTCTCTCGTAGCGGACAAACTCGGTTATCTTGATAGAGCCGCCCAGCTCCTTGGCGCACTTTTCGACATACTTGCCGACGGTGAGGTCGCCGTCCTTGACGAACTCCTGCTCGACCAGGCAGTTCTCCTTGAAGAACTTCTTGATCTTGCCTTCCACCATCTTCTCTTTGATGGCATCGGGCTTGTTGGCGTTCTTGGGATCGTTGGCGATCTGAGCCAGCAGAATCTCCTTCTCCTTGTCCAGCACTTCGGCGGGAACTTCGCTCTCGCACAGGTAGCCGGGGTTGGCAGCGGCGATCTGCATGGCGATGTCCTTGCCGTAAGCGGCGAACTCGGGCTTGGCGGCGATCTCGTCAGAGGTCTCGAAGTCAACCAGAACAGCGTGGGTGCCGCCGCCGTGGACGTAGGCAGCGCAGGCGCCCTCGTAACGGACAAAACGGCGAACCTTGATGTTCTCCTTGATGACCAGGATCAGCTGCTTGAGGCCGTCGTCGACGGTGCCCTCGCCCATCTTGCAGTTCATCAGAGCGTCCACATCGGCGGGGTTCTGCTCCATGATGACCTTGGCGGCATCCTTGACGAAGGCGACGAACTTGTCGTTCTTGGCGACGAAGTCGGTCTCAGCGTTGACCTCGATGACAACGCCCACCTTGCACTGGGGGCAGTAATCAGCGTAGACCATGCCCTCGGCAGCGATGCGGCCGGCCTTCTTGGCGGCGGTGGCCAGGCCACGCTCACGCAGCAGCTCGACCGCCTTGGCGAAATCGCCGTTGGCCTCGGTCAGAGCCTTCTTGCACTCCATCATGCCGCAGTCGGTCTGCTTGCGCAGCTCCATAACGTCCTTTGCAGAAATAGCCATTTTTGTACTCTCCCTTACTCGTTTTTTCGCGTTGATACGGAAAAATCAGGCGTTGGCAGCTTCCTCGGCGGGGGCAGCCTCCTGGTTGCCCTGCTTGCCCTCCAGGACAGCGTCGGCCATAGCGCCGGCGATCAGCTTGACAGCGCGGATGGCGTCGTCGTTGCCGGGGATGACCCAGTCGATCTCGTCGGGGTTGCAGTTGGTGTCAACGATGGCCACGATGGGGATGTTCAGCTTGCGGGCCTCGGCCACAGCGATGCGCTCCTTGTGGGGGTCAACGATGAACATGGCCTTGGGCAGGACCTTCATGTTCTTGACGCCGCCCAGGTACTTGTCCAGCTTCTCCATCTCCAGCTCGAGCTTGGCGACTTCCTTCTTGGGCAGCAGCTCGAAGGTGCCGTTCTCCTTCATCTTAGCCAGCTGCTCCATCCGGTCGATCCGCTTGCGGATGGTGCGGAAGTTGGTCAGCATGCCGCCCAGCCAGCGAGCGTTGACGTAGTGCATGCCGCAGCGCAGAGCCTCGTCACGGATGGACTCCTGGGCCTGCTTCTTGGTGCCGACGAACAGGATGTCGCCGCCCTCGGCTGCGACTTCCTTCACGTAGTTATAAGCCTCGTCCAGCTTCTTAACGGTCTTCTGCAGGTCGATGATATAGATGCCGTTGCGCTCGGTGAAGATATACTTCGCCATCTTGGGGTTCCAGCGGCGGGTCTGATGACCGAAGTGCACGCCTGCTTCGAGAAGCTGCTTCATAGAAACGACTGCCATGATAAAATTACCTCCAAAAATTGTTTTGCCTCCGCACACCATGATCCGCCCCCACATCGGGTGGGGTGGACTGCCCTCCACCGGTTCGGCACATGAGGGCATAGTGATGCGTGTGTGATACTCGGATATAATAACACAGAAAAGCGGCGGTTGCAAGAGGTTTTTCGCCCTTTTTACAGAATTTTTCCGCCGTGGTTACTCCCCGCCCAGGGCAAGGCCCATCCGGCCGAGGGCGTACTCCTGGCCGAACATGAGATCGTATTGGAGCAGCCAGTGGTTCCGGTTCCAGGCGGCCTGGTCCTCGGTCAGCTCCTGGGTGATGGTGCCGTCCCAGTTGACGGTCACCCCGCCGGTGTGGCTGCGGTAGCCCTCCTTGAGCTGGAGGTTCAGGTACTGGAAGAAAAGGGGCTGGTCCAGCCCGTAGAGATCCATCATCACCGGGGAGATCTCATAGGCCGCGATGGCGCCCAGGTCCACCGGCTGGTCGGTGTAGTTGGACCACATGAGAAGGGTGGTCTGGTGGAGGGCCGGGTCGGAAGCCGAGTCCCCCGCATAGCCGGTGGCGGTGTAGACGTCGTACCCCGAGTCGATGGGGTTATAGTGGTCCCCCCAGAACACCAGGATCACCGGCTCGTCCACCCCGGAGAAATACTCCACCAGCTGGCCCAGCATGGCGTCGGCGTCCCGGACGCCGGTGGCAAAATCTTCCAAAGCGCCGATGGTGCTCGCCTTGAGCCCCGCGGGGGCCGAGAGAACCCGCACCCGCTCATCGTCGGGGTAGTTGGCGGCGTTGTAGTTGGTGTGGTTCTGCATGGTCACCGCGTGGAGGAACACCGGCGCGTCGGACTCGGCTTTCAGGGACTCATATTCCTGGATGATCTGGTCGGCCATGGAGGCGTCGGACACAAGGCCCCCGCTCCAATAGTAATCCCGGACCCGCTCGACCCCCCGCATATCCTCCATGCTGATGAATTCGTCCAGCCCCAGGTTGGGGTAGGCGGTGTTCCGGCTCCAGTATTTGGCATAAAAGCAATGGACCGCCGCCGTCTGGTAGCCCTGGGCCTTGAGCCAGGCGGGCAGGGAGAACATGGGGTGTGTCACATGCTGCTGGTAGGGTTTGCACCCCGAGGGCAGAAAGGACACCGAGAACCCGGTGAGGGCCTCGAACTCCACGTCGCAGGTGCCGCCGCCGAAGCTGGGGCTGTACACCTTGCCGCTGGCCGCCGACTGCTGAAGGGCGTGGAGATTGGGGGAAATGTCGGTGTCAAAGACCACGCCGTAGTCCTCCAGCTGGCTTACGTCCCAGTAGGACTCGTTCATCACATAGATAATGGTGGGCTGTTCTTCGGGGTTTGATTCGGTGGCGCCGTAACTTTCGCGGAAGTTCTCCCCCGCCGCCCCATCGGCTTTTTCCACCGCGTCCAGGACGGCGTTCACCGCCTCCTCGGAGTAGTCCTCGGGTTTGTCGATTTCCAGGTTGGTGAGGTTGGTCATAAAGCCGGTGATGACTCCGTACCAGCGGTAATACCGGTCCTGCATCCAGGCGTCGGGGTAGATCCCCAGCCAGGCCGTGACCGTGGGCTGGAGATAGACCCCGAACACCAGGGCCGCCAGGGCCGCCGAGGCCGCCGCCAGCTCCACCAGACGGTGGGGCAGGGCCAGCGGGGCCCGGCCCCGGTAGAGCCAGAAGGTCAGCCCCACCAGGGCCGCGATGATCCCCATCGACCAGGCCATGCTGGGCTGGATCTTGATCCCTGCGGCGGCGGCCACCCCGGCCGCCTCGGACACGTGGGAGAGGTCCCAGGGCAAAAAGGGCTCGCCCCGAAGCTGGAGGGTATAATAATTGACCGCCGCCGGGACGCACCCCAGACAGGCGGTCAAAAAAGTAGCCAGGGGCGCCAGCCGGGTGGCAGCGTCCGTCACCAGCCAGCAGAGGAGCAAAAAGCCCCAGGCCAAAAGATAGGCCGACCCGTGGGGCAGGATATACTCGGTGAAAGTCTCCGCCGTCAGGGCCCCCCGGGCGATCCACTCGGTCAAAACCAGAACCACCAGCGCCGCCCCCGCCGGGAAAACGCCCCGGGCCCAAAGCAGCGGCAGCTCTGTCTGCCTGCGATTCATAGAAAAACGGTTCACTTCCTCTTCTGTTTCAGATTCTGCCGCCAAAGCGCGGCAGGCTCGGCACCCATTATAACGCAGTTTTTTTTAAAATCTACCGGGAAAGATCGAAAGTTTGGTGTAAAATCCCCTCATTTGGTCCGGCCCAGCAGCCGGTCCAGCAGTCCGGGCTGGGGGGATGACTCCTCCGGCAGGGGCGTTTTGACCAGCAGGGCGTCGGCCCCGATCTTCTCGATGTCGCTCCAGGGGATGGTCAGGGTCTCCCCCCGGCCCAGCAGCCCGAACAGCCGCGGCCGCCCCAGCATCAGCAGGCTCTCGATCTGGGCGTGTTCCAGGTCGATCACCATATCGTCCACCTTCCCGAGGCAGGCCCCCTCCTGGAGCTGGACCACCTCTTTGGCACATAATTCCCGAAATGTCACAGTAGTACCCCCTCTCGCACGGGGATGCGATCCACCCCCGATTAAAAAGACAATATGCGCCCCGGGGCGGCTTTATTCCCGCCCGGGCTCAGAAGGGAGTGGAAATTCCCGCCAGGATTGTGCTATACTGGAAAAAACGGCAAAGAGGTACAGCTATGTACAAAAATATTATTTTTGATTTTGGCGGGGTCATGGTGGATTTTGACCCCAAGGATTACCTGATGGAGCGGTTCTGCCACGAATCCGCCGAGGAGAAGATCTACCGGCTGACCTTCGGCAGCGAGACCTGGGCCCAGCTGGACGCGGGGCTGATCTCCCGGTTCGAGGGCAACCAGAAGATGCTGGAAGACGCCAAAGCCGAGGGCTGTCTGTTCGAGGTGCAGGAGGTGCTGGACGACTGGATGAGCATTCTCCGGATCCGGCGGCGGATGCTGGACCTGGTGCGCCGGCTGAAGAGCCACGGCTACTGCGTCTATTACCTCTCCAATATGCCCGAGGACGCCCTGGCCCTCCTGCGGGAGAAGGGGCTGCTGGACAAGTTCGACGGGGGGATCGCCTCCTGCGAGGTCCACATCAACAAGCCCGACCCCCGGATCTACCAGGCCCTTTTGGAAAAATACAACCTCAAGGCCACCGAGTGCGTTTTCATCGACGACAGCCGCCCCAACGTCCAGACGGCCTTCCAGCTGGGGATGAACGGTTTGCAGATGAAAGAGAGCGTGGGTACCTTGGTGCGGAGCCTGGCCACCTGCAACATCTCCCTGCGGTGAGCCGCCCCGCCCCGCACAAACCAATACAAACAACAAATTCCCCGCCGGGTTTCCGTTGGAAACACAGCGGGGAATTCGCTTTGTTCAGAGCCTAAAGGTTATTTCTTCTCGAAGCTCTGGCAGAAGTGGGGGGTCTCCATCTGCTGAGTGGCACAGCTGTCGCAGTGCTCGGTCACCTTGATCTGGGGCAGATCGCATTTGCAGCTGCCCACATTGTAGCGGCACTCGCAGACATCACAAATAACACCTTTGTTCTCCATTTTTATCACCTCCCTATCAGCAGTATGCCCGACCCGTGAGGGCGTTATTCCGGCTGGAAGATTTTGTCAGCCCCGGAGGGAGAAGAAAAGATAGAGCACCCCAAAGACCACCGGCTGGTGGAGCAGATAGAAGATCAGGGAGTGGCGGCCCAGCCAGCCCAGGGGCGGGCAGACCGAACGGCGGAGGGGTTCCATCCGGGCCCGGCCCACCAGCCGGTGGAGGAAGTACCCCGCCCAGAACAAAAACACCCAGGGGATCAGGGAGAAATAGTCGGTGGAATAAAACCCCGGCTGCGGGAACCCCAAAAAGGCGGTGAAGAGGTTGGCGTAAAGGCCCCGGGGCAGGGTCATGAGCCACCAGGACTCAAAACCCAGGCCCCCCATATTGACATTATAGGTAACCAGGAAGAGGGCGAGGCTAGCCCCAAACCCCACCCCGGCGGGGACTTTTTCAAAGAGGGGCCGAAGGGCCGCCGTGAGGAGCATGGCGGAGCCCAGCATGGTGAGCACCCCGAAGAGGACCAATGTCTCGGGCATAAAGAGCCAGGTCACCAGGGTGACCAGCGCCCCCGCCCCGAACACCTGGGCGCCCCGGCGGGCGGTGTGACGGCCAAAGGGCACGCAGAACCCCGACAGCAGGATGAACAGGCAGCAGCCCGACACCTGCCAGATCTTCCCCGGCAGGCCCAGGTACCAGTCGGCCCGCACCCCGTAGAGAAACACCAGGTCCCACAGGCCGTGGTACACCACCATATTGATCAGGTTGAGCCCCCGCAATTCATCCAGCAGATGATACCGCACGGGGGATTGTTTCGCTTGTTCCATCGTTGATTATCCTTTCCGCAAAAGGCCGGCGGCGGAACCGACAAAAGGGGGGGCAAGCCGCACCCGGCTCACCCTCCCAGAGGTTCAAACGGTTAAAATCAGGCGTTGAAGTAACGCTTCAGCAGGCCCTCAAAGCCGCGGCCGTGACGGGCCTCGTCCTTGGCCATCTCGTGGACGGTGTCGTGGATGGCGTCCAGGTTCAGAGCCTTGGCCTTCTTGGCCAGCTCCATCTTGCCGGAGCAGGCGCCGCACTCGGCCTCGGCGCGCATCTCCAGGTTCTTCTTGGTGCTGTCGGTCAGCACCTCGCCCAGCAGCTCGGCGAACTTGGCGGCGTGCTCGGCCTCCTCGAAGGCGTAGCGCTTGTAAGCCTCGGCGATCTCGGGGTAGCCCTCGCGCTCAGCCACGCGGGACATAGCCAGGTACATGCCGACCTCGCTGCACTCGCCCTCGAAGTTGGCGCGCAGGCCGTCGACGATATCCTGGGGCACGTCCTCAGACTTGGCGATGCCCACCACGTGCTCGGTGACGTACTCGTTGCCCACCTTCTCAACGAAAGCGGAAGCGGGAGCCTTGCAGACAGGGCACTTCTCGGGGATGGAGCCCTCAGCGATGTAACCACAAACTTTGCAAACGTACTTTGCCATAGTAATAAACCTCCATATGTCTTAAACACTCGCAACAGCAGAGTGCTGTCGTTTCAACGACGCCATTATACCCGCCGGACCGGAAGTTAGTCAAGGCTAATATATGAGAATCATTCGCATTTAACAGTTTGTTTACAGTTCGGCCAAAACCCCGCCCCAGCCGTTCCCTTTGATCGAAAAGATTAGAAGGTTTTCCGCACTTCCATCACCCGGCCCATGACGTGGACGGGGGTTTTTTTCAGGTCGTACACCTGGACCTGGTACTGGGGGTTATAGCTCTGGGGCGAGAGGAACACCGTGTCCCCGTCCTGGCGGAACCGCTTTAAGGTGGCCTCGTCCCCGTTGATGCAGACCACCGCGATGGTGTTGGGGTCCACCGCCTCCTGCTGGCGGACGATGACGGTGTCCCCGTCGTTGATCCCCGCCGCGTTCATGCTGTCCCCCACCGCCCGCAGGGCGTAGTATTTCTCGCCGCTGTTCCCGAGATAGGACACATACCCGCTGATGTTCTCCTCGGCATACATGGGGCAGCCGCACCGCACCTGGCCCAGCACCGGAATCATCGGCCCCGGCCGCACCGGGATGGCCGCCTCGGGCAGAGGCTCTTTCTCCTCGTCGATCCCCATGAGATAGGCCGTCGTGGTCTCCAGCGCCCGGGCAAAGGCCTCCACCTTGGACTGGGGGATATCCGCCTTGCCGTTTTCGATCTTGCTGATGGAGGATTTGTCCTTATACCCCATCCGGTTGGCCAGCTCTTCCACCGTCAGCCCCAGCTCCTGGCGCCGGGCTTTGATCCGCTCGTAAATGTTTGCCATATAGTTCCCCTCCTTACCCAACAGGATACCACATTGTGGAACAAAATTCAAGTGCGGCGGAGGATTCCCCCAAGAATTGTTGACTTTCATTCTCCCGCGTGGTATCCTTGTGGTGTGGAATTTAGTTCAACAAAATCCGATTGCAAAAACCACAAAAAATTGAGGTGAGACCATGACCAACACAAACGAACTGCGCCGCCGGGTGGCCCGCTCCGGCTACAAGTACAAGGCTCTGGCCCGGAAAATGGGGATCTGCCCCTCCACCTTGCAGCGCAAAATCGAGAACCAGCGGGAGTTCACGGTCAGCGAGATGGACGATCTGGCCGAGCTGCTGGGGCTGACCCTGCGGGAAAAAGTCGCCATCTTTTTTTGCAAAAATCGTGTAATTTAATTACACAGAAAGAGAGGAACACCCCCATGAAGCAGATTCACCCTCCCGCCGGCGGCGGGACTTTGGCCCCGGGGCTGCCCCGCCGGGCTGTCCGGTAACCGGCCGGAACAGGAGCGGATATGGACGAAAGCAAGAAGAGCGTACTTCTCTACACCGACTGGGCGGAGCCTTTGCGGACTTTGCCGCTGGAGGACGTGGGCCGTTTGTTTTTGGCGATTTTGGATTACACCGACACCGGGCTTGCCCCGGGGTTTGAGAACCCGGCCGCCGCCATGGCCTTTCAGTTTGTCCGGCTGCGCCTGGACGCCAACACCCAAAAATGGGACGAAATCCGCCAAAAACGGCAAAAGGCCGGGGCCCTGGGCGGCAAGCAGCGCCAAGCAAATGCTGCTTTTGCCAGGCAAACCGGGCAAAACCAGGCAAATCAAGCTGTAACTGTCCCTGTCCCTGAACCTGAGCCTGTCCCTGAGCCTGAGCCTGTCCCTGAGCCTGAGCCTGTCCCTGTCCCTGAAAATGGAACTGAAACTGGATTCTCATCCTCCAAACCTCCTTCTCCCGAAGCGGGGACGACGACGACGACCCCCGAACAGGTCTGGATTCAGCTGGGGCTGGGCAGCCAGGTGAGCCCGGCGCTCCAGCGGCTGCTGGACGATTGCCGGGCCAAAGGGGTGGAGGACCCGGTGCTGGCCGAGGCGATCCGCCGCACCGCCGAATACGAGGCCAGCGCTCCCCTGCCCTATCTGCGGGCCAGCCTGGAACGCGCCATCGCCCAGGGGTGCAAAACCCTGGCCCAGTTCCAGGCCGCCCACAGCGGCAGCGGCCGGGGCCAGCGGGTGGACCGGCCGGCCCCCAGCGGGCGGGACTTTTTGGCGGACGCCGCCACCCGCCCTTTCCGCCCTGTGTGAAGAAAAGACCGCGCGGCGGCGCAAAGCCGCAGGGAGGCAGGCATGAGGCTGACCAG
>OERZ01000223.1_pt1 | contig 11543 bp, 17 predicted proteins | sample 1540151 | NCBI WGS metagenome assembly OERZ01 (sample SAMEA3891880, study PRJEB23780) | metagenome | biome: terrestrial biome; feature: animal house; material: Caecal content | place: Italy | collected 2015-05-05 | reverse complement strand
TCCTCACACTCATCAATCTGTTCCATTTGCAATTGTACGGAACTCATGACAGATTCAACATTCTTTGCATACTTTTCCATGTTTGGATCGTACATGTCTGCCTCGTCTGCGGTCAATGTGTTTTCCGATATATCCTCTGGTATGGCTGTTTGTGCCAATGCCTGCTGTGGCCGTAATACCGGTGGTTTCAATTACATCCAGGATTATTTTCCGGGCTAATTCCCGGGCTGTCAGCTTGTAGGCGGTCAGGTAGTTGGTCACATCCATGAACACCTCGTCAATGGAGTAGACCACAATATCCTCCGGGGCCACATACTTCATGTAGACCTGATAAATCCTTGTGCTGTATTCCATGTAGTAGGCCATGCGGGGAGGCGCAATGAGAAAATCAATTTCCAGCTTTGGGTTAGCCTGAAGCTCCGAAAAGGAGCAAGATTTCCCTTCCAGGGTATGTCCCGGCGCATCGTGCCTTCTTCCGGTATTCGCTTCCCTCACCCGCTGTTTCACTTCAAAAAGCCTTCCCCGCCCAGAAATGCCATAGGATTTCAGGGATGGTGTAACCGCCAGACATATAGTTTTGTCCGTCCGGCTTTCGTCTGCCACGACCAGGTTGGTATCCATAGGATCCAGCCCCCGCTCCCGGCATTCCACCGAAGCATAGAAGCTTTTCAGGTCAATGGCAATATAGGTTCGCTGCTTCATGCTTCGATTTCCTCCTTTGTCACGGATTGACTATCATTATTTCAGGAAGTTACTCCGATGTTCCAAAGGTCTCAGATCATAGCCCAGTTCGTTCAGATGGGCAATCTTCAGGGCCACAAGGTTGATATCCGTATGCATGGCCCTTGCAATCTCCTCAGCTGAATAACGGTAGTGGTAGATATAATCCAGCAGTTCCTCATTATCCAGCAAGATTTCTGCCGCAACGATATTGGCCTCATACTCGGGCTTTGTTCGCATATCGTAAAGCATAAATTCCTGTATGGGATTATCCTGGGCAAATTTCCGGTGGAGCTGGTCATGTCCCAGCTCGTGGGCGCAGACAATCCGTTGCAGCCACATGGGAAGGTCCTTGTTGATAAAGATAAACCGGTTCCGTTTGATGACCCGGTACATTCCTTTCAATGCACCAAAGTTCTCACAGAATAAGACCTCCACCCCAAGACGGTCCGCTATCTCAAAGGGGTCCCGTGTGCCGCAGCGCTTTACCAGCCTGTTCCCCACCTGTGTAAGGTACTCTCCGCCCATTTTCTCACCTCCGGTTTGGAATCATTATAGTCAAATAACCGTCCAACAAAATGGACTCGTTTTCACTCGGTGCTGCCGTTCTTTTTGGCAGCATACTTTCTGTTCTTTTCCTTGGCAATCCAGTAAGCATCATTCAGAGCCTTCATGGCTCCTTCCAAAGACTCCTCACTCAGTTCGCCACCGGCAAAGAGGCCGGTCACCTCGCTGACCAGCTGCTCAATATCCCTGGCAGACTGTGCCCCGCCTTTTTCATGGGCTTCCACCACATAGGTTCCGCTGCTTCCCAGCAGATACTCCGTGGTGGTGTGCAGCACATCCGCAATCTTCTGGACAACCTCCATATTGGAGGGCTTGCGGGTACCCAGCTCGTAATTCTGGATTGTGCGGGCAGTCACTCCGGCACTCTGGGCAAGCTGCACCTGGGTCATACCGGCCTCCACACGCTTCTGCTTCAATCTCTCTTTGAAAACCATAAGACACCTCTTTCTGAAAAATCGTAACACGAACACTTTTACTGTATTTTCCATTGACACGAACGTTTGTTCCTGTTATACTATCTTCAATAAGACGAAATACTGTTCATATAAAAATGATAACACACAAAAGCGTGTGTGTCAATAAAACAGGAAACCAGTTGCTTTACCTTTTGAATTTCTTGGAATGGAGGGTTTATGATGCCAGCCTCACAATGCCGGAAAGCGTATGTTGCTGTCAATTTGGATGTGGATGAAGACGGAAATCTCTTTCCCCGGGCAATTCGTTGGAAAGACGGAAGAATCTTCATCATTGAGAAGCTCAAATACAAATGCCGTGCCACTTCCGCGAAGGTCAGCGGCGGAGGAATCCGGTACACCGTGGTTGTGGGCGGAAAGGAATCCTTTCTTTTCCAGGAAGGACACAAGTGGTTTGTGGAGGCAAAGAATGGGTGCGGGTAAACACACGACAGTAGTGTGCAGAAAAACAATTCACCTGTGTGAAATCATTTCATACAGGCAGCACTCTGACAAAAAATATACGATTTTTGTATAACAAAACAAAGGGTTCTTTGGCAAACCGAAACGCCCTGAAAGCCTATGTCTTTCAGGACGTTTGCTTTTTATGCTCGTTTACTTTTACAAGGTTTGTTTGATTCACGCAAAGAAACTTGCAGATTATAGAATGCATAGTGTCGGGTGTTTTCCGAAGCAGCAGTGATCAGGCAAGCACATGTCCCATTTGCCACAATGCATGAATTCTTATTTCATCCCTGCAAGGAAAAAGTTACGGAAACATCACCTCTGCCAAGGGCTTCCTCCCAGCCGGTCAGGTTGTCAATTCTCCCAAGCCGGGTATAGCTCCAGGTGTTGGAGCCGTAGAAGATTACCACCTGGTTTCCCTGATAGAGGACAATATCACCGGATTGGGTCGTGGTCTGGCTGTTGCTGGTGGGCAAGCTCTGACCAAGGGGGCCTACCTTCTCAAAGCCGCCGTAATCCCGCATCTGAATTGTAATATCTCCTCCGGCCAGCAGTTCTTTCAGAGTCTGGGCTCCTATATTCTCAGCAAAGGTTGCAGAAAAGGTTTCTGCGCCTATATGCACATAAAACGTGTTTTCCTTCATAGGGTCTTCTTCCTCACTTTCTTCCTTTAAGGTTTCGTCCTCCGTAGAATCATGGGAGGATGGCTCGGTGCCGGTACTGTCCCCGGTATCAGATTCACCGGACTGCACATTCTCCGTCCCATCCTGGATGCTGCTCTCCCCATGAGGAGGATTGCTCTCAGAGGAAGTAGATGCAGAATTGGACCTGCATGCTGTCAGGCAGCCTGCAAACAGGACCGCCAGCAGAAAACACCAAACTTTTTTCATGAAATTTCCTCCTCACCACACATTTCGTATAAACCACCGTTTACAGTTCCTTTTTGCAGACGATTGTGGTCTTTTGGGGGTCAATCTTGTCCCGCTCCAGAATCAGCTCGCCAATGGACTCGGCACGGATGGTGCCGCCGGTGGGATTCATCACGCTTTCAATGTGGCTGTCAATCTCCGCATCCACCGTGGAATATTCAAACGCCAGGGTGGTATTGAGCAGCTTGCAGTTCTTCATCACAAGATTTTCGATATAGCACATCCCCTGCAAGCTCTCCACGGTACAGTTAACGAGGGTCAGGTTTTTGGCGTTCCAGCCCAGATACTCTCCGGATATGAAGGAATCGTACACCGTCACATTTTCGCTGTTCCAGAAGGCATCTTTGGAAAGCAGGCGGGAATTGCGGATGGTCACATTCCGTGCACCGTCAAAAGAGTAGTTGCCATAAAGGGTCAATCCCCGGATTTCCATGTTCCGGCTGTTCATGGCAAAGTAATCACCCTTGGCCATCACCTGGTCCAGGTTTACGCCGTCGCAGCTCCACAGCGTCTCAGAGGCGTTGGGGAAGGTCACATTCTTCAGGGCTACATCGTGACAGCGCCGGAAGTTCTTGGGCGCTTCAATGGCTGAATCCTCCACACGGATATGGTCGGTATACCACACCCCGGCCCGGCCCATCTCAAACCAGGTGCTGTTCTTTACCACAATGTTCTTTCCATACCACAAGGGGTATTTCCACTTGAACATGCACTCCACCAGTTCAATATTGCGGCTTTCCTTCAGGGGCGATTCCCCGTCTGCAAAGATTGTACCTTTGATCCGGAGGTCATGCCCCTGAAACAGAGCACGCTCCCCCGTCAAAATCTGATTCTCCAATTCTGTCACATCAGTCTGATTGCTGCCCATATATATCAAATCCTTTCTCCTGTTGTCGGAAAGCGGCACAGATCTGCACAGGTTTGTTGCCTCAGTCCCGCCGGCTTAATCTACTCCCGATTCTCTTTTGTGGGCTTTCGTTATTTCAGATTGCTTTTCAGAAACGCCTCGATTTTATCAAAAGGAATGCGGTCAGTGCGGTCATACAGATCGATATGCTCTGCATCTTCCACCACATACAGCTCCTTGGGCTCCTGCGCCTTGGCATACGCCGCATCGCTGAAGAACCGGGAGTGTGCCCGGTCACCCACCACAAACAAAATGGGACGGGGGCTGATTTCGTCCAGGTGGCTGAGAAGATCAAAATTCATCATAGGAATGTTGCTGGTGGTGGTGAAGCCGCCCCGGGCACGCTCATGGTGCCCTCTTTTTACTGCGTAGAAACGGAACCACTCGGCGGTAGGTTCCTCCAGGCCTTCGGGCACCTGTTCCAGGGGTGTCTCCGGGAAGAAGGGAATATACTCCGGCATATATCCATTCTCCGCATCCTTCCAACGCCGCTCTGCCAGGGCCTGCTTGGCCGCTAAGATTTGTTCCGGTGTCTGACCCAATCTTGCCGCCACGGTCATATCATACATGCTGGTGGTAATCACTGCACGGATTCTGGTGTCCACCTGCGCCGCCGCCAGGGCAAAACCGCCGCTGCCGCAGATGCCCAGAACGGCAATTTTCTTCCGATCCACAAAGGGCTGGAGTCCCAGGAAATCCACGCCTGCGCTGAAATTCTCGGTGAACAGGTCCGGGGAAGAGACATGATGGGGCTCCCCTGCGCTCTCTCCCATATAGCAGGGGTCAAAGGTCAGCACCACAAACCCCCGCTGTGCCAGCTCGTTGGCATAGACACAGGGGCCCTGCTCTTTCACACCGCCATAGGGGGCACCCACAATCAGGGCCATCTGGGGCTTGGTTTTGTCCATGTCCTTTGCCATATACAAATCACCGGCCAGCATCAGGCCGTATCGGTTGGGGTAGCGGACATGGGTTCTTTCTACATTCTCATGCAATGGGCAGATATACTCGCTCATGGTTTGTTCTCCTTTCATTTATCAAGGGCACTATACTGCTGGTCGGTTACAGGTTCCAACCACTCGTTGGAACCACCTTCTGCCGGAATTTCAATGGCGATATGGGTAAACCATTCATCCCTTGCCGCACCGTGCCAGTGCTTTACTTCCGGGGCAATGTATACCACGTCCCCGGGATGGAGTTTTCTGGCAGGATGCTGCCATTCCTGATACCAGCCCTCCCCATCGGTGCACAGCAGAATCTGCCCGCCCTTATGGTGGATATGCCAGTTGTTGCGGCACTGCGGTTCAAAGGTTACATTGTATACCCCAACGCCGTGGATATTCAGGGGTTTCAGGTAACTGTTTCCAATAAAATACCGGGCATACGCCGTGTTGGGTTCGCCCAGGCCGAACAGAGAGTCGGAAGCGTCCTGTGTTTCCTGGGTATAAATCTCCCGCACCATAGGAAATACCGCCCAGGCATTGGGCCAACCCACATAAAAGGCAATATGGGTAATCATCTCTACCATTTCCGTCTTGGTCACGCCGTGATTTTTGGCGTTGCGGATGTGGTATTCCAAAGAGCTGTCGGTGATGCCCTTGGATATCAGGGCAACCACCGTAATCATACACCGGTCCCGCAGGGACAGCTTGTCTTCCCTGGACCAGACCTCCCCAAACAGGACATCATCATTCAATTGAGCAAACTTGGGAGCCAGATCTCCCAGCCCCGTTCTGCCGGCAGTTTGTTTTATCATGTGCTTTCCTCCTCCGCATTTATATCTTAACTTTCAGCTTTTATCCTTCTCAAGCCGGTAGACCAGATAGTCCAGGCAATGGATTTGCTTTTCCTCCCGGTGAACCTGAGCCAACAGCCCTTCCCTTTTTTGAGATAACAGCCGCAGCTGTTTTTCCCTTTCTCCCGCACTCCAGCAGATAAGAAACTCCTGTATTGAGCTTTCGTCAAATCCGACTGCTTGCAGGTTCATAATCAAATCCTGCTCCGTAATGTTAAAAACCTCCTTTTGCCCCGGGCTTTCTGCTATTATTATATTCCCGACAGAAACGCATATCAAATACTTATAAACAATGTTATTGCATAGTTGAAACCTATTCATATTTGTGGTATTCTTTTCAGTAGGAGGCGATGGATATGGAACTGCGAGTGCTGCAGTATTTTTTGGCGGTGGCCAGAGAGCAGAATATTTCCTCTGCGGCAGAATCCCTGCATCTTTCTCAGCCTACTCTTTCCACCCAGCTGAAAGCCTTGGAGGAAGAGCTGGGAAAACAGCTTTTAATCCGCGGGACAAAGGGCTCCCGAAAAGTGCTGTTAACCGAGGAAGGGATGCTGCTGAGAAAACGGGCGGAAGAGATTCTGGAATTGGTCCGCATGACAGAAAGAGAGATCTCTTTGTCCGACGAAGTAATCGCCGGAGATGTCTATATTGGTACCGGTGAGTCCGATATGATTCGCATTTTCGCAAGAGCCGCCAAGCGCATTCAGGAAAAATATCCCGATATTCATTTTCATATTCTCAGCGGAAATTCCGCTTTTGTGAAAGAGCATTTGGACCGGGGATTGATTGATTTCGGAGTGGTATACAGTCCCGTGGATACCACGGTTTACAGTTCCATCAAAGTTCCAATCCGGGATACCTGGGGGGTACTGATGCGGAAAGATTCTCCCCTGGCCCAGAAAGATGTGATTCAGCCCCAGGATCTGTGGGATAAGCCCTTGATTTTGTCGGCGCAGAAAACAGATGCCTGGCCTATGTCCAGCTGGTTTGGACAGGATATCACCAGACTGAATATCGTTGCCACATACAATCTGGTGTTTAATGCATCGCTGCTGGTGGAGGAGGGACTGGGGTATGCAGTCTGCTTTGACAAGCTCATCAATGTCAGCGGCGACAGCAAGCTGTGTTTCAGGCCCTTGTCTCCAAAAATGGAAGCCGAGGCATCCATAATCTGGAAACGGTATCAGCTCCTGTCAAAAGCGGCACAGAAATTTATGGATTGCCTGAAGGAAAGCTGTGAATTTCACGGTGTTTGACGATTTTTAAGTTCGTTTTCCGGCTCCCAGGCGCCCATAAAGCAGCAAAGGTCACTTGTCGTATAGCCGCATTGTCATTTCATAGGAGGTAATACAATGTACAAAGAACTGATTGGGAAACTGTCCTCAGGGAATAAATGGGTAAAAATCCAGCCTCCCTGCCCCAAAAGCGAAATTTCACATGCCGAAAAGGTTGTAGGACATCCCTTCCCAAAAGCCCTGGTGGATTTGCTTCTTGAAATGAACGGGGATCGCTGGTGTCTATTGTCTTCTCAGGAAATCGTTGAAAATGTAAATCGAAACAAAGAAACCTGGCTTCCCCTGTTTGAAGAAGATTACAGCAAAGAAGAATATCTGGATAGAGTGGACCGGTTCATTTTCTTTGCCACAAACGGCTGCGGTGACTATTATTGCTACCGTGTTCAGCCCGACGGCATCGTGGACGAAACCACCATTTATGTTTGGGAGCATGAGGAAATTGGTGAAGGCTGTTGCTGGAGAGCGGTGGCATCCGGCATGACGGAGTTTATCACCCGGTATTATCAAGGTGAAATCTGATTTTTTGGGAATAATGGTGACTGCAACTGTCAGTTGACATGCAGTTGGTTGATTACAACCGGGATTTGGGCTATAATGCAGATACTACAAATGTACCGGGAGGTGTCAAAAATGACTTTGGGTGAAAGCATTAAGAAAAGGCGAGAGGAATTGAAGCTGTCCCAGGAATGCGTCGCAGACCGTCTTGGGGTGAGCAGGCAGGCTGTATCAAAATGGGAAACCGGGCAGTCAGAGCCCACGGCAAGCAATCTGATTCAACTGGCAGATATATTGGAAATCAGTCTGTCCCAGCTTGTGGAGCCTCAAAAAGGCGAAGAAGAACCAGCCGCTTTTGAAAAAGCCAAAAGCGAAAAGAAGCCCAATCTGATTCTCCGGGCCAACTTAATCAAACGGGCAATTATCGCCCAAGCGGCCTTTCTGTTCAACTGCACCTCGGTAATTTACCAGCTTCAGCACCCGGATTTTCCAAACAAAGACCTTTACCGTGGTGCCCTCATCTTCTCCCTTGTACTGCTGGCTCTTAGTTCCATCTGGATGGCTGCAAATCACCTCTATGAGACCGATAAAAAGCAGCGCTGCAAGAATACAAAGATTGAGCTGGGCTACTGCTGTGTTCAGCTGGCGGTGGGTTTATTGACCATACATTTTGGCCTGGGTCTTGTTGGTGCCGTCCTCATGATTGCGGTTGGCTGTACATATATTTTGTATATCAACCCAAAATTCATGTTCCGAAAGCTGACCAGGTAACATAGAATCCTGCGAAAATTTGGAGGATTCAATAGAAACGCCCCCAAAGGGAAGCTATGCTTTCCTTTGGGGGCGTTATGTTTTTGATTGTCCTGCCGGGAGGTTATGGAAGTTTACACCATAGTCGCCCACTTGTAGCGGGCATCACCCTTGCCATCCTTACCGGCCCAGATGCATACATAGGCCTTGTAATATCTACCGGCAATGCCTTGGTAGGTCACATGAGAAACATGTTGATAATCATTGTACGCCAGCATACCTGGATTTTCTTCATACAGAAATGTTTCTACCCTTGTCCAGGTCACATTGTTGGTGGATTCATATAACTGAATGGACAGCACGCCGATTTCGTCCATATATCCGGTACCCATCACATCAAACCAAATCTGCATCTCTCCTCTGCCCATATCGCAGATATAGGCATTATAGCCATCCAGATAATAACTGGCGAAGGGAATAACCTCTTCGTTTTTTGCTGCACTGACCGAAGTGGGAAAGGCCAGTGCCACTACAAGGCAAAAAACAATCAACTTACACAATACACTCTTGGTATACTTCAAATCAATTACCCTTTCTCTATAGAATCTATCATCTTTTTCATTTCCGAAGAAGAAACCGGTCCCATTATATAGCATTCATAGCTTTCATCGATCCATACAGCTTTTAACTGATCATGGTTACTAAAAATATAGTATTGAACACCCGCAGCTTCATAAATCTCTAGAAGTGAAGCGCTCTGCTCAATTTCCGAAGGATGACTGCTAATATAATTTGCAATGTGAATACGGATAGTTTGATCGCCAGAAAGGTAAACAGCTGTAAAAATTCTCTGGGTAGGCGTTTGTGTCACGGTCACATCTGTTTCCGCATACCCCTCCGGGATCCAGGTAGGGACCAATTTTTTCTCTGCCTTGAACTCGTCCAAGGCAGTCTGCAAAGAAGCACAGGGATTCATATAGTCTGAATGTGCGCCCATGGATTCCTCTGTCTGACCCATATATCCCAGGAACAGGGTCTCCTGGGTCCACTTGGCAATGGTTTGCCACAGATCCACACCGAAGCCCTGGGCGGTCACGGTGCTTCCCAACAACAGCACTACCACAGCTGCGGCTGCTACCAGGCTCTTTTTCCATCTATTACATACTTTCGCCGGTTTTCTTTCGGAAATATGGCCTGTACATTCGTTATAGGACCGCTGGAAAATCTCCCAGGCCTCGTCCAGAGATTTTCCTTGGTTTTGGTCTTTTCTTCTTTTGGCAAGCACCTCCATAATATACAGAATGGTTTCCTGGTCGGATACTTCCGCCTCTGATTTAGAAGCATCCGCCCGGAGAAGCTCCTGAAGCGCCTGGGTATCCATGGAATCGTACCGGCCCAGGTCAGTTTTCTTTTCTTGTTTAGGCATACTCTACCTCCTTCTATAAGGTATATGTAATAAAACGCCAAAATGTGACATCAATTTCTAATTTTTTCCCGAAGAAATTTTTTTGCCCTTTCCATGCGCTTGCGGCAGGTGCCCACAGTGATGTTCCTGTCCATGGCCAGCTCCTGATAGCTTTTTCCATCCAGGACCAGCGCCTTCACCAATCGGAATTCCTCTGTATCCGCCAGATCCTGATACAAAAATTCCGGAAGTTCTTCATTATGGGACATTACTTTCTCAGGAGGGCAGGAAGCTATCTGCTCTTGCAAATACCTTTGTGCTCCTGCCTGCCTTCGGTAAATATTGGAAATCACATTTCGCAGGGTGATAATGAGCCATCCCTCCGGATTTGGGCTGTGAAGCAAGGCCTCCGGGCACTGGCAGGCAATCCGGAACGCATCCTGGGCTGCCTCCTCCGCCTGGGCAAAGTTTTTCAGTGAGCTTTCCGCATATTCCACCAGCAAGGGATACATTTGCCGGAACAATCGCTCTATCTCATTGCTTTGGCTTGGGTTCATCAGATTTTACCTCATTTATATTTTTCCTTATCACGTCATGTGACAACGCGTAAAAGCTTCCTGTTCCAATGGCAATCGGAACGTTTTAACCCTTTTATTATATTCCAAAAATCGTCAGAAAACAATCATCAGTTTTCGACTATTTTCGAGCCTCCAAAGGCATATAAAACACCCCATAGGCAAAGCATGGGTCATATGCTCCGCTTACGGGGTGATTTTTCCCTGACTATACATTTTTCTGGGCGGAAAGGCTGCAAAAAAAACCTGTGTCCAATGGGTTTTCCGTCAAACACAATCCCGGATACAAAATGTTCAGTGCCTTTTCCAGGGTTTCCATGGGAGCGTGGGCAGATACATCCGCTGCAATTTTTCCCCGGTGCACAATCAGCAGGCGGCTGCAATAGGACAGGGCCAGCTGAGGATCGTGGAGCACCAGCAGTGCTCCCTTTTCCTTTTGGTCTGTCAGCTGTCGGATTTTATGGAGCAGCTGCCGGGCATTGTCAAAGTCCAGGGCTGCATTGGGCTCATCCAGAAGCATCAGGGGCGTGTCCTGCACCAGCAGACGGCACAGTAAGACCATTTGCTGCTGTCCCTGGCTCAAAAGGCCAAAGTCCCGGTGAAGAATGGAGGCGATTCCCAAATCTTCTGCACACAGCTCCACTTTCTGACGCAGCTGAGGGGACATCCCCCACCGGAAGCCCTCCCGGGCATAGCCGCCCATGGCGATGGCTTCCATCACTGTGATTCCCGGCACGGCATGGCTGCCCTGGGGCATAACCGCCGTCCGCCGTGCCCGCTCCCGGACAGAAAGGCGGCGGATATTCTCTCCCATCAGCCGGATTTCACCGGAAATACAGGGAATCTCTCCGGTAATGGCCCGCAGCAGTGTGGTTTTTCCGCAGCCGTTCCGCCCCAGGACTCCCACCATCTCCCCGGGAAACAGGGAAAAGGAAATATCCTGAAGGATGGGTACAGTATACCCTACAGACAGGGCCGAAGCTTCAAAAATCGGTTCCATATGCCTCCTTTCTCCTGCGACGCAGAGCCAAAAGCAGCACAGGCAGGGAAAAAGCTACCGTGAGAATACTCAGAGGCAGCTCCGCATAGGGCACCAGCATTCTTGCCAGAATATCCGCCGCCAGAAACAGGGCAATGGACCGGCGGCCTCTGGCGGCCGGAGCAGGTTTCTTATGCGTGTACATGGAT
>OERZ01000220.1_pt1 | contig 11665 bp, 9 predicted proteins | sample 1540151 | NCBI WGS metagenome assembly OERZ01 (sample SAMEA3891880, study PRJEB23780) | metagenome | biome: terrestrial biome; feature: animal house; material: Caecal content | place: Italy | collected 2015-05-05 | reverse complement strand
TATGGTAGTATGGGGCAAGGCTTATTAATAGTGCTTCTGGCAAGACTCTGTCCCCCGAGCCACAGCAGCGTGGCAAGCCTGCACAGTGTATGGTAGTATGGGGCAAGGCTTATTAATAGTGCTTCTGGCAAGACTCTGTCCCCTGAGCCACAGCAGCGTGGCAAGCCTGCTAAGTGTATGGTAGTCTCGAGCAAGGCTTACTAACCCTCCCGGCATGAAAATAAAAATCCGCCTGCTCAGTCTGATTCCTGATTGAGCAGGCGTTTTATCTTGCAAAAAAGTATTTTAGACACGCTACGCATACAAGGAGGATTTTAAAGCCTTGAAGCCGGTGCGCCTCAGCCCTCGCAGATAAATAATGATAAGTCTGCATTTTTTGCGCAGGCTTATCGGCAGACTGCCGCTATTTCATGGTTTCGCTGTTATTCAGCACCGGCACGCTGTAGAGGAACAGAACATCCTGACTGTCAAAGTCCACGAATCTGCCGACCAGCGAGCTTTGAAGATATCTTATGTCCACGAGGGTGATTTTTGAGTAGCTCTCGAGAAGGATTGGGGCTATGCTGGAGCCGAAGGAGTCTCTGAAAATCACAAGCTCCTTATCGCCTGCTGCGTTCGGGCTTTCTATGGTTATAAGCGAGCGGGAGCCGTTGAGATACATCTCGTAGGGGTCCCTGCCGACGGCAAGCTCCATGTTGTAAATTGGTATCTCCCTTGCGGACTCGTAGTCATACGCCGTCGCCGACTCTATCGCCGGGCTTGTGAGATAGCTTATGCTGTCCGCCGGAAGAGGGAGAGCCGACTGCCCGTAGTACACTCCGTAGAACGGGGTGTCGAGCTTGACCTCGGAAAGCTGCGAGCCGTCAAACGGAGCGTCCATTTTTTCAGCCAGCAGGGCGGCGACATCGGTTATCCTCTCGATTCTCCAGTGGATGTCGGTGGAGTAGTAGTCCTCCGGGGTCAAGAGGGAGGATATATCTATTTTCTCGGCAAACGAGCCCAGCCTGTCCGACAGGATGCTGTCAAGCTCCTTATAGTCAAGGGAGGGGTAGCCGTTTTCTTTTGCTAAGGTGTAGTTTTTATCCGGGATGACGCAAAGATAGACCTTGGCGTCGGTGTCCTTCAGATAGGAGCTGTAGATATTCTCGATTCTGCCTATGGCGTAGTCCACCGAGTCGTAGTCAAGAGGATATTCAAGCCTTGAGGCGTGACCGTCTGCAAGATAGATGCCGTTGGTGTCGCTCTGGTTGAGGATATAAAAGCTGGTTATAGCCTTAAGACGCCTAAAAGCGTCCCTTGCGGGGAACTGGTCGACAGAGTAGTCCTCATAGCCGGACATGAAGCTGCCGTCAAGCACCGTGCCAAGGCTCAGGGCGGGAAGCTGTGCAAGCGTCCTTCTTTCGCTGGTGGAGGTCTCACGGTCAGGCTCGATTATCCCCCAGAGGAAGAAAATAAGAATAAAGGCGGAAATCCCGACGGCTGTAAGAATCTCTTTTAAAGAGAAGGACCGGCAGGTTGATTTTAGCTTTGTCATGCTGCTCCTCCTTTAGAATCTGAAATACAAAAACGGGTTGAAGGCTCCGTCCACCATGTAGGCGGTGCATACGCCAAGAAGCGCTATAAGTCCCGCAGGCTCAAGAGCCGTAAGGATTTTCGCTCCGGCAGACGATTTTTCAAGCCTTGAAAACAACCTTGCAGGCAGCGGAGTCGAGCCGATTATCGCTATTATGAACACGACGGCGTAGCTCCCAAGGTAGTAGACAGCCTCGGTGCTGACAGCCGGATACCCTCCGATTCCGAACATCCCGCCTATCGAGCCAAGAGCCTGGAGGAGGCTGCTCGAGTCGAATACCACAAAGCCGATAAGGGTCAGGAGGATAAGATATACATGGCTTAAAAGCCTTGATTTTTCGGTTAGCTTTAGGATAAACAGCTTTTCGAGTATCAAAAGAACGGCGTAATATATTCCCCAGAGGGCAAAATTCCATGCCGCTCCGTGCCAAAGGCCCGTCAGGAACCAGACCACGCAGATATTAAACAGGTATCTCGGCTTTTTGACACGGTTGCCTCCCAGCGGGATGTAAACATAGTCTCTGAACCAGGAGCCGAGCGACATATGCCAGCGCCGCCAGAACTCGGTTATGCTTCTCGAGATATAGGGATAGTTGAAATTCTCGCAGAAGTGAAGCCCCATCATCCTTCCAAGACCGATTGCCATGTCGCTGTAGCCGGAGAAGTCGAAGTAGACATGAAGCGTGTAGGCTGCGGCGTATATCCAGAAGAACAGCACCGATTTTTCCTCCTGGGACTTGAAAACATCGACAAGCTCGCCCATTATGTTGGCGATAAGCATCTTCTTTGAAAGACCTATTATGAATCTTCTTAGTCCCAGCGAGAAGTCCCTTAGGGTGTGCGTTCTTTTATCCAGATACTCCTCGACATCTGAGTAGCGGACGATAGGTCCCGCTATCAGCTGAGAGAACATCGAGATGTAAAAGGCGAGGTTTATAAAGCTTTTTTGAGCCTTGACATTCCCTCTGTAGACATCTATGTCGTAGCTTAGAATCTGGAAGGTGAAAAAGCTTATTCCGATAGGCAGGGCTATCCTCAAAAGGGGTATCGACAGCCCGGTGAGGGAGTTTACCGTCCCGATAAAGAAGTCGGCGTACTTGAAGTAGCAAAGAAGCCCCAGGCTTATTACAACAGAAAGCCCTAAAAACAGCCTCTTTAGCCGCTTGCTGGAGGAAAACCTGTCTATAAGCAGTGCAAAGACATAGCCCTGAGTTATAGACGCCAGCATGATTATCAAAAACCTAGGCTCTCCCCAGCCGTAGAAGAAGAAGCTGGCGAGCATTATCCAGGCGTTTTTTAGCTTTATCGAGCATTTCCAGCCGCTTGGGATAAGGAAGTATACCAGCATCGTAACTGGCAGGAAGCGGTAAAGAAAGGGTATTGAGGAAAAGAGCATAGGCGCCGTCCTTTCTAAAAGGACCGGCTGCTTTTTGTCGGCAGCCGGCCGGAATAGGTTTATAGCTAGATGAGGTTTTCCTCGTAGGAGATAACGGCGTCGGGATAATTAGAGCTAAGCTCAGCCTTAAAGGTGTCCATTATCTCGGCGCTTCCGAAGGCGGAGATTACGCAGTCCCCGAGGGTTGCTATCATCATCTTGTCGGGGAAGCCGCACATCCACTGGCGGTTCTTGATGCTGTCGTTGAGCGAGGAGGCAAGGACTGAGGCGTCCTCAGAGGAGCTCAGCTTGAATACGCCGCAGGTGAAGGTGTTGGCGTTCAGCATATGCATAAGGCAGGCGGTCTCGCTGACAAGCTCGTAGGAGTCCTGCGGGAGGGCAAGTATGCTGTCAAGGGTCTCCTTTGTGCCGTAGTCGCCGGTCATAAGACCCGGACCGTCCATAGTCTCTCCACCGGCGGCGGCGAACTTCTGGTCCTCGGGGTAGCTAGACCATATGGTGGTGAGTATGTCAAGCGGGGAGTAGCTGACCGTCTCCTCGGGAGCGTTGTCGCCGTTTTCCTCGGGAGCGTTGTCGCCGTTTTCCTCGGGGGAGTCGGAGCCCTGGCTCTGGCTGTCCCCTGCTTCGTTGGGGGTGCTTCCTCCGGCGGCGGGATCGTCGCCGCTCTGGCAGCCTGCCAGAGAGAGGATAAGCGTGGCGGTCAGTATAAGTGCTAGAATTTTTCTCATTTGATATTCTCCTTTTAATTCCTTTTGATTTGATTCTTAAACCGGCTGACGCTCCGGGCTTGCGGGAGGGCTTATAACGCCCTTTATATGATTATTGCCCCTAAGACCCGGGATGATTCAGCCGCTCGTAGGATAAAACAATCCTGATAGCGCTAATATTGCAGCTCCCGGGAATAATTTTATAAAGGGGCTGATTTTTATCCCCGGGGAGCTGAAAATCCCTTTATATTATACGGTTTCGGGAGCCTTATCCGGGCTTTTATCCGGGACCCTTCTTTTTTGCTCGGCCCTTTCAAGCTTATACAGCTCCTCGGTGGCAAAGTGGAGCTTAGTAAGGCAGTTTTCGGCTGTCAGCGGGAATACAAAGTAGGTGTCGCTCAGGGTGCACAGGTCCAGAGCGTCCCCTCTGCCCTTGAAGTCGTACTCGATATGTACTGAGCGCATGGACGCCACGCTTCGGTGAAACTCGAAGCTCTGGCCGCTTTCAAGCTCGCCGGTCATGGTAAAGCCGTTGTAATCGTGGGTAAGCTCGACATTTCCTATAACCCTGAAGCCCTCGCTGGTGTTGACTATCCTTTCAAGCCTTGCGCTGTCCTTAAAGGAATACTCGCCACGGAGTATCTCGTTTTTGACATTCTCCCTCTCCCAGCGGTACCAGTCCGGCACATGGGTAAAGATGTCCTCGCCGTTTTCCCTGTGGAGCTGACCGTAGACATCCATCTCCCAGGACGCCCTGCACTCCCTGCACCAGATTTTAGTGCCTCTTGAGGTGGTGGTGAACTCCCTGCCGCAGACAGGGCACTGGTATAGGATCCTGTGGATGTTCTGCGCTCTGAACACGGAGTCTATTGCGATTTTATTGTCCCTCTGATAGGCGTAGTCATCGTAGACAAACGCCTCCTCTATCCTTTCTTGAATCTCGTCGGCTGAGAGTCTTTTTACCTCCTCACGGGTGACAATCTGCCTAAACTCCGCCTCGATGGGAAGCTTCCTGTAGGGATGCTTGCACCACTGCGGAGAGCGAAGAAAGTTGCCCTTAGAGATTCCTATTACTACCGGGCAGCCCGCCTTTTTTGCGAGCTTGCCGAGAGCGCCGTCTATCTGCTCGTTTATCCCGGCGAGGGAGTATCTTGCCTCGGGGTAGATGGTGCAGGAGATTTTCTGCCTTGTCAGCACCGAGAGTATATGCTTCACCACCGACATATCCTGGGTGAATTTCCTTTTATAGATTCCGCCGATTCCCCTCATCAGCCAGTTTCTGCCGATGAACTCCTCCACCGAGATCACCCATGAGCATCTGTGCGGGAAGATTGCCTTGACGACAAGCGGGAAGTCGATAAAGGAGGCGTGGTTGCAGAGTATGAGGTACGGCGGCTTTAACCCCTCAAAGCCGACCTTTTTGACCCTTGCGCTGGCTAATAGGGACATCGACCAGGAGCCTCCCCACTCTATCGGCATGAGATAGGGGCGGGGCTTTTTAGGCTCGGCCTTGGTGTCTATAAGCTTTTTCGGATTGACTCTTTTTTCCTTTGACGATTTTGACAATGAAATCTCCCTTTCCTATTTTATTTTGAGTAGTATTTTCCCTGGAAGCTCTCCCTTGCCGAAAGCTCCTTGGAGATTGAGTTGAGAACTGTCTTTTTGTCGGTCGACCACATCGGGGCGATTAGGGTTTTTCTGTCGCCGTCGCCTGTCAGCCTGCCGATTGCGGTGCTGGGAGGAAGAAGCTCCAGCTGGTCGCAGACTGTAGCCGTGTACTCATTTTTATCCATCGGAGCAAGCCTCCCGTCAAGATACATTCTCTCGGCGGCGGTGCCCTTTATAATGTGAAGGAGATGGATTTTTATCTCGTAGGGATTAAGCCGGGCAACATCCCCGGCGGTTTTGAGCATATCACGGCGGGTCTCCCCGGGAAGACCGTTTATTATATGGACGCAGACTCTTATCCCACGCTCGAAAAGAAGCCCGTAGCCTGTAAGGAACTCCCCAAAGGTATGCCCACGGTTGATTATCCCGGCTGTTATGTCACTGGAGCTTTGAAGCCCCAGCTCGACGGTGAGATAGGTCCTTTTTGATATGCCGTAAAGGAGGTCGGCGATTTGGGGGGTTATGCAGTCCGCCCGTGTCGCTATGCTAAGCCCTACTGCCGGGAGCTTAAGACAGCTTTCGTAAATCTCGGACAGGGCTTCGGGGTCGGAGTAGGTGTTGGAGCCTGCCTGAAGATAGGCGATGTAATTAGTCTCCCCCCACTTTTTAAGGTAGAGAGCCTTTACGGCTTCAAACTGGCTGTAAAGGGACTCGCAGGGATTCCCCGCAAACTCGCCGGAGCACCGTCCCGAGCAGAATATGCAGCCTCCTATGCCCTTAGAGCCGTCCCGGTTGGGACAGCCAAGCCCGGCGTTCAGCGGGACCTTGACCGTCTTTTTGCCGAACTCCCGCTTTAAAACGCTGTCGAGGCTCAGATACCTCTTGCCGTCAGGGTATATCACGGCGAGGGAGTGCCCTGGGGTCCGTAGCCGGTGAAGCCGGGATAATAGGGCGGATTGGTTATGTAGGTCACGGAAGGCTCTTCCTCCTCCGGCTCGGGCGGCATTGTCTGGAGGGTTTCCTCCGGCAGGAAATCCTGCCCCTCGCCTAGTCCCTCGTCTAAGACTATCTCCTCCTCGTCCTCGGGAGGGTCTGCCAGGGGAATATCCTCCGGCTCCGGCTCAGCTTCAGATTCCGGCTCAGGCTCTGGCTCTGGCACCGGCTCATAGCTTAGATACTCGGAGTAGGAGTAGGCTATATTCCCGCCGGTTATGACCCTTGCCCAGCCGTTTTCGTCGATATCTACGACGCTTACCTCCTCGCCACGGGTGAAATAGCCCAAAATAGCGTCCTCGGTGGAGGGTCCAAGCCTTATGTAAAGGGTGGCGGTGGTGTACATTGTAAAGGTCTCAAGCTGGCTTATATCAAGGTCTTCCTGAGTCTCGTCGTCAACAGGAGCCAGGGTGACGGAGCCGGAGTCCTCAGGAGCCTCGCTCTCGGGAGGCTGGGTGACCGACGGAGTCTCAGGCTCCACAGGAGTCTCAGGCTCTGCGGGAGGGTCGGTCTTAGCGGGAGTCTCGGGAGTCTCAGGAGTCTCGGGAGTCTCTAAGGAATCCGGCAGACCGTCCTCCTGGGGCGCTGCAGCCTCAGCCTCGATAAAGCCTATAGCCCCTGCTATTTTCCTGAAGCCGTCCAAAAACGGGAGCCTTTCCTCGTATATTGCATTAAGGCTTTTTGTATAGCTGCCGTCGGCTATCGAGCTGTAGCTAAGGGGAGCTAAATCCTCCTCGATGTCCCCACGGCTGATTAGGATGAAGCTAAGGCTAAGAACTAAAATCAGAATTGCCGGCAGGAAGAAGCAGATGAAGTTGTACCTGTCCGCTCCAGACTGCCTGCCAAGCTCTAAAAGAAGGATATCCGCCTGGCTCCTTCGCTTGGGGGAGGGGGCTTTTTCCTTTGAGCCGCCAAAGACTTCCTCCGGGCTGACATCACGGGGATACTGCTCCTCCCTTTCCATGCCGTTAGCCTCGGGAGGGTTAAGAACAAGCTCCTTCCCGCCGTCTGACGGGTCAAACGGGCGGCTTGGCTTATCCCTTTCACTGTCAGGAGGGGTAAGCCCTGTCAGCAGGATATCGTCATTATTCATAGCGCTGCACCTCCTGAAACGGCAAATGAGGAGTAGGCGGCAAGATATACTATTATCACCGCACAAAGAGCCGCCGCAGCCAGAAGCCTTATTATAGGATAACCCGGCGACCGTGAGCCGAGCCGTCTTGCAAGCCTTGAAAGCATCGGCTTTAGCGGCGAGCAGTATATTATTCCAAGGATTATGATGGGGTAGAGCCTTGAAAGCTCGCTGTCAAAAAGATAGCTGATGTCAAAATCGTAGCTGCCGGGGGCTAGGGAGGAAAACAGCCCCGAAAGACCCTCGCTGCCGCAGACGGTGCAAAGCGTGAGCCCTGCAATTAAAAGAAGGTATGTTATAAATCCGGCGGGCGTTCCCTTAAGCTCGAACAGCTCCTCTAGCAGCATGGCAAGAAGTATGCAGGCAAGAAGCCCTACGGCTCCGGCTCCCAGACCGTGAGCCGCTCCTATGATTATACACATAACGGCGCAGAGTCCCGCTAGCTTGTAGCCGGACATACCGCAGAGCAGCCTTGAAAGCTGGGCTGACGCCGTGAGCCAGATATAGCCCAGATGGTTTTTCATCCTGGGTCTTGGCATGAAGCAGGAGTCCCAGCAGCGGATCCTGTAGCCGCTCATGAGGCAAAGCCCCTCTGACATCGAAATATAGGCTATGGCGGCGGCGTATATCTCGATAAAGCCGATTAACAGACCGAAAATGCCGTCCATCCAGGGAACAGGCTGTGTGTGAAGAGCTAAGAGCCTCAGCCTGTCAAGCCCCAGACCTATCACTCCTGCCGCTCCCAGGCCGAAGATAAACCTCGTCAGCCCGGCCTTAAGCTCTGCAAGACCGGGACGCCTCCGCTTTACAAGCTCGTCTCTTAGCTGGTCGTAGCCCAGCACCGGCGAGACGCACATGAACTCAAAGGAGATAAGGTACACCGTCAGCCTAAGAGGGCTTTTTTCCGGCCTTTTGGTATATAAAAGGTAAAGAGCCTGACGAAGAGCAAACCCCATAAGACCTACGGCGGCGATTCCTCCCGAGAGGTCGTTTTTTGCCGCCAGGTAGAATGCTCCTGGAAGCACCGACAGCGTGTTCAGCACTGCGGCGGCAAGCCTTAAGCGCCTGCCTGTCTTGGAGTCTTGAAGCCTCCCGGCAAGATATGCTAGGAATATGTTTATGATTATGAGCGCAAAATAGACAGGCCGGCCCCATACCAAAAAGACAAGGGATAGCCCTGCGCTCAAGAGATTTTTTGCCTGCGGCTCTCTTAGGAGCAGCGAGCCGATAAGATATACCGGCAGAAAAACAAAGACGAAAATAAGCTGATGATAGACCATACCGTCTCCCGGAGCATAAGCTCACAACATAAACCAAAAAAGCTAAGGTCCTGCCCTCAGGACGAAAATGAAGCTGATTTTAAGTGTCTCGCAATTAAAATGTCCCGCATTTGAGCATATTATATCACAATCGGCTGCCTTTCGCAAGGGTCACACCTGATTCTTACCTTTAAATCTGCAAATATTCCGATTTCTTTCATAGGATTATCACAAAAAGCCTTATAATTAAAGTCAGTAAGTCACACACACCGCACCGCCAGCCGGTCAGCCGGCTTTATTGCTCAGGAGGAGCTTTATATGAGTGATTTTGATAAAGACGCTTATATCGGTAACAGCTCCCGTGAGAACGGCTCGAGGGCTTCAGCGGGCGGGGGCATCAGGGCGATGATGCCTGACGATGCCGGAAGGTGCGAGTATATATACAACTTCGACGGCGGCAGGTGCTTAAAAAAGCCCTCTGTGGGAAGAATCCTGCTGGTAGTGATACTGGTGACTGCGGCGGTGGCTGCGGTTTCCGCCTCCTCGATATATATATACTCTCTGGAGATTTCAAGAGCGATTTTTGAATCCGTTGCCGACGGCGGGGACGGCGGCTCAGATTCCTCTGACGGCTCTGGCGGCTCCCTGGGAGGAGCTGCTCTAGGCTCGATGATTGGAAATGTCTCCAAGGAGGGCTCTGAGGATTCCTCGGAGGACGGCGCTAAGAGCGCTCAGGTCCCCTCGATGGAGCAGCTTGCCGCTCCAGAGGACGCCATGTACCTTCCCGATATTTACGACAAGGTTTCCCCGTCTGTTGTGGGAATATCCTGCACGGTCCCCTTGGGTACGACAACCGGCACCGGGATAGTAATCAGCAGCGACGGCTACATCATAACCAACGCCCATGTGCTGGAGGATGCCGTCTCGGTGATGATAATAGACAGCGGGATGGAGGAGTACTCTGCCGAGATAATCGGCTCCGACGATCAGACCGATCTTGCGGTACTTAAAATCGAGGCGGAGGGTCTTGTCCCGTGCGAGTTCGGGCGCTCTCAGGACCTCAGGGTCGGCGAGCTGTCGATAGTGATAGGAAATCCTCTCGGCTTCGACCTCTACGGCTCGATGACCACCGGGATAATCTCCGGGCTTAACAGGACTCTTACCATAGGCGACAAGAGGATGACTCTTATCCAGACGCAGGCTACAATCAACAAGGGCAACTCCGGCGGACCGCTTATAAACTGCTACGGGCAGGTAATCGGCGTGACCTCCGCAAAGGTCGACTCCTCCTACGGCGAGGGACTGGGCTTTGCGATACCGATAGACGAGGCTATCCCGATAATCGAGGATTTAATCGCCTACGGCTATGTCACCGGCAGACCGATGATAGGCGTCACCGGGGAGGATATAACCTCGTTCATATCGCTTTACTACCGTCTGCCCGAGGGGGTGTTCATAAGATTCGTGACTCCCGACAGCGGAGCGGAAAGGGCGGGTCTTATGCCAAGCGACATTATAATAGGCGCAAACGGCGAGACGGTAACCTCCTTCAAGGAGCTAAACGAGCTTGTAAGCGACTGCTCGGTCGGCGACACGATGGTGCTTACCATCTACAGGGACGGCTTCAGCATGGATGTCGAGGTCGTTCTGGGCGAGGTGACCGGCTGAAAACGGGTATCGGCGCATCCGGAAAGGGCGCTAACATATACTTTAAAACGAAGAAAAGATATTGTACAGAACGCCACGAGTAGGGCGGAATAGATACCGAGGGCTAGGGGGACGCCCATAGCTAAAGCTCCCCATCCACCTGTAAGCGAAAGCTTTTTCATATTTTTCCCTTTCTTTAAGCTTAAGAGCCTATGGTCCTTCCTTACGGCTATGGCGGTAGGCTCTTAAGCGACTTCCCCTTCAACCGGGGGCTATTATCTGCCAGCTTCATTAGTGTTTTCTAATTTCCCCTTCAATGGCCCCTGACCTGCGAAAGCCCCATCTCGCAAGTCGGGGGTCGACCCTTTTTATCAGTTCCAGCGTTGTTAAAGGAGGATAGTCTTGATGAGTATGCTGTTTGTGTCAAGGGAGGATTACGACTCCCGGCAGCTTTTCGGCTTTGCAGGTGTAGGCTGCTTTCACTCTCAGGAGCATGTAAAGCGTCCCGGAGGAAGAGCCGAGACGCAGTGGGTAAGAGGCTATTACCAGTGGGTTCAGTGCCTAAGAGGCAGGGGAGAGGTGGTTATAGACGGACAGAGGATTGCCGTCGAGCCGGGGCAGGGGATGCTTTTGGTCCCCGGAGAGCCGCACGAATACTATCCCCTCTCAGAGAGCTGGGAGGTCGATTGGGTGGTCTTTTACGGAGACAAAAGCGAGGAGTTTATAAAAAGGGAGATTTGTGCAGCCAGCTCGCAGGTGTACTCTGTGAGCGCTCCCGAGGAGCTTCACGAGGCTATACTGGCGCTTTACAGGATGTCCTGCTCAGACGACCCCTTAAGGCTCATAAAGGCGTCCGCCATGGTATACAGAGTGCTTCTGGGGATATACCTTTATGTCATCAGGGCGAGCGAGCTGTCCATAGAGGCTAGGGCAACAAGACTCAGGCGGATTTTTGGCTATATAGACAGCCACTACGGCGAGGAGATAACCCTCAATCAGCTTGCAAGGCTGATGGACTACACGCCGCAGTACCTTTGCAGGCTGTTCAAGAGCCTCACCGGCAGCACAATCTTTAGATATATCGCCCAGGTCAGGATTAATAAGAGCAAGGAGCTTCTTTTAAACCGTCCCGAGCTTCCTATCAAGGAGATAGCGGCGCTCAGCGGCTTCACCGACACCGGGTACTTTTGCAGTACCTTTAGGAAGCTGGAGGGAGTGACTCCCGGGCAGTTCAGGGCTGGCTATGGGCTTCAGGCAGGAAAAATCAGCCTCAAGGAGGCTGGAGGAGCCGTAAAGGCGTGAGGCTTCCCTCTTTTGGGGAGAGTGCGTCACACAAAGGGAGTTTTGCGGG
>OERZ01000218.1_pt1 | contig 11684 bp, 11 predicted proteins | sample 1540151 | NCBI WGS metagenome assembly OERZ01 (sample SAMEA3891880, study PRJEB23780) | metagenome | biome: terrestrial biome; feature: animal house; material: Caecal content | place: Italy | collected 2015-05-05 | reverse complement strand
GCCGCTTCTGTTTCCGGCTGACCGCGCCATACAGCGAGGAACGCCGGGAGGCGGCGAGGAAGTTTGCGAGGGAACACAATAGTGTTGAGAGGATAAAATGGGAGGTATATTGCCTTGACTTCATATCACATGATATTTAAGAATGGTTATTCTGGGAGCCTTAACAAATGCGGTGGGCTTCCGACGCATCTTCCAGAAGTCTGGCCGCAAATAGACGGGACAGATTTAGCCTTTCTATTTCAGCTCTATTGTGACGGAGAAAAGTTAAACATCCCAAATACTCTTTGCATACAAGGATATCAGTTGTTTGAAGAAGGAGATTATAATTCGGATATTGTAGTGGTTCAGCTTCCACTGAATGCAAAAGAAAATATCCAACAGATAGGACTTTCATGCCCAGTTTCCCCGGACTATGCAGGCGGAGATATTGAATTTGAAGTAGTAGAAGAACAAGACAACTACAATTTAGACGACTTAGATGAATTTAATCAATGGGAAAAAATGAGAGTATTATGCAGCAAACTGCTAGGCTGGTGTGAAAAAGAAATTATTCCATCGAACTGTGTGTTTTTAGGGTGGTTAGCAGATGAAGCTCCTCTTGTCATTGGTGGTGGATATAACCTGTGCCTTTTCTTAACACCGGAGGGAAAGGTTGTTGCCAGTTATCATAGGCCCTGTTAAAATCTGCTGTTTTTGTGTCGCTGCTTTCCAAAACGCCCTTCCCTGACCGGAGTATGGTCAGAAGGTACATAACAAGGAGTGGGACTGCAAGACCTTTGAGATTGACAAAGGCTGCTCCTGTTGACCGCTAACCGCGCCATACAACGAGGAACGCCGGGAGGCGACACGGATGCTTGTGAGGGAACACAATACCTCCGAAGAATTGAAGTGATATAGATTTTATTCCGATATATTTTAGAAGGAGCAATAAATATGAATAGGCACGAATTGCTTACAGAATTAAATAAAGATAACTTCGAGTTTTTTCATATTGGCCAGGATGAATGCCATGTAAGACTGGATGACGATTTGGAAATCATGGTACAATTATCAGGCGGTTCTATTTCTAAGAAACGGATGGATTTGCTGAAAAAAATATTGGAGAATTATGAAAAAGATATAGCAAAAGCCGTTCAGCAACTGAAATCCTTTGACCTTGATATTGGGGATAGTTACTTCCTTTATGGTATATTTGTTGGGGAATTTAATTTTGGATCACATGGGCGGCATTTATTTGACGGATTTACGGTCAGTCTAAAAAGAAAAGATGGAACTATACAGGATGAACTGAATTTAGGTATTTATACAGTACAGTTTAAGGCAGACGGATGGCCATTGGGAGTTTCCTTGTGGTTTGAATAATTTACAGTAAAATCCATTCTAAAAGAGTCCAGCTAATAAAAATCAAGCAGAAAATCAGAAACAGGCTGGGAGCCTATGCCCGCCGCTGGCCGGAGCATTGCCGGGAGGTGGACGATGACGGCTGGGGCTGCAAGACCTTTGAGATCGACAAGGGCCGCTTCTGTTTCCGGCTGACCGCGCCATACAGCGAGGAACGCCGGGAGGCGGCGAGGATGTTTGCGAGGGAACACAATAGCGCCGAGAGGTTGAAGTGAATAGGGTAAACATAATTTAGAAGGAGGTATTTTAATGGAACAGGAAGGTATTGTATCTGTATGGGCGGGCTTTTTTGAGAACGAGAAGGCTCTGATGACTTACGCAGCAGAGGAAGGGTATGACAATGAAGGGAACGAGAAGATTTCTCCCTTTAATCAGGATTTTTTCGGTGGTGACGCTCTCTGGCCCTTTGATCCGGATTTTTGGGAGCGGGGTATGGTTGAACCCACAACAGATGTGAATGAGTTGGTTAAACGCTTTTCCGAAGGCACAGCCATAGGCCCAGAACTGAAAAAATTGTTTCCTAAAGGACTGGATAGAGCTTATAATGCGGCGATTTTGATCTACGACTACCAATATGATCCAAGAGAAAGCAAGTCCAATCCAGATGCGCCAGTGACCTTTTTGGGGGCAGTCCCATGTGACTTAGGCTAATGAAGTTTAAGGAGGGACAGATGATGACCCTCGAAGGAAAAAGGCGGCTCGTGATATTTTTGTGCGCGACGGCAGTTATCCTTGCGGCAGGAATCGCACTATTTTCCTTGTTCCATCAAGAGGTCCCGGAACTGATGACGGAAGCGGAGTTGCTGGCCTATATGAAGGAGCGGTACGGAATAGATTTTGTTATCTGTGGTGTGGAGGATCAGGGTGAAACGGAAAATACCCTTATGGGCCGAATTTATTGGATGTACCCTGAAGGGAATGCAGATATGATTATCACAGTGTCAGAAACTATAAGAATAAGGCCGGCTTTGTTCCCTACAGATCCAGTATATGGGCGCTCAATCTATGACTCCTATACCGGCGACTTGTTTACTCAGCGCATGTCGAAGTTTTTAGATAATCGCAAAATCAATTATAAACGAGAATCAAACAGTGATCTAATCGTTTATTTGGAAAATGATACATTTGCCCAGCAAATCAGTGATATATGTGGATTTGGGAATACATTAAATGAGTATGCACCATTTAGTACAGATGCTGCTCTTTATGCTAGTGCGGCCATATTTTTTTCCGGTAGCCATGGTGAAATTACCTGTTATCCTTTTCAAACAGAAAAACCCTACATATCTATGAATGAGGATGAGATTGTTGCTTCCTATATTGGAGACGTATTCATTAACTATTGTATTGATTTTTTGGATAGTAATGGAATCGATTACATGAAGGATGCCAATAACAAGCTTATTATTTATTTAGATGAAGAGAACTTTTACCAACAAGTCAAAGATATTTGCGCGTTTGGGGAAGGGCTGAATGCTCAGAGCCCATTTGATACAGCTGTGGCAGCTCAAGCCCAGGCAACCATCGTCTTTGGTAAGGATTTTAAGATAGATATGGATTCTGACTGCAATCCTTTCCAGGCTCAAGAACCTTATATCGTGATGGATGCCGATAACATTCTTCGCTCACTAGAAGAATAGCCGATATGCCATATCAAAAATGAGTACGCCACCCCACCTTTGGACACTTTGTTCAGCCAGTAGACGGAATGACAACCGGACACCACCCACCAAGGCGCGGCCAGCGAGTTGCGCCTTTTACATATCTAAAATGGAAAATACTTCCCATTTTTAGCAAAATGCTAAAATGAAATTGGAAGTTTAACGACCTGCCCCAATCTCTGGGCACATTACTCAACCTGGGGGCGGGAGAAAAAGGCGGGTATCATCATGTTTCTGTATCATAAAGTATCAAAGTGGTTGGATTGTTCCCTGACCCCAAAGATCCCCGATGACGTGATGGCATTTTGCTTTAACCTATATGATGACGGAAATGAAAGATGGTCAATGGAACTCATTGGCGCTGGGCGCTTTGATTTGGATGACTCAGATTGGCCGTGTGAAGAAGTGACGGATTTTAGGACGAGGGAAATCCCCTTTGTATGGAACAGTTCATCCAAATGGGACAACGTACTGAAAGAAATGACGGGCGTGTTAAAGGAATATCTCCAGAGAGGTAAATATGCCCATCTTCTCAAAAGCAAAAGCGGAGTTGGGATTGGATTTGTAGATGGAAATATTGAAGTCCTTTTTAATCGCTGAGTAACAAAAAACGGAGGTGGACAGGATGAAAGCGCAAATATATAAAATCCTTCCGCTTGTTTTGAGCGTACTACTCTTGCTGTCCCTTTTGTTCGGCTGTGCGCCAGAACTCACAGAAGAACAGGTCAAAGAAGAAACACTGGACTACCTTTCCAGCCGGTACAGCGCAGACTTTTTGATTTTGAGTGCGGTCAAAAAATCGACTGCACCAGGGCCAATCCCACAAATTAATATATTTAACATCAATTATTATTGGGAATTGAAGGCTGAGGCCACCTTGTTTGCGGAAGATACATTTACAATCTATTACAAGTATGTGGAAGATACAGGAGAATGGGAATGGACAGATAATTATTACAGCCTTCTTTTGGATAACGAGGCCAAGCGGTATTTTGAAAACATGATTTCCTTTGACACGGATTATCTTGTGGAAGTGGAATGGGGATACTATCCGTGACCAGATAGAACAGATGAAACCACAACATTTCTAGAGTGGCTTGATGCTGGCGGAGAAATTTTTTCAGTTGACATTTATCTAAACAATATTGATCCATCTGAAACTCAATGCACGCCGATAGCGGAGTATATTCTTAGCTCATGCCCCAATTTGCACATGGTTTATTTTGGTGGGATAACTACGGAAGGCTTTGAACAGGTACAAAGGGAAGGGTGGGAAAATATCGACTGGAATGAACATAATGATTGGCAGTTAGATTATCTCATGTATTTCCAAGAGGATACATCCACAGAATAAAGAAATACCCACACTACGCTGCCCCTACCGCTGGACACCTTGTCCAGCCAGAAACAGAAAACCGAACACTACCCACCAAGGCGCGGCAGCGGGCCGCGCCTTTCCCATACCCAAAACTGAATACAAGCCCCAACAACCGGCGCTTGCCATTTTCTTTTTGAGAATGACAGGCTACCCCTTGCCAAGCGGCGGGCGGAGTACGGCCAGCCGCAACAGGCGTACCAAGAGGAATGCGCCGCGTACAAGCCTATCCGGGAGGATTTGATGAAGCTGTACCAAGTGAAATCCACCGTGGACACCGCCCGCCGCCAGCAGGAGCAGACGCAGCACCGGGACAGGGATATGGAGCGGTGAGGGACTTCTCATTTCCTGCCACCAGTGGTAAACTAAAAGTAGTTTTGACGGAATGCGTCCCCGCTGGGACAAAGTGTCCCAGCGGGGACGGGAGAAAACAGCATAGTGAAATTACAAAACGACAATTTGAACCTGCTATATTTAGCATTTGTGGAGAGATGGACAGTGGATTTAATTCAGTGGTTACAAAAATGGTATCAGCAGAACTGCAATCATGTATGGGAAAATTTTTGCGGAATTGAAATCGGAACATTGGACAATCCAGGATGGTATGTTCACATCAATTTAGAGGCAACGCCATTTGAAGGTTTAGTGATGAAAGAACTGCGAAGAGAGAATGGAGAAAACGATTGGTTAGTATGTAAAATATCTGATCATGTCTTTGAAGGTGTGGGGGACAGTTTCAAATTGAAAGAGATTTTAGAGACATTTAGAAACCTGATAGAAAAACAAGAGGAGCAAAAAACAACGATTTAACACGGCGGGCATTAAAAGCGGAAGAAGAACAATTCCGTTAAATCAAGCACAGGCTTTAAGGGGGGATGGGTGATGACAAAAAAGGGAGAAAGGCGACTCGTGATATTTTTGTGCGCGGCGGCGGTTATTCTTGTGGCGGCGGGGATCGTTCGGGCCAAGCTGCACCCGCCCCGTCCGCTCCATGAGCAGATCGCAGATTATATGTACCATTCCCGCACAGACCCAAAGCTGGAATACCTCATTGAGAAATATGGTGATGAATTTATTGCGACAGAGTATGGAAGTATTCAATCCACACGATTTCCGGGGCTTCAAGTTCATCTGGAGTGGTCAGAACAAGACCAAACATATAAAGATACCTATATCGTATATATTCGGCAAGCGGAATTGGAGGATCTACTAAGTACCGCACTCAACGATATTTATAGTCAATATAAAATTTATATTCTTCCTTATGGCTTGTGTCCAAACGATTATAACGAAAATACAACAGCTATTGAATTACTAAAGTGTTCAGACACAGCCCTTCCATTGGTACAATTATGGATCTATACTACTGATGAAGTGAATGACAGGGATATTAGCTGCGAAATGCTTCAACGGAAAATGCAGGAATTAGGGTACTTTTTTCGTGAAAAATTCTACCGATTTTCTGATTATCTTGGCACCACTTCGCAAATGTCGGAATTGCTTGGAATATCAAGCATTTCCGGCATTTTGCGTTTCGGAAGATACCCCGCATATCATGGCATATCGGAGCCTCATTTGGCGGTCAAAAGTAGTAAAAGCGTAGTAGAAAACCGGCCTTACTACTAAGCCGCCAGCTTGTCCATCGCCGCTTTCGCAGAGGCGTAATCCGCATGAGCGTAATAGTTCAGCGTCATGGTGATGTTGGAATGTCCCATGATGTATTGCAGGTCTTTGGGGTTCATTCCAGCCTGGGCAAGCCGAGTGCAGAAAGTGTGCCGCATGGTATGGGGCGTGATGTTCGGCAGGGCCTCATCAGGCTTGTGGTGCTTGTTGTACTTCCTGACAAGCCCCTGGAACATGCTCTCGTAACAGGACGCCGTTTTGGGAAGGCCGCTCTGGTTGAGGAACAGGAAGTTGGTGTAGCCCCCGATATTGACCGGGGCGGCCTTGCCCCTGTTCTTCACAGCCCGCTTCAATGCCTGGTAGACCTTCTCGCTCATGGGGATCTGCTGCGCGCCCTTTTTGGTCTTTGGCTCGTCCACATAGTAGCCGAGCTCGCTGTCCCGCAGAAGCTGGTGGTCCACATGGATGCAGCGGTTTTCAAAATCCAGGTCCGTTGTCAATCCGCACAACTCGGAAACGCGGAGGCCGGTCCCCAGCAGAATGACGATCTCATCACAATACTTCCGGTAGACCGGATCGTTGCCGGCGAAGGCCAGGAGGCGGTCCTCCTGCTCCTGGGTCAGCGCGGCTTTTTCCTCCGTGTCATCCTCCAGGACATCGGCTATGGCGAAGTTGAACGGGTTTTTGCGGATGCAGTCATCCTCAATCGCCGTGTAGAAGGCCGCCTTCAAATACCGTTTCCAGTTGCTTATGGTCTTGTAGGCGTAGCCCTTCTCGCTCATCCTGAAGCTACGACAACTGAAATCACAACGACCAAAGAAGTGACAACGTCTGAAACAACTGTAGAAGTAGATGAAAACGGCTATCCGATACTTGAACCACTTGATTCAGAGCTTGAACAGGAAATAATTAATGCCTATATAGACACACTTCCAGATGAAGTCAAGAATGACCCTGACTTCTGCGGAGAATCTGTTTACATCTATTACGGAACGTATGACGGTTACCCTGTTGTTGCAATGAATTACCATGGAGCTATATCTAGCAGTTTGATATCTCAGGGTGTTCTGGACTATTGGTTTGATTTCGCAGGCGAATTTCTGATTCAGGCATATTCTGACGGCAAGTTTGAGGATATAAGTCTTATCGCTGATAACAATGAAGATGCAATAGCAGCAATGCATTATTATCACACACAGGCTATGGATAACAGGAATTCAGAAGACGATAGCGCTTCCTATCCTGAGCTTGAGCCGCTAAGCGATGATGCTGTACAAACTCTTATTACAGACTATACCGAGTATCTTCCTGATGAAGTAACAAGCGGTATTGACTTTGAATACTCGTTTGTAAGCCGTTATCTTGGCACATATAACGGATACGAAGTTGTCATAATTGACTATAGCATGTCAATTCATTCGGACGCTGAAGGCACAATCTGGGTTGGTGATTTTGATTTCTTTATTCCCTACTTGGGTAGAAGAGGCTGGCAAGTAATCTGATATATAAAAAGCATCGCATCATGCGGTGCTTTTTTCTTTACAACGTCCCAATGCGTAATTTGCGGCTGTCTAAATGTTTAAAGGCTATCGTAAAAAAACTATTCATAACAAAATGATAATAATTCAACAGAGCAGCAAGAAAGTCATAGACTATTTCTGAGTATTAAAAACAAAGTGATAGTATTTGTCAGCTGATTTAAATATATGAAAGCGTTTAAAACTGCAAGAAGATACAAGATGAAACAAATTGATATTTGTAAAAACGAAATTGTGTGTTATATTGTAAGCATAGAGTATTTGTATGGGAGGGTAATATGGTTAAACTCATTTTATGTATCATCATTTCATTGATTATGACCTTAAGCCTTGTAGCTTGCGGTAAGGATGAATACAATCCGGAGCCGTTCGATGAAACAAGCAGTTCTGAATGCGAAACTTCATGGGAAGCGGTTGAAAACATCACAGTTGGCTGGAACTTAGGCAACACTCTTGATTCTTGCGGTGATTGGCTCTCCCAAAGCCCGCCCGAAGCATATGAAACTGCATGGGGGAATCCGCTGACCACCAAGGATATGATTGCCGCAGTCAAAGATGCCGGGTTTAACGCAGTCCGTGTCCCTGTAACCTGGAATGACCATTTTGACGATAACGGAGTTATTGATGAAGCGTGGTTTGACCGTGTGCAGGAGGTTGTTGACTATGTTATGTCTTTGGATATGTACTGCATACTCAATATGCACCATGACGCAGGTTCAGACGGCTGGCTTCGTGCATCGACCGCTAATTATGCTGATAACGGCGATACATATGCAAAGATATGGGAACAGATTGCTGATCGCTTCAAGGATTACGGTGAAAAACTCATTTTTGAATCAATCAATGAAATACTTGATGAGAACAGTAACTGGAATCCTCCTTCTCAAGATGCAATTGAAGGGCTCTCTCTTTATGTACAGCGATTTGTTGATACGATACGAGCAGGCGAAGGCTATAACAAGACAAGGAATCTTGTTTTAATGACCTATGCAGGTTCTGCAGGAGATGCTCTTTCAAACTTTGTCATGCCGGAGGATACTGTTAAAGACCATCTGATAATCGAAATACATAACTACGACCCTGTTGACTTCTGCTGGCGTGACAGCTGGCTCACATCAACGTCTTTCTGGGGATCTGATGCTGATATTGCTGAAATGGATGCGTATTTTGCTGATACATATTCAAGGGCACAGCAGTTCGATGCTCCTCTGATAATCGGTGAGTGGGGTTCAGAGGGTAAAGATGATAATGATAAAGACAGAGCACGCCATGCTTCCTATTTTGTCAAGAAAGCTCAGGAGTGCGGCTTTGCAGTATTCTGGTGGGACTGCGGCCACTTTGCGCTTATAGACAGAGAAAACTCAAAAGTGGCACACCCTGAGATTGTTCAGGCGATAATGGAATCCGCCGGTGTTTCTACAGAACAGGAGTAATAAATGAAAAGACTGATTTGCTTACTTTTGTCGATGCTGATGACATCACATTTACTTACTGCTTGCGATTTTTTCGGAAAAAATGATTCGCCGGTGCCTGAGCAGTATCTTCCGGAAATTTCAGAAGGAGAAAATGAAATGATTGACGCTGATATTATAAAATCTACTATAGCCTCGTCTGATGACGGCAACGGGAATTATTCCAATCCCGTTATCTTCGCCGATGTACCCGATGTAGACTTCATCCGTGTTGATGATGCGTACTATATGGTATCAACTACTATGCACCTTTCGCCCGGATGCCCGATAATGAAGTCATATGACCTTGTAAACTGGGAAATAGTTAACTACGTCTATAACACTCTTGGCGATGCTGATAATCTTGCGCTTAGAAACTCAGAGCATAACTATGGTCAGGGTCAATGGGCGGCTTCAATCCGATACAATGACGGTATCTACTATGTTGGATTCCTTTCATATGCTACAGGTAAATCATATATTTATCATACAGATGACATAGAGAACGGCAAATGGGACAGATTTGAATTCAATGAAGGCTTCCACGATATGAGTCTTTTGTTTGATGATGACGGCAGAGTGTATATCATTTATGGCGGCGGTCAGATATGGTGCGTCGAGCTCGAAAAAGACCTGAGCGCCATCAAGCCCGAAACCAAACGAAGAATCATTGATGATGCGGGACTTGTTCCAGGCTGTCTTGCCGAGGGTGCTCATGCATATAAAATTGACGGTTATTATTATATTTTCATCATCACATGGCCGCCGAATGACAGAAGAACTCAGCTTTGCTATAGAAGCGAGTCTCTGGACGGCGAATGGGAGATGAAAGTAATCCTTGATGACAACCTTGATTTTCATAATGCTGGTGTCGCTCAGGGCGGTATTGTTGATTCTGTCGACGGTGACTGGTATTGCCTTTTGTTCCAGGATCACGGAGCAGTCGGCAGAACGCCTGTTCTGATGCCGATGGTATGGGAAGACGGCTGGCCTGTTGTCGGCGTTGACGGAAAAGCACCCAAAACTGCTGAGATTCCTATCAAGGGTTATGAAAAGAAAAGTATTGTCACAAGTGATGAGTTTATCAATTCTCAGATTGTAAGACCTTATCATAACTTTGCGAACAGTCTTGAAGAAGCAGGTGAGAACGACTACAACGGCTCGAATCTTCTGCTTGAATGGCAGTGGAACCATAATCCGGATAACCGTCTTTGGTCGCTGACTGAAAGAGAGGGTTATTTAAGACTTAAAACAGGATTTCCTTGCAGCTCTGTTACAGAGGCGAGGAATACACTTACGCAGCGCACTTTTGGCCCTGAGTGCAGTGCATATATCAAGCTGGATGTTACCAACATGAAAAATGGCGATGTATCGGGATTTTCGGCATTTGCAGAAAGATATGGCTACGTTGGCGTTAAGATGAAAGACGATAAAAAGTATCTTGTAATGGCAAGATATGACGACAATGACAGCGTTGAAAAGGAATTTGAAATCGAGCGGGTCGAACTGACAGAGAATGAAGTATATCTGCGTGTTGACTGTGATTTTGTTAATTCAACAGATAAGGCATATTTCTACTACAGCCTTGACGGCGAGAACTGGACAAGAATCGGCGACACCTTGCAGATGAATTATTACGGACTTCACTTCATGGGATACCGCTATGCAATATTCAACTACTCTACAAAGCAGATGGGCGGTTATGTCGATGTCGATTTCTTCAGAGTTGGAAATGAGATAATCAGATGATTTAATTTTAACTTCATATACATTAAAAGAGCAGAAGTCTATGCAGTTCTGCTCTTTGTTTTACTTGTTTTTTCTGTACCTAAGCGGCGTTGTCCCTGTGACGTTTTTAAATGCCCTGATGAAATTGTTTGAGTTCATATATCCGCATTTTTCTGAAATTTCATGGATTGGCAATTCTGTTTCATCAAGAAGCTTTTTGGCGTATTCCATTGTAAAGCTAAGAAGGTCGTCGCTCGGAGTAATACCGAATTGCTTCTTGTAGTTGATGCAGAAATGACTTCTTGTCAGATAAATCTTTTTCGCCATCTTCTCAACTGTCCATCCGATCGGAAAGTCCCTGATTTGTTCTCTGAGGTCTATAAACTGCTTTCTCATAAGATGCTCACGCTTACTCTTTGCCGTCATCAGCACAAGGCTGTCCTGCAATAACTTCAAAACGAGATCGAGCTGCTCTTTCAGCGCTGCGGTGTGGTCAACCATGACATCAGTAAGCATCCATGTGATAAATGCCAATTTGTCGCTCACATCCTGAGGGCTTTCTGAATAGAAAACTTCATTCAATGGAAGGTCGTATTTCTTAATATAGTTGCGGTCAGCGATAAAGCTGACATAATCGTTTGTAAATCCGCCGCTGACGGGTTTGTAGTCCTGCTTTGTGCCGGGCGTATATATGATAAAGGCGTCCTTTTCTGTTATGATTTTTTCTTCTCCTATGGTGATTATCATCGGGTCATAGAATCTTAAAACAAGGTATGTGCCCATGCCGTGTTCGATGAACAGCCGCCTGCCGATGGTGGCGCCGGGATGAATCTCAATGCCCGTGCGATGTCTGGAGCGCTGGGAGATCCAGCGTGCCAGCACCACATGGCCCTTTTCATAAAGCCGG
>OERZ01000216.1_pt1 | contig 11697 bp, 9 predicted proteins | sample 1540151 | NCBI WGS metagenome assembly OERZ01 (sample SAMEA3891880, study PRJEB23780) | metagenome | biome: terrestrial biome; feature: animal house; material: Caecal content | place: Italy | collected 2015-05-05 | reverse complement strand
GCCGACCATACGGCCGATGGACAGGTCCGTGCCCGCCAGCAGGATCAAGCCCGCATTCAGGAGCTGGAGCAGGAGATTGATGGAATCATGATGGAGAAGATGTCTGCTTCTATGCCAGTCCGGTCTATTTCTCCTCGCTTTCCATCAGAGAAATAGACCGCTTGCTGACATAGCCGGCATAACGGCACCCTGACGACTCGTCCTGTATTTCAACCTCATAGTAATAGGGAACATCTCCCACAACAACAACATTTTGGTTCAGTTCAATATGGTACACTATCTGAGAAGACGAATTTGGCTCCTCATATACATTAGCTGGAGACAAAGCCTTCCCTATTGCAGAAGAGGCTATATTTGTGATAATGCCAATTAAAATCGCAAAAAAGATTTTCTCAAGCACCCATGCGATTACTGGGTGAGTCTGAGAGAAACTTTTAATTTGTTCAGCAAAACGTTGCTCCCAGTTTTTACCCGAAAGCAAAATATCTTCTACTTCAGATACTACAATTTTTTGTTCATCCTCAGAAAGGATGTGGCATTCTTCAGCAGCCTCTCCGATGGTATATTCCTCTGCCAAGGATGTCAGTCGAGTTAGTTCAGCAACCCTTGCCTTAGTCAAAGGTTCGATTTGATACGGAATACTATTGGATATGACGCGTGACCATTCTTGGATACGTTCACCAAGCTGAACTTGCAATTGCATTGGGGCAACAGTGTCTATGGCTATTTGAAACTGTTGAAGCGCAGATACCATTCCGGACATATCTATTTTTGATACAATTTCTTGAGTGCGGTATATCGCTGCCATGCTCTGACTATCAAATGCACTTGAGATTTTGTTAATGTTACGAATTGCGGGGGAATCTAACGCAGCAGAGAGATTTTTTGTCAATGCGGCATAATCCTGTTGCATGTCCAGTAAAGGACGAGTCATTAAATCTATCTGCCGTTGAATACGATTTAACATTTCCAAATACGGAGGGCCTTCATAAAATGCTGCCATAGTTTTCGACATATCCCCATCGCTCCTTGTAACCTAACATAATGGTAAAGTATATCATGAATACAATGTATTTACAAGAAAGTTATCAATATATAGATTATTTTCTTTGAATATGCTCCATATATTGTGTTTCTGTCCTATGCACCTTGCTGTTACAGGGTTTATAACAGTTATACACTGATATTGATAATGTCTCTACGACCTAATATTTTCTGAATCGTTGCTCAAAGTACCTTTTTGTGATAAAATGCTCATGCGATTATTTTAATTACTGGACAGCACAAAATATCTAAAGGGAGGTCGCTTATGGAACCTTTAAAGCAGTGGGTTTGTGACGTGTGCGGAAAAATTATAGAAACCCCTGATGATGGATATGTTGTCTGGGGTGAAAATGCAGAAGGGAAAATTGATAAAATACGAATCCTGCATAAAAATAATCATGTAGGCAATTGTAAAGTGGGCTGTGACCATGACCGCCGCTATTCTATGTCTTTACCACTTGAATCTTTTTTAGGTGATGAGGGAAAAGTTCATTTTTTATCGATGATTGATCCAGGCCCAGATTTTCGGGAAGATTATAGAGAACATATTGCTGATAAGAGATTGCTACTGGAGACCTTTCGTCGGTTACAATTACCCTATTACGAAGAGGCACGGCTCTATTGGGATAAGGCGAAAGCAGATGGCTATTTTGATGGAGCTAATGAAATCTGGACTTATTTGCCTCGCACGCTTAAGAATCTGGTAGAAGAGTATTCCTCTGACGAATAGTAATTATATGGCGGAAAACTGAAATATGGGCGCCGAGGAAACCAATCCTCGACGCCCATATTTTTGCGTTACAGAAAAATTTTAAAAGTTAGAGCAAGAAATCGATGATATTTCCATGGAATACTTAAAAGGAAATCGTTAGGCTTAAACAATTGTTGGAGGAACCCTAAATCCCATTTCACCAATGCCAAGTACACGATTAAAATAGAATAATGAGAGTTCGCTTTGGGGTAGATCCTTAATGCGATTATACTGCGTTAAATCCCACCCATTAATTTTTGCACGCTCGGCATATCGCTCGCAGGCTCCAATAACACTGTTTGCCGCATGCTTTTTGCTAATTCCTTTCTCAAGATACAGTTTCGATGCATCAGCCACCGCACGCCAAATAATTCCATAAATTTGTGATACAGAAAAGTCATTTAGAATGATATCAAATGTTTTATAAGTCTTCTCGCCTGGGGTGAATTCAAAGTTTACTTTGTCTAATTGATACTGTAAATACTCTATACATTCAGCAACTGCAATCTCTTTCCACAGTATAACTGCTTCGTCTGCATTCTCCGTGCAATAGTAACTGGGGTCTAATATTTCGGTAAATAGATCCTTCTTATTTGCTGGGAAAATTAGATTTAAGAAATAGGTGACTCTATAGATATAGAAGGTATTTGGAAAGTCTTCACTATCGATATCAAACGCATCCAACGTAGATTGCGGACTCACCGCTATGACTTGGTTGTGAATTAAGCTTGAGTATAGCTTCTTACGTAAAATGTCCGTAGGCGTCAAAATTACTTCCGAATTAGAAAATGGTGCAATTTCATAAAGGTTTTCTTTGAGTAAAGCTCTACAGATAGCGCCTAAAAACACTTTGTTTTCAAAAGAAAGCGATGCGAAATCAACAGGTGTCTGTGGCTTGGAATATACTTCTTCAATCTGCTGCAGCCGCTCCATTTGAAGATTTCTTTCTTCTTCCTGGCAATTTTCGCAATTACAGTGAGTTTGAAACGGCTTGTGCCCACAGACTGGACAGTATAAGTCTCGCTCATATTTGGGGAGATTCTTCATGGTTTTTGATGGACGATTAATTACTAAAGGCTCGTCGCAATACTCACAAATGTAATTAGCGAAAGCTTCCGGTGGAAATAACTTATATAGGTCTGAACTACGTACAGAGATGCCATATTCTTTTGTTAATTTGGAAACAGACTCACCAGCATAATATCGTTGCATTAAAGTCTCAACTTCCTCGGAGGTCAAATGGTCCAAGTTTTTTTCCATCAAATAACACCTTCTCTCTGATCATAGTTATCTTACACCATGCCCTATAATTTGACAATGAGATTATAGAAAAGCGCTGCTGGGATGCCAGCAGCGCTTGTCTTTTGTTGCCGAAAAAGATATATGGATAGTTACCTGCCTTGCTGCCTCATGGCTTGTACCGTAGCGCCAATCGCATCCGATAGAGTATCTCGGCTCCACTCATTCCAAAACTTAACGGTAGCGCTATTTGGTTTTTGTTTCGGTTCATCAATGAGAATCCGGCTTGGAAACAGCGAGGCATCTCCCACTGCAATGGCCTCACCAATATCCAAAATGGCAATAAGTCTGCAAATTTCTGATACTATCGGACAGCAATTTTTTAATCACAGACTAATCGCTTGCATTCGTCAGCCGCGTTGCAGCAAAACTATTGCTTTGGCTCAATACTGTCCGCTTTATCTCAACAGGTACAACAATTGGAACACAAAATGTTTGATAATCTCAGATAGACAATGGTAAGGACAGCCTTCATAATAAATGAAACTATACTTATTATGGAGGTACCCTATGAATAATCATCTGCCTGAGCTAATCACATGGTATCTTGAGATGAGCAAACACGAAAAACGGCTTTCTCCACACACGATAAAAGCCTATCAAATTGACTTAAACCAATTTCTCTGCTTTGTAAACAACCGGCAAGTAAATAAAGAATTGCTCAGTCAATATATTAAATATCTGAATAGCCATTTTTCGCCCCGAGCGGCGAAACGGAAGCTCGCCAGCGTACATGCCTTTTACCATGAGTTAGAGTTCAACGACCGGCTGGACTATAATCCATTTGAAAAAATGCGGGTGAGAATTCATACGCCGAAACAGCTTCCCCGCACCATTCCAGAACACATTGTGCAGGAGCTTCTCAAGGAAGCGTATCATGTCTATTCCCCTGACATTCCATGGGTGTTGAGAGATATTGTCGTCTTGGAACTGCTGTTCAGCACAGGTGTCAGAGTGTCCGAACTGTGTGAATTGACAGAACAAACCTTTCTATTCAAAGAAGAGGGGCTTCAGATGATCATACATGGCAAAGGGGATAAAGAGCGCGTTCTGGAGCTTGCTTCCCCTGAACTTCTTCATCTAATGAAACAATATCATACTTCGTTTTTTAAGCAAATTCACCGCCATAATCGAATTTTAATCAATAATCATGGAAATCCGCTGACCCCTCAATCCGTGAGAAGGATCATTAAAAAGTATACAGATCAGCTTCATATATCGCTTTCCATAACCCCTCATATGTTCCGGCATACATTCGCCACTTCTCTTTTAGATGCGGGGGTCGATATCCGATATATTCAGTCCCTGCTTGGTCACAGCTCCATTTCTACGACCCAAATCTATACTCATGTTACAACAAAACGACAGGCCATTCTTCTGTCAGAAAATCATCCCAGAAATAAGATGTCATTTACGCTTGGATAGTCGATGGATTCATATGTAGATTCCGATGCGGGTAGTCACTTATGTGTGGCTTCCCGCATCAAATTTTTTCTGCAACAAAATTCGACAAAAGGATAATCTCTAATTATCCATTACTAGAGCAGAGAGCTCATCATCAATTCAGTGCGGCTTGAACCTTGCTGAAGAATTAGATTTTGTAGGAGAAAGCTATGAAAATTGGAATTACATATGACATAAAAGAACAATATGGGTTTACATCTTTGGATTTAAACTTTACAGATTTTTTGAATGTTGCAGACGTCACTTTTGCAAAAGAGGAGCTTGAAAAGTGTGGGCACGAAGTGTTTTTGCTGGGGAATGCCCGACAGATGATTCACAATTTAAATCAAAATATATCTGTTGATCTGGTATTCAATCTGGCTTGGGGGCATCGCGGACGAAACAGAGAAGGGCTTATTCCTGCCATTTTGGAGGGCTATGGAATTGCACATACCGGAACGGATTCTTTTGGATGCTCACTTTGCCTGGATAAAATACAAACCAAACTTATTGCAAACTTTTTAGAAATCCCTACCCCAAACTTCTTCTGCGTCACAAAAGATACATGGAACCAATATAAAGCCGCTTCGCCCCTGCCGTTCCCCATCGTTATGAAGCCAAGCAGTGAAGGTAGCGGGATGGGCGTAACATTGATTTCATCCGATTCAGAGTACCGCAGCACGTTGGATCGGCTGCGCCTGCTGTACCCTGACGAGCCAATTTTATGTGAAACGTATATTAAAGGAGACGAGGTAACAGTTCCAATGCTCGAAAATGAGCAAGGGCTGTACGCGGTAGGAGTCTTGTCTATCCTTAATGCGAAGGGAGAACCTATCGAATTATACGATGCTAACATCAAGACCTCCCATACATACCAAAAGCGACTCTCGACCTTACCGAGGAAAGTAAACGAGGCGGTAAAAGCATACAGCTGCAGATTGTATTCCTTTTTACAGGGGCAAGGTTATGGAAGGGCCGATTTTCGAATTGCAGAAGATGGCACACCATATTTTTTGGAAATGGCACCGCTTCCACTTTTGGCGCCCTATAGCTCTTTTAATCTATGTACATCGCTGAAAGGTATGTCAAATGAAGAGGTCTTTCAACAGATCATCCAAGCTGCCTGCCGAAGATATAAAATAGTCAGCAACTGATCACTCAATAAAGCGGAGTGTATGAAATATACACCGATTTTGATAATATGTTTCATACAGCCCGCTGTGTGAAATCCGGCTGAATTTAAGCTCCTCCTCGATTGGCAGCAGATTTAGCGCCGTACATATATCCAGGCCAATACGCGCGACAAGACATGACTGATCATTTTTCAATGTTGTGGCCCAGCAGGAACGTAGCGTTTTAAGGCTCTGCTCGAACTGGCCTTTTTCCAAATCACAAAATGCTTGCGCCAGTAAAATCGTGCGGACATAGAATCCAACGTCCTTATTCCGCTTGCGTGCGGGAAGCTCATTGCATTTCCGAATGTATTCTTCACATTCTTGATATGAACTCAACTTTTGATAGCAGGCGGCGATGTTAGCGTATATGGTCATCTTCTTGAAATCATTGATCGGCATTTTTTCTGCTTCATGAAACAAACGCAAGGCCTGATGGTAATCTTGCTTAATGACTGCATGCCACACTCCCATGCAGTTTATTCCATATACTTCATCCACACTTCCAATCTTTGCAAATATATTTTTAGAGACTTCCAGATTTTCCTGCGCCTCAGCTGAATTTCCGAGATACAGGTAGTCGGTGCCAAGATTATGAACTGCTTTCCCATATTCCTTTTGATAATTATGCGCTTTAAAATATTTAACAGCCTCGATCAGCATGGGGAGGGAAAGCTCCTCTGTATAACAGAGATCAGCTTTTCTTAATTGAACATAGTATTCATATTCAAATCCATGCTCTTTGCACTCGTTAATCGCAAGGAGATACATCTCTGCAAACCTTTGGTCGCCCTTTTCCCGATATATCGTGGCCAGCAGGGAGATAACCCGGTAATACAGTGAATCTGCTCTGGAATTTTGTGATAGCGACTTTTTTAATGACTCTGCCCGTTTCAAGGCCAAGTCCACCTGACTGGTATAATAGGTACAGTAGGCTAAATGATATTGCAACTCTTGGGCGTCGAAGCAAGGGGAGTTTTTGTATGTCTTGACAGCATCACGGAAAGCGCAGCAGGCATCCTCATATCTCCCAAGGCTTTCTAAGCAAATTCCTTTAAATACTATGAGGTGCATTGAAACGATGTGGGAAAGACCTCCTTTATTCGGAAGCCCATCAATCTTTTCTAACAGCAGCAGAGCCTGCTGATAATTGTTTCTTTTCATGAATAAAAAGACAGCGGCAGCATAATAAGCGGCGGCCTCCTGGTACTTATAAGCAACAGCTGCATAAAAGGCCGCTCTTACAGTAATGGTCTCAGAAATCGGGCTGCTACCGCAGACCGACTGTTCCCACAGCTTTCGGTAATAATTATAAAGGATCCTTCCCCACTCCACCTTTTGCTCCCCTGAAATGAGCGATTCAGCAAAATGCAGGGTTTCGCTGTTGGTGAAGGTGTAGGCAGGGGGTATTATCTCTTTTTGAACTAATAGACTGGAACATTCCTCTATCTGCTCCAACAATTCACTTGCCGCAATAATTTCAAATGAATTCTCCAGCTGTGAAACATAAAACTCCATTCCGAACATACTGGACTTTAAAAATGTTGCTTTCATAAGCTCGTCCAAGCGGTCAAATCGTGAGAGAAAATCCTCTTTTAGAATGTTCGCAAGTATGCCCGTCTGTAAAGACTTACATGAGTATTTCCCGTTCTTGAGGGCAATATAGTTTCGGCCTTTGAGATAATTTACAATGATATTCAGCATGGCTGGGTTCTTATTTGCGGAATTGACAATATAGTCAAGGTCTTTCTCTGATATTTTTAGGTTTGGATTTTCCGTTAAAAAAACGGACTTTAGTTCGTCGGCCTCCACTTCATTAAAGTACAGATGCTCCTGATCGGGGATGCTATAGATAGTTTGTATCTTTGAAGCATACGAAGGATTATCTGAGTCAATTTCAACAAAAATGGAGCAGCTGTTTCCGATGCGCATGATGGATGAAACCAATTTCTGAATAAATTTGGAAAATTCCTGGGAATAGTCCACAAAATCATAAAGCAAAATGGCGCATGAAGATGTACGGCATATGGTCAAAATCTGCTCCAGCACCACTTCTTCATAGGTGAAATCAGAATAAGGAGCCGCTGCTGTGAACTGCTGTTTGATACTGCTGAAATATTGATGGAGGGCGTTGATAATGGGTGCCAAATAATTTTCGCTGCTGGAAATTGCATCAACCTGAATCACGTTCCTATGCTTGCTTGCAAACTCCCGCAATACGGTAGATTTGCCGGTTCCCTTCTTTCCCTCCAGACAAATCAGATGATTCCCGGGAGTATTATAAATATCGTTGACGGTGCTAAGGTTTTCTAGCATATATTTATACATAAGAATACTCCTTAACGAAATCGGATACCTTTTGCAGGACCGCTTCACAAAGCTTTTCAACCGTATATGGATGCGGCAGGCCTGGAAATTCCGAGGTTAAGCTGTAGTTAATAAACTGTAGCTGGCCGTCTTCAAAATAAGCTTCTGCGTCCCAAATCCACTCCTGTTGAGGCATAAACACTTCTCCTTGCGCTATTTTCAAAAGATCGTGAAGCGGATCCTCTAATGCAAGGCGCAAAAAGTAGTCACGGTCTTCTGCGCTTAAGCGTACAACAATATCATATTCCGACTGCCTGTCCATTTGATAGGGGCAGGCAGTCTGTTTGGTCAAAAAATCCTCTACAGCACCAAATATTTTGTTAAAGACAGCCCCTAAAGAGAGCGGTTCTGCGGTTATGTGGGCTTCGGAACCTGCAATTTTTTCATACATGATGCGGGCAATATCGTCAGGGGATTGCTTTTTAATATCAAATCCGACAATACCGGGATTGAGGCCAGGCATATCCATACGGTCGATAAACACCGGAATAACACAGTCTGTAAAAACATCATTTTTTTGGAGTTCTATCCGCTTATCAAGCAGCCAATCACGTTCGTAGGTTGTCCACTTCTTGCTCACATAGGAATTCGACACGAACATGAGGCAGTATTCACAACAATTCCTATAGATTTCCGGCAACGTATAGGTTAGATTTTTACCGACAAGCTGGGTTGCTTCCTTTTGATCAAAAAACACCGTTAATCCTACCGATTCCAGTGCCTGTACAACAGATTTTACAATCTCCTGGTCTTCATTGGCATAAGAAACCCCAACATGATAATTTTTTGAAGCAGTCATAAATATCTGGCCCTTTCCCACTATAATAATATTTTGGAGTTAACAAATGGACAATCAAAAATCTATCACACGATCTAAACAACTGCATGAGATTGGCCAGGCCTTGAGCCACCGGTCGGAACAGGTGCCTTGCGGATTGCATCATGCAGAAATCGGAATGCAGCAACAGCGGAAAAAAGCGATTCTGTCTTATCTGAACGCATCCGAGGAGGACTGGAATAACTGGCAGTGGCAAATCACTCATCGTATCCAAACGATAGAGGACCTTGCTGCACTGCTTTCGTTGACATCAGAACAGATTAATAAAATAAAAACTGTTTCAGAGCACTTTCGTTTTGCCATTTCGCCCTACTACTTTTCTTTGATTGATTGGCAATCGCCAGAAAATGACCCCATCGCAAAAATGTCCCTTCCTGATATACGGGAATTGGAGAGAAAGGGTGTAAGCGACCCCTCTGCGGAGGAATATACAAATCCCGCAGGCAGGATTGTACGCAGGTATCCTAACCGTGTTATTATCAATATCACAAACTGCTGCGCGTCCTTTTGCAGACATTGCCAGCGGAAACGAATCATCGGCTCACAAGACCATATGCTTTCTGCGGTGGAATTGGACGCTTCTATTGACTATATACAGAACCACTCTGAAATCCACGATGTCCTTATCACTGGAGGCGACGCATTGACCTTATCGGATGCCCAGCTACAACAGTTGCTCTATAGAATCAGAGAAATACCCCATGTAAAGGTCATCCGCCTTGGCAGCAGAATGCCCGTAAATCTGCCAAAAAGAATTACGGAGGATTTAGTCCAGACCCTGAAGCAGTATGCACCGATATATATCAATACGCAGTTTAATCATCCCATAGAGGTGACACCCGAAGCAGTTAGTGCCTGTAAGTTATTGGCAGACAGCGGCATTGTCCTTGGAAATCAAATGGTACTATTAAGAGGAATCAACAACGATAAATATGTTGTACAATGCCTCAATGAACTGCTCTTAGGCATGAGAGTGAGACCGTATTACATATTTCATGCCAAAGATGTAACTGGGACTATGCACTTTCAAACGTCAATCACCGAGGGGATAGACATTTACGCTCACTTATGGGGAAATACTTCCGGCCTTGCCATACCAAGATATATAGTCAGTGCTCCCCAGGGAATGGGTAAAATAGAAATTACTCAGGATACACGTTACAAAAAGGTTAACAATCACTTCCATTTAACTACATGGGAGGGAATACAAGTTTCCGTTTTGAATTTCCCAATCGGGGATTGTAAAGATGATGACCTCTCTGCTCTAGTAATGGATAATTAGAGATTATCCTCTAATTTTATTTATTATATCATATCTTTGGAATACTCCCAATAATTTTTTTGCTTTTAATAATTTGGGGGAATAAATGCTCTTTAAATACTTGGTAAGATAAAATAGACATATGTAAACTCGAAAGGATGTGTCTAGAATCGTGCCTAAAAAGTATTCTGAAGAAGAAAAACAGGAAATCATTTCTGCATATCAACTTGGGCGGCCTCTCACAGATATAAGAGGCAAATTCGGTGTTGCCCCCAGCACTATTTATCGATGGGTCAAAGATAAGAAAGAGTATATAGCTGAAGAAAACATGCTGCCAATGGATATCCGGAATCTTTTGTTCCAGAAAGAGCGGTTAGAGCACATTTTACAAATTATTCGTCTATCTGACCTGTTAGCTGAAGCTCCGCTAAGGAGGAGGCTTGATATTTTAGAGGATCTTCATGAACGGTTCGAGCAATATAATGTCCATGAACTATGTGAAGCGTTGGGTGTTTCTCGGGGTACTTTTTATAATCACATTTTCCGAAGAGCGGATCGCACAAAGTACCAGGAAGAGCAACAGGTTCTTATGGTGCAGGTACAGCAAATCTTTAATGACAGCAAACAGCGGTTTGGCGCAGAAAAAATTCGTGTAATCCTATCAGAAAACGGGATCCATGTCGGTAAAAAGAGAATACGGCAGATTATGCAAGAACTGGGCCTGGAGAGTGTTCGAGAAAATGCTAAAAAGGCTTATATGAAACGGCAAGAATACCATAGGCGTAATTTAGTAAATCAAGAGTTTAAAACCCAGCGTCCAAACGAAATTTGGGTCAGCGATATTACATATTTTAAACTCAAAGAGCACCCAGTTTTTCTGTGTGTTATTCTTGACCTGTTTTCACGACGGGTCGTCGGTTACCGGGTATCACGAAAATCCAGTACCCAATTAGTTACCTTTACATTTCGCAAAGCCTACGAGTGCCGTGGGAATCCAACAGGATTAACATTCCATAGTGATCGGGGTGGCCAATATGTTTCTGAAAGCTTTTGCGCTTTGTTAAGAAAATGTGATGTTAAGCAGTCTTTTTCAAAACCGGGCACTCCTCGAGATAACGCTGTGGCCGAAACCTTTTTTGCAACGTTCAAGAAAGAAGAAGTGTACCGCCGGGAGTATTCCTCTCTGGCTGATTTTCAAAAGAGTGTGGATGAGTACATGCGCTTTTATAATGAAGTAAGGCCTCATCAAACCCTGGCATATAAAACTCCTACCCGTTTTGAGGAGCTTTATGGAAAGAAAAAGACACAAGATATATGAAAATCCTGTGTCTAAATCCGGAACCATTACGTATATTTTGGGGTGGATTTTATCCTTTTTTCATGGACCATTCCTTTTCGGCAAACTTAAAAACTAAGTTATATCGTAAGCGTAAAAACAGTCGGCGACTTGTCAGGGTAAAATGCCTTTGCCAAACTATAAGAGTCTGAGGAAGTGCATGGTAGTACAAGGTAGTACCAGAGA
>OERZ01000214.1_pt1 | contig 11764 bp, 11 predicted proteins | sample 1540151 | NCBI WGS metagenome assembly OERZ01 (sample SAMEA3891880, study PRJEB23780) | metagenome | biome: terrestrial biome; feature: animal house; material: Caecal content | place: Italy | collected 2015-05-05 | reverse complement strand
TAACTGCACCGTTGCCAGATGGTGTCTTGCTTTTGCCAATTCGATGGCTTTCTGGTTCTGTTTCGCAACAATATCTTCCCCGGACGCGGCACTGATTTTAGAAAGCTGATAGCGCACGATCCGGTCTATAATCCCATCCAATTTCTTTACTCCATAGCCTGACTGTCCATCACATTCTCCCGGATGACGGACATTATAGTGACACTGATACCTGGCGCGAACATCATGGTAAATACTTCCGTCCTTTCGCACCCGGTTTCTGCCTCCAGTGGTTAAAGTCAGCCGATTTTTACAATGGCCGCAAAAAATATTCCCTACCAGGAGAGATTGTCCTTTCAGGTTCAATGGGGTTTCTGCATGGTGTGTCGTTCTGTCAGACATGATTTTCTGTGCCCGGTCAAAGGTCTCCTGGTCTATAATCTGTAATTCTGGAATAAATGCCGACTGTGCATCCCCATTCCGTATTACTCCCGTATAGATAGGGTTCTTAATGATACGGTTGATGGAGGTATTCGGAAAGTTCTTTCCGTTAGGCTTGCGGATTTTCTTTTCTTCCAGATATCGGGAAAGACGCTGGGCACCATATCCCTCGTTCACATACTTGTGAAAAATCAGTTGAATGATTTTCGCGGCATCTTCGTCTACCGCCAAATCAAAGACTTCTTTGTTCCGCTTATTGGTACGGCCTCGCTTATCCAGGCGATAGCCATACGCAATAGAGCCGCCTGTATAAAAGCCGCTCTCTGTAAGCTGCTCCAGCCGGGTCTTGGTGCGTACAGAAGTCTTGATACTCTCACCCGACGCTTGCCAGTAGCGTATGTAGTTCAACAGCTTATCTACATGATTGTCAAACCGCTGCTGTCCCTCTGTTGCACTCCAAACTTCAATTCCATTTCGCACAAACCACTCAACAATGAACGGAGTTTCATCATCCTTGCGGCCCAGGCGGTCAAACATATAGACCAAAAGAATATCAAACTTTCCCTCTACCGCGTCACGCTGAAGCTCCTGGATGGCGTCTCTTTCTTTTGCAGATTTCTTAAAGCCGGAAACGCCTTTCTCGTACACTTCCTTTTCAAGTTTCCAATTAGGGTGTTCTGCAATAAAAGCCCGGCAAAACTCTCTCTGCATAGGAATGTCGTTTTTCTCAACCTGTCCTACCGTAGATACACGATAAAGGCAATCGACTCGCACTACATTTTCCATAACATACACCTCATTCGCTATGGGAACAGTGTATGTATCCTTGTTTTCTCTATTTCTCTATCTATTTGTCAAGGTACACTTCACACTATTATTATAGCATTTTTTAGTCGTTTTTGCAAGAAATAGAGTATTTTTTGTCAAGAAAGTTCTGATTTACAAGGGTGCCTTTCACCTTGTCCATTACACCGGGGACAGGCTTTTCTGCATACCGCATAATTACAGTGCAGCCATCAATCGTGATTACTTCACTCGGAAATTGTTTTGTCTCCAAAGGTTTCATATTCTTCTCCCATCTTTTGCGTCTCACGGTGAGACGCAAAAAGCCATATCATTCGGAGTGTCCATTGATAGGTGCAAGTAAGGATAGACAAGCCAGCGGCGGGTGGCAACCGCTCCATAGGCAATAAACCTCCCCCCATTCCCGTGGGCGGGGCGTCCTACGCTGTGACGCATAGCCGACGCAAGTAGCATGATCCCGTATTTGTGTCATGGCCTGCGGCTTTGCCAAACCGTGTTACGCTGCTGGTGTGGATCGCTCCTTTCTGCCGGAGCTGTCACCTCCTTTCCCGGCAGAAGATCCCGGCGCACCCAGCGTTTGGCTCAACAGAATACGGCAAGTAACTGGCTCGTCCTATTCAGTTGTCAGAAAGATCGAAGGAATAAAACTCGTCCTTCACTTACCGCCGTTTTTGGTTCCGTTCTGCACCCACCTTTCCAAAAATTCTTTTAGAATTTTTTTGGCTGCCAATATTCTCTTGGATATATTCTGGTGTTTGACCTTCTCTTGCGCCGCAATTTCCTTTATGGTCAGGCCCTCCACACAGTAGAGCCAAAGACGGCGGCGTTGAGGCGCAGTCAGGCAGGCATCCAGGCCCTCGGCCAACAGGCGGCATAGGCGGGCCCGCTCCTCCTGGTCGTATTGATCCATGACTTCCGTTTCGGCAGAGAGCACCGCAAAGGATAGTTCAGCCAGTCCTTCCAGTGAAATTGTCCGGTTACTGTGCCGGTGATCCGCTTTCTCAATCGCGTGGTAGTTTTCATCAGACCAGCGTTTCCATTTTTCAAACTCCTCCGCACTGGAGAAGTCGGCACGGGTCAGGCGGATATGTATTCCGGTGGCGCTTTTGCATACGATGGCGTCCGGGTCCTTCTTATTCAGAGCATAGTCACTATTGCGGTCAAACATATTGGCTCCTCCTTTAATTTTCGTTGATTCGTGGATGGTCAACGAAAATCGGGAGGAGAGCGGCAGGAATATCTTTTTCCGCCAAAATGCAAAAATTTTTCTAAGTTTTCAATGGTTTTTCCGGGCCGGGATAGGTCAGTGTAAAAATCATATCCATACCTCGACACTTCATCCCAATATCTTCCAGAATTTTCTGGGGGATACTCGGATAACTTGTCGAGAAATAAATGAGGCGCAGACAACCGGTTGGTTGTCTGCGCCTTTGTTACGGCATATATGTAATTAGGCGGCGATTTGCCTGTGTGATGAATTAGGTTAAAAGGGATTGCACTTCATTTCTATCCCTCAATTCCTTAGTTATCTAATATCCCTCTTTGCCAATTTGGCAGCAGTAGCAATTACACCAAAAAGGAAAAAGTACACGAACATTACCCGAGGATAGAACCATATATATTCCAGCATACCAATTCCTGAAATAGCGCAGAGCGCGCCTACACCAGCAGCCAAAATATTCCTAGCTTCTTTATTGGTGCTAGAGTAGAACGTCTTTACACCTATTTTGAGCTGATATATCACCGATGCAAGAAAAGTAATTACTCCCCCAAAACCTAGCTCAACCCATATTTGAAGATAATGATTATGAGTATGGATAGGGTAATTCCCATCAAACATAGGCGGATAATGTTGGAATACCTCCGTCATAACGTCAGTGCCAAGCCCTATACCTCGCATACCATAGTCGCGGATAAGATAGACAGTTTCTTCATAAATGCTAAAACGGTACTGAAGTGAGCTATCTTCAAAATTTCCAATCGTAAGAATACGATTCATTATACTTTCAGGCAGTAAAGGTAGCGCAAGCAATCCCACCAAAAAGAAAATAGGCAGAAATCTCCAATTCATCATTGCCAGAAATATCATTACCGCCATGCCAAGTCCAACCCAACCAGTACGAAAGTAAGTAAGGCCAATAGCGATAAAACAAATTGCCATAGAAATAAACACTAGAGTTCTGCCTATCCATGTCTTGGAATTAAGTAGCAATGCCAATGTAAAGGGCATAAGCATAACCAGTATTTCTCCAAAGGCATTTGGGTTATCAAAAAAGGAATATACTCGTCCAGGCATCCCAGGGTTGAGTGCCATATCTTGTTGTGAAGGATTGACCTCAACTCCCTGCCAGCCCTGATAACAACCATAAAGGGAGGCGATCACTAGCCCAATCAAAACGATAATTAGCATAAGCTGAAGCTGTTTTGTACTTTGGATTGTATTAACTAACATGATAGTAACAAGAAAAGCTATCACATAGAAAACTAAGAATCGTAATGAAAGGCTGTTTTTGAGCCCCTGCATAAAACCGTTAGTAAAATCTGTTCCTAAACTACTAAAAAAACCATATAAAACTAATCCCATAAATAACAAAAAATAGGGACCTAATGTAGCGAGTTCTAACCGACAATCTGGCCTTGCCATCGAGCCTACAAGAAACAGTAGCAGAATTAAAATCATGATACATAGGGCATAGAGGTTATTCCAGTTTCTATGAGGAACAATGAGCATAACAAGCATGAAAATGCCCAGCAAAAGATAACTTGAGGCTCCTATTGCTGAAACCACACGGAAGGTAATACTATTGCGAAAATAATTGCTTCCAATCTTGTAAATTCTTTGAACAAACGTTATTGGCAAATTAACAATCAATATAAGGACATGATAGGTAATGCTGCTAGACAAGCGTTTTGGAAGAATCCCTTCACGCCATACTAATTGACAGAACCAGCTTCCAGTTATGTTACGGCTCAACGCAAGGCCAAATTGTACAAATATTTTCCTCAATACACTATCTTTCCAAATGCTACACAATAAACTCCAACAGGTAATAAAGAAGCACCCTATGACACTATTTTGTATAATTTTCATAATGAGACTCCACTTGGATCAGATCTTTAGACACAATCAAAACCAATTTTGGAGAAAAACCTTCCTGGCCGGAAGATAGCTTCGCCTTGGCTTCCTCATACCGCATTATCCTTTTTTTTGCGAACAATTCTAAATATTCCAATGAACATAAACAGCATACTACAAGCCCAGCAGACTCCAGCAAGTCCAACCCGTAAAGAACATTCTTCCGTCAACATTGGATGATTATCTGGAACAGTAATAAGCCCAAATAAATACTTAAATGTCAGGATTAAAAATATCAGTTGTACAACAAAAAATAATAGGTTCAGGTTATGAGAACGAATAAAGAGCACTAATAACGCAATAAAAGATAGTATTGCTACGACAGTAAAACCGACGAGGAGGAATAGTGGCACCTCGGCTTCAAATGCAATCAAAAAATACTCCTTTCGTTTATTTACCAAATCATATAATATTCATACAGAATAAGTAATCTATTGTATATTTACTGCTTGTACCACTTTATCAAATAAATTAGGTTAACGAGCAGAAAAACAGACCAATGAGTAACTACAAGAAACGATATCGTCTCAACTGCGTAGTTTGCATCGTTCAGAACCATGAAAAAGGCTGTGGGAAACAACAGCAAAAGTACGATACCTGTTGCGATAAAACTCGTTGCTAAAATGCCGGTTTGATATTCATCATACTTCTTTTTCCGAATCAGCGACAACACAAGTATGCAGAGTGTGACAAGCAGATAAATATAGCCGATATACTTGAGATTGCCTTGTCTCAAAAATACAGTCCAGCCATTCCAAAATGCACTGCTCAATGACTGTCTGTGATCAAGCATGCCTAGAAATTCATCGTGGCCGCTTGTAATGATGAATATTGCTGCATAGAAAACAGATATGATAGTGATGACGGCAGCATTGATATACGGATTTTGCAGTAGCTTCATTTTCTTTTCCCCCCTTCAAAATCAAATAATTCTTCTATACTTAAATCAAAGAGTTTCGCAAGATCATACGCCAACCAAATAGAAGGATCAAATTTTCCTGTTTCAATGGCGTTGATTGCTTGCCGAGAAACCCCTACCTTTTCCCCTACTTCTTTTTGTGTCAGCCTTTTGGTCTCACGCATTTCTTTCAGTCTGTTTTTCAAAAAAGTGCCTCCTCGTATGTCAAGCCAACCTGACACAATAGTTATACAGTAAATTGTATGTCGTGTCAAGTAAACCTTACTTCAACCACATATAAATAGGTAAGTCTTGGTTATTTGCTACAAAGATTGAAATCCCCACACAGGCTTTCGGCGCATCCATGGAAACTATGTTTAAGATTGTGAAAGTGCTGGAATTCCGGTATTCAAATTATATGAAGATTAAAAAAACTCACGGTGAGACCTCATTCCGACAGGAATTGCGTCTCACCGTGAGATTTATTTTATTCCCCGTAATACAAGGGGCGCCCAATGGAGGTAAAGCCCTCCAGGCCGGTGATAACCACATTGTTGGCTCCGCTTGCGCAGTGGACAATCAGCAGATTGCCGTTTTCGTCCCTGCCGCCCACAATACCGACATGAGTATCTTCTGGATAGAATACCAGATCGCCGGGCTGGGCCTCCTCCCAGGAGATAGAGGTACAGTAGGTGTGCTGCATACGAGCACCACCGCCATGGCCGATAACATATTCGCCGTTGCTGACATTATAGAAAGTCCAGTCCACAAAGCCGGAACAGTCCAGCCCATAGGGCCGATAGGTGCCGGTGGTGGAGTTGCCGTCCGCCCACACCTTGGAGAGCTGCCCCCAGCGGGAGTCCCAGCCGAGAACCAGGGATTTTCCTCCCCAAAAGTAGTTGACCTTGCCCACCAGCTTGCAGGCGGTCTCCACCACCGCACGGCGCTCCGGGGAAAGATCCTCCGGGAGATTTTGCAGAAGTTCCACTGCGTCTGCCTGGGTGATAGCAAGATCCCCCAGCAGTCCATCCAGTGCGTCCAGCTCCTCCAGCAGTTCGGTCAAGGTTTTGTTTTGGAACTCCGAGAAGGAATAGACTGTCCGCATATCATCGGCGGTTTTGGGAGTAATGGTGATATGAAGGATCGTTTCTGTGGAGTTCTCCCCTTCCACCGTCTCCGTCTCTGTGGTGATTTGACACATATCCCAAAAGACAGCACGCAGGCGCTCTATCCGATCTGGGGTCAGCGCTGCTACATCCACACCATCGTCCCCTCCGGCGGTTTTGACAGCAAAGACAGCCACCACCTCTTTCCAGGCCGGGGGTTGTCCCTGTATGTCAATGCTGTCATAGTCTCCCGTTTGCAGTGTTTCCAGCTCGTCCGCAAGTTCAACATTGATTTGCGCAATCCCTGCATTTAATGGAATGGCGTCTCTGGATGGCTCATTGGAAAAGAAGATCCCAAACGGAGAGGCCAGAAGTGCCGCAATCAAGGCCATGACTGCCAGCGCCGCTACCAAAACCACGCCGCCTACCAAAGATACCAACGCACTGAAAAGTGCTGCCACCGCTTTTGTCACTGCAACAGCGGCCTTTCTGGAAAGTTCCGCGGCAGCCTTAGCCGTCTGCTTGGATTTTTGCAGCATACTCCGCTGGGCGGCGGTCTGTGCCTTCCGGCGAGCACGCTCCATTACTTGCTTGGCTGCGGGCGTCCCTGCGGTCTTTCGGGCAGTTGTTTTGACCGCATTCGTTGATACCTGGGCGGATTTGTCCATAGCTTTTCGTGTCTTGGGTGTAAACGCCCCACCGGGCGGCTTTTCTTTTGGCCCGGAGGAGCGCCGGGGGCGCTCCTTGATGGATGGATTGATGGATTGATTTCCGGGAGAGCGTTCCTTTTTTGTAGTGTATGTATTTTGGGGAGTACCGCCATAATGAGGGACTTCCCGGAATTGGCCGTTCTTTGGATGATCGGTTCTGACGGAGCGTTCCAACTTCTCCATGGTCTGTTGTTTCATCTGGGTCTCCGGGGTAAGCTGTGATCCATTGTGTAAGCTGTCCGGGGTATTGGGATGAATGGTTTTCCCATCTCTCAATGTATCATTGGCAGATGGGACCATATCTGTTCTCTCCTTGGGATGGCGGCCGCTTTCTTTGATTTGTTCCTTCCGGACCTTGGGACGGTGCGCCGGGTACAGCAGTCGATCAACTGCCTTTTCGGCTCGGTATCCCACTTCTTCCACAGCGTCCATCCCCGCCTGAACACTCTGTTCAGCCGCCTGGGTGTCAGGTGTTGCGGTGCTGCTATTGTCCCGTTGACGCTCCACCAGCCTACGGCGAAATTTGGCGGTTATTTGCCGCAGGGGGCCTTTTGGTTTCCACTCTTTGCCAGTGCGCTTGATTTTATTATCAGAACTACGTTCTTTTAACTTAGGCATGATCCACCCCTTTCTTTTGGACTATTCAATGTTGCTAGACGATATCTCGGATATTTTTCATTTTTGTTATGGTTGGTTGCTCCCTTTGAATAAAGAAAAGAGTGATTGTGGAAGTCACTCTTTTCCTGTTAGTTTATCTTGCCCTATCGCCTACAATTCTGGTCAAGTATTAAATGCTTTTGTATTATCCTTTGCATCATTTAACTGGATATGTTATAATTTGTAACCTAATAGTTAATCATTCAAAACCTAATCTACTGTATAGAAAGGATTATATTTAATGAAATTCGAGATGATAAATTCATTTGGTCACCCAGTTCAGTTTATGGATTATTTTCTCTTTTTTACATTTGTTTTAATGCTCTATAACTGCATCTGTATGCTTATGGTGTTTGGGAAACGACAAACAAAAACTGGTTGTCCAGTTCGTCTATTTGTGAATTCAACCATTGTTTTTTTACTTCATTTGCTTATTTGTGGTTATGCTTGGCAGTATTCCATGTGGATAGAGGCAGAACCATGTACTGATATTATTGCACAGATTGGAGTTATGACTTGGCTGTTTGTAACGCCAATTCTATACTTCATTATCATAGTCGCTTTTGCCGTTTTGTGTATTTATTTATTTATCGAATGGAGAAAACTCGATAAATTATAAATAAGTACATATTATTCCATATTAACTCGCAGTCAACAGGACGAGGTTCTTTTAGTCCTTTATTTCGTCTCACGATGATATCTGGCTTTATCTTTGTCCAGCACCTCCGCAATACCCGCCATGAGATAATCGGCACAGGGTAGCGCAATAGAGTTGCCTAGGGCACGATACCGTTGAGTGGAGCTGATGGGCTTGCCGTCTGCGCCGTACTCCGTCCAACCCTCCGGCAATCCCATCATGCGCTCGGTCTCCCGTTCCGTAGGGAAACGGATGCACCCCCCAAAAGGATCATCCTCAAACCAGAAGGCAAAGGGCGTGACCACCCCAGCTAAAACAGTGGGAAAAGGGTCAGTTGGAAACCCAAAGCTGTCTCGGAATTGGACGTGTTCCTGCTTTTTGGATGCCCCCCGCATACGGAACAGTTGAAAGGGTCGGAGGATGGGTACGCGCCCCCCTGTTTCAAGAAAAGGGCCTCGATTTCCGGCGGAGGCGGACAACCCGCCCGCTGGGCCAGTTTCAGAAAGTAGGAACATTGGGCGGGGCTTAAACAGTATTTCGTGAGCACGCTGCCCTCCAAAATCTGCCACGAGAAAGATACGTTGCCGTCGTGCCAGGCGGGGGCTTGCCCAATATTGGGCGTCCATAAGCCGCCAGGCCAGATCGGGACATCTCCCTCGCACCATTCCGGCATTTGCCCATCGACCAGAGGGAGGAACTGAAAACGTGGCGTCTTGGAAGGATCGGAGCACGGCCAGAAAATCCAGCCGGTCATTTGATGAAAGAGCTCCCATGACGTTTTCCCAAAGAGCGATAATTGGAAATTGACCTCCAGTGGCACACCTCATTTCTTTGATAATTCGGATTGCATGATGAAACAGACTTGATTTGGCTCCAGCCAAACCGGAACGGTCTCCGATTTGAGACAAGTTTTGGCACGGAGAACCAAAGGTAAGAATGTGGACGGCGGGAATCTGTCCGCCGTCCATCTTTGTTATATCCCCCAAGTGCTCCATCTCCGGGAAATGCCGCCGGGTGATGGAGATGGGGGCTTTTTCAATTTCGCTGGCCCAGAGCGGCACGATCCCGTGACGGCTGGCCGCCAGTGGAAATACTCCAATCCCGTCAAACAAACTGCCCAGGGTCAGCGGCGGCTCGTTTTGCGTCTCACGGTGAGACGTGATTTCCAGCGCCATATCAGTTTTCTCCCGGTGTGGTGGACATGAGCCGATAGAGCTCGGTATCCTTGGGAATGGAGTTGTTGAATGGGACCAGGGAGCCGCCCATCTTCAAAAGGCCGTGTCCGGGCTCCGCATTGGTGATGTAGCCCATCTGTGTATCGGAGATATGAAGGAGCTTGCCCAGCTCCGCCCGGTCGGTGGCCGCCTGATTGAACAGCAGGAGAAATTCAGAGTTTGCCAGCATGAGCCGGGCCGTTTCGGACTTTAAGCACTCCTCCACATTCTGGGTCGCCGCCGTCATAATGCCTGCGTACTTTCTGAACCGTTTCCAGGCGCGGTACAGAAACTCGCCGGAATAATGGTACTTGAAATACAGATACACTTCGTCCAGGAACACCCAGGTGTACTTGCCGCGTTTTCGGTTTTCCATGACACGGTTCTGGATGGCCTCTAGCGTAACCACCAGGGCGGTAGGACGGAGCTGTTCTCCCATTTCATAGAGGTCCAGTGTGATGATCCGGCTATTCATATCAACATTTCCGGGATGGGCAAAGACATTCAAGCTGCCCTCGGTAATAAGCTCGGCGGCCAGGGCGATTTCGCGGGCCTCCGGGTCCACCTGTTTCAATACCTCGTTGCGCCAGTCGGTCAAGAGCGGCATAGGGGCCTTGCCCCGGCTATGGAAATAGTTCTGATAGACATTGGCGGTACAGCGGTCAATGATGGATTTATGGCTGCCGTTGACCCGTCCCACACCCATCTGCTGCTCCAGAATACTGGTGATAAGCTCCGATTTCATGGCAATGGGGTTTTCTCCATCGCCGTATCCATCCGCCACCTCCATGGGGTTGATGTGATGGGGGCTGCTCGGGGAGATTTCCACCACTGTGCCGCCCAGGGACCGGGTGATGGGGCCATACTCGCGCTCGGCGTCGATGATGATAATATCATCATTGGTAGCCAGGGCCACATTTTCAATCGTAGACTTCATAGCCACCGATTTGCCGGAGCCGGAAACGCCCAGGTAAAAGGCATGGGGAGAAATGAGCCGCTTGCGTTCACATATCAGCAGGTTCTTGGAAATGGCGTTGACACCGTAAGGCAGGCCGCCGGGGTCCTGGATCTCCTGGACCCGGAAGGGCATGAGTACGGCGGCGCTCTCGGTGGTCAGCGTGCGCAGGGCCTTTACCCGGCGCAAGCCGTAGGGCAGCACTGTGTTCAACCCGTCCTCTTGTTGATAGCGCAGGGTGGAAAATTGGCAAAGGTGCTCCCTCCCAATAGAAAGCAGTGCCTCGGTGTCCGCGTCAAGCTGCTCCAGGCTGTCCGCAATATGGACCAGTGTAACCACAGCGAAAATCATCCGTTGATCTCGCTCCGTGAGGTCGGAGAGAAATTCCTTGGTCTCTCCCCGGAGCTGTTCCAGCTCATAGGGAATGGATGCGGTAAAGTTGTTCTTGTCGTTCTGCCGCTGCTGCCAGCGTGTAATATCCGTCTCAATGCCCAGGATACGGCTCTGTACCTCCCGCACAGCCTCATCGGTGGGAATGGGCAAAATATCAATAGAGAGCATGAGGTTTCGCGGGAAGTCGGACAGGTCGGCAATCATCTCGTCTTTGATGTAACTGGCATAGTCCTTCAGAAACAACACCCGGCCCACCTTGTCACCCATCTCAAAGTGTCCGGCCTTGAAGGCAAGTCCATCCGGACAAATGAGGTCCCGGAAGTCGAGCCCACGGCGGATGGCCGCTGTCTGGTCAAAGGTAAATATTGCTCCTCTCCGGGACGGAAAAAGTCATGGAGGATACGGAGCCTGTCGTGGGTGGTAAGAGGCTTGGCCCCGGAGTCCAGCCGTCCAAAGCCCTTGGACAGATTGGCGTCCACCCGCCGGAAATAGGTTCGGGTCTCCTCGATTTTCCGCTGCGGAATGGAAAGGGTGATGTATTTCTCCTGAACCAGATTGTTGCTTTCGGCGGCCCGTCTGGTCAGGATTTGATTGGATTCCCGACGATAGCGGTCCAGTTCGTCCCCGCGCTCTTTCATCAGGATTTGCCGCTGGAAGTCCACAGGATTGATCCGGCGATTGATGATGGTGATTTTTGCGGCGGCGTCAGTAGGCAGGGAGTTGAGCACCGCGCAGTAGGAGAGGAAAATGGACCGGCGCTCCTCCTCTGACGCGGCAGCATAGTTAATATCCGCAAAGCGCCAGGTACGGCTATGTTTCCGGCCAGTATGCCAA
>OERZ01000212.1_pt1 | contig 11793 bp, 5 predicted proteins | sample 1540151 | NCBI WGS metagenome assembly OERZ01 (sample SAMEA3891880, study PRJEB23780) | metagenome | biome: terrestrial biome; feature: animal house; material: Caecal content | place: Italy | collected 2015-05-05 | reverse complement strand
GCCAAGGCGAGCTTTGAGGAAGAGGACGGCATGATCGACTTCACTTCGGCCTTGAGCGACGAGATGGAGGACACCACTTCCTTCGCAGTTGCCAGCGCCCAGAACGCGCCTGCCCCAAGAGAGCCGGCGCCTGCCGCCGCCCCCACCGGCGATAAGATCGTCTGCTCTCCGCTGGAAGGCGAGATCCGCATCCTGAGCGAGATCGACGACCCCGTTTTCTCCAGCGAAGCGCTGGGCAAGGGCTGCGCCATCGAGCCCAGCAAGGGCGAAGTGGTTGCCCCCTTTGACGGCACCATCGAGCAGGTCGCCGAGACCAAGCACGCCATCGGTATGACCGGCGACAACGGCCTGGAAGTCCTGATCCACGTCGGTATGGACACCGTCGAGCTGAAGGGCAAGGGCTACGAGCCCATGGTCAAGGTGGGCGACAAGGTCAAGAAGGGCCAGCTGCTGCTGAAGTTCGACATGGCTGCCATCTCGGCCGCAGGCTACAAGCTGACCACCCCCGTGATCATCACCAACACCGACGACTTCACCAGCGTCGAGCCGGTGGCTACCGGCAAGGTCACCCAGGGCCAGGATGTGGGTCTGGTAAAGTAATCCCCTGCCCCACCGGGTAAATCCAAAACAGCAAAAATGGGCTGCCGCAGATGCGCTGAACATCTGCGGCAGCCCTCTTTTATTGTCCGGTTTTACAGCTCATTTTCCCCGCTCTCCGGGGCCCCAGCGGCTTTTCCAGAAAAGTATGCCTCACACAGTAGCCGATCCACTTTTTCTCGTATTCTGCATGGGCCAGCAGGGTCAGATCCTGGGCTAGCGGCTCCCCCGGCGGGCGGCGGCCGCTCAGCTGCAACCCATCTGGGAAAGTCCCTCTTTCAGCCCTGCATCCGCCCCCCTGTTCCCTCATAAAATGTGGTAATCCGGGGAGGCGGTTTCCTTCCTGTCCGTCCCTGGAAGGCTGAATCAGGGGTTTTCCAGGCCCTCTTCCTTCCAGGCCTCCAAGAGCCCCTCTGAGGGCGGGCATGGCAAAGAGTATTCTTTCCTTTTCCCGGCAGCCCAAGCGGCTATACAGCCCCCCAGCCGCCGCAGAGAAGAGCCCGCCAAAAAGCACAAAGCCAAAGCCGAATTCCCCCCGCGAAAAGCCCCCTCACACTCGCTGCCCAGAACAGCAAAAAGCCCCTCCTGCCACAGGGGCAGAAGGGGCTTAAATGAGCTTTTAGCTTGCCTTAGAACTCAGCGTTCGCGGGTCAAAATCACTCAATGATCTTGCCAACAACGCCGGAACCAACGGTACGGCCACCCTCACGGATAGCGAAACGCAGGCCCTCTTCCATAGCGACAGCGGTCAGCAGCTCGACGTGCATGGTGACGTTATCACCAGGCATGCACATCTCGGTGCCCTCGGGCAGGGTGATGATGCCGGTCACGTCGGTGGTACGGAAGTAGAACTGAGGACGATAGTTGGAGAAGAAGGGGGTGTGACGGCCGCCCTCGTCCTTGGTCAGGACGTAAACCTGAGCCTCAAAGACGGTGTGGGGGTGCACGGAACCGGGCTTAGCCAGAACCTGGCCACGCTCGATCTGGGTGCGGTCAACACCACGCAGCAGAGCGCCGATGTTGTCGCCAGCCTGAGCAAAGTCCAGAGACTTGCGGAACATCTCCAGGCCGGTGATGGTGGTGTTCAGACGCTCGGGCTTGATGCCAACGATCTCCATGGGATCGCCAACCTTGGCGGTACCACGCTCAACACGACCGGTAGCAACGGTGCCACGGCCAGAAATGGTCATGACGTCCTCAACGGGCATCAGGAAGTCCTTGTCGGCCAGACGGTCGGGAGTGGGGATGTACTCGTCGACAGCGGCCATCAGCTCGTTGATGCAAGCGTACTCGGGAGCGTTGGGGTCGGTAGAAGTGGACTCCAGAGCCTTCAGAGCGGAACCACGAATGATCGGGGTGTCGTCGCCGGGGAAGTCGTAGCTGCTCAGCAGCTCACGGATCTCCATCTCGACCAGATCCAGCAGCTCCTCGTCGTCGACCATATCGACCTTGTTCATGAACACGACGATATAGGGCACGCCGACCTGACGGGCCAGCAGGATGTGCTCACGGGTCTGGGGCATGGGACCATCGGTAGAAGCAACGACCAGGATAGCGCCGTCCATCTGAGCAGCACCAGTGATCATGTTCTTAACGTAGTCGGCGTGGCCCGGGCAGTCAACGTGAGCGTAGTGACGGTTAGCAGTCTGGTACTCAACGTGAGCGGAGTTGATCGTGATACCACGAGCGCGCTCCTCGGGAGCCTTGTCGATGTTGGCGTAGTCCATGAAGTCTGCGCCGCCCTGCAGAGCCAGAACCTTGGTGATAGCAGCGGTCAGAGTGGTCTTGCCGTGGTCAACGTGACCGATGGTGCCGATGTTAACATGCGGCTTAGAACGGTCAAATTTTGCCTTTTCAGCCATTGGAATTTCCTCCCTTAAAATCGGTAATTTTGGTTACAACAGCCTCGCGCCTGCATAAATGCATTGCAAGGCTATTCTACTAGATTATTCCCATAAAATCAAGAGATTTTTCCTGAAATTTTGCCTAAGGGAGCAAATCCCATTCAAATCTCTCTTTTCATGGATCAATCCTTGCTGCGGCCCGCGATGATGGTATCGGCGATGTTCTTGGGCACCGGCTCGTAGTGAGACGGCTCCATGACATACTGGCCGCGGCCCTGAGTCTTGGAACGCAGGTCGGTAGCATAACCAAACATCTGAGCCAGAGGAACCAGAGCGTTGACGCGCTGGGTGCCTGCCATAGCCTCCATACCCTGGATCTGGCCGCGGCGGGCGTTCAGGTCGCCGATAACGTCGCCCAGATACTCATCGGGAACGATAACAGCCACCTTCATGATGGGCTCGGTGATGATGGGATCAGCCTTGCGCATAGCCTCCTTGAAGGCCATGGAACCGGCGATGGAGAAGGCCATTTCAGAGGAGTCGACCTCGTGATAAGAGCCGTCCCACAGGGTGACCTTGACATCCACGACGGGGTAGCCGGCCAGAACACCGGCCTTCATTGCGCCCTGGATACCGTTGTCAACTGCAGGGATATACTCCTTGGGGATGGCGCCGCCAACGATGGCGTTGACGAACTCGTAACCCTTGCCGGGCTCGTTGGGCTCGATCTTGATCTTGACGTGACCGTACTGGCCCTTACCACCGGACTGACGGGCGTACTTGGTCTCCTGGTTGGCCTCTTTGCGAATGGTCTCGCGGTAAGCAACCTGGGGTGCGCCGACGTTGGCCTCGACCTTGAACTCGCGCAGCAGACGGTCGACAATGATCTCCAGGTGGAGCTCGCCCATGCCGGCGATGATGGTCTGACCAGTCTCCTCATCGGTGTAGGTCTTGAAGGTCGGGTCCTCCTCGGCCAGCTTCGCCAGCGCGATGCCCATCTTCTCGTTGCCGGCCTTGGTCTTGGGCTCGATGGCAACGCGGATAACGGGCTCGGGGAACTTCATGGACTCGAGGATGATGGGGTGGTTCTCATCGCACAGGGTGTCGCCGGTGGTGGTGTTCTTCAGGCCCACGACGGCGGCGATATCGCCTGCGTAGCAGCAGTCGATGTCCTTGCGGTGGTTGGAGTGCATCTGGAGGATGCGGCCCATACGCTCGCGGCTGTCCTTCACCGAGTTGTAAACGGTGGTGCCAGCCTCGACCTTACCGGAGTAAACGCGGAAGTATGCCAGCTTGCCGACGAAGGGGTCGGTCGCAATCTTGAAGGCCAGAGCAGCGAAGGGAGCGTCGTCGGAAGAGGGACGAGTCTCGGGCTCCTCGGTCTCAGGATTGATGCCCTTGATGTCCTCGACATCGGTGGGGGCGGGCATGTAGTCCACGATGGCGTCCAGCAGCTTCTGAACGCCCTTGTTCTTGTAGGAAGAGCCGCAGACCACGGGCACCAGGGTGTTGGCGATGGTCTCCTTGCGGATGGCGGCCTTCAGCTCCTCGCGGGTGATCTCCTCGCCCTCGAGGTACTTCTCCATCAGCTCCTCATCGTTCTCGGCGACAGCCTCGATGAGGATGTTGTGGTACTCCTCGGCCTGCTCCTTCATGTCCTCGGGGATCTCCTCGAGGCGCATGTCGTTGCCCATATCGTCGTAGTAGACCTCAGCCTTCATATCGACCAGGTCGACGATGCCCTTAAAGGTGTCTTCCTTGCCGATGGGCAGCTGGATCGCCACGCCGTTGGCGTGCAGACGGTCGTGCAGCATCTGGATGCAGCGGAAGAAGTCGGCGCCCATGGTATCCATCTTGTTGACGTAAACCATACGGGGGACCTTGTACTCGTCCGCCTGGCGCCAGACAGTCTCGGACTGGGGCTCAACGCCGCCCTTCGCGGCCAGAACGGTGACAGAACCGTCCAGAACGCGCAGAGAGCGCTGGACCTCGACGGTGAAGTCGACGTGGCCCGGGGTGTCGATGATGTTGATACGATGACGGCCCTTCTTGTAGGCGACGGGATCGTTCTTCAGCTCGGTGTGGCTCCAGTAGCAGGTGGTTGCAGCGGAGGTGATGGTGATACCACGCTCCTGCTCCTGCACCATCCAGTCCATGGTAGCGGCGCCTTCGTGCACCTCGCCGATCTTATGGGTGATGCCGGTGTAGTACAGAATGCGCTCGGTGGTGGTGGTCTTGCCGGCATCGATGTGCGCCATGATGCCGATATTTCTGGTCATCTGAAGAGAAACTTCTCTGGGAGTAGCCATGAAATTAACCTCCTACAGATCAATAACGGAAATGAGCGAAAGCCTTGTTGGCCTCGGCCATCTTATGGGTATCCTCGCGCTTCTTCACGGCGTTGCCGGTGTTGTTGGCAGCGTCCATGATCTCAGCAGCCAGGCGCTGGCTCATGGTCTTCTCACCACGAGTACGGCTGTAAGCGGTCAGCCAGCGCAGGCCCAGGGTCTCGCGGCGAGCGGGGCTGACCTCCAGGGGAACCTGGTAGTTGGCGCCACCCACACGGCGGGTCTTGCACTCGAGGCTGGGCATGATGTTCTCCATGGCCTTCTCAAAGGTCTCCAGAGGATCGTTGCCGGTTTTCTCCTGGATCATGGTGAAAGCATCGTAAACGATCTTCTGAGCGACGCCCTTCTTACCATCCAGCATGATGTTGTTGACAAGACGGGTGACCATCTTGGAATTGTAAATAGGATCTGCCAAGACATCGCGCTTAGCAATATTACCTCTTCTAGGCATCTTTCTTCCCTCCTTCACAGAATGATATCATCGGTACTCGAAAGTAAATAAACTCCCGTTGTGTCACAAAGAGCTACCCTACATAAACTGTTGACCATCCGCCGAAGCAGACTTGTTATTTATATATGGAAAGCCGTTTATGAATCGGATCGGCTTTTAATTACTTCTTCGCTGCACCGGCCTTAGGACGCTTCGCGCCGTACTTGGAGCGGGCCTGGTTACGGCCGGCCACACCCTGGGTATCCAGAGTGCCGCGGATGATGTGGTAACGCACACCAGGGAGGTCCTTAACACGACCGCCGCGGATCAGCACGACAGAGTGCTCCTGCAGGTTGTGGCCGATGCCGGGAATGTAAGAGGTGACCTCAATACCATTCGTGAGGCGGACACGGGCGACCTTACGCAGAGCAGAGTTAGGCTTCTTCGGGGTCATGGTACGGACGGCAGTGCAGACACCGCGCTTCTGGGGGCTGTTGAGATCAGAATACTGCTTTTTCTGAGAGTTGTAGCTCTTCAGCAGTGCGGGGGCAGTGCTCTTGGTAGCCAGGACCTGACGGCCTTTGCGTACAAGCTGGTTAAAAGTAGGCATTTTGTTTCTCCTTTCGTAATTTTCGTGCGCCGGGCAGGCGCCCGGGCATTTTTTGCCGCACCTCACCCTTAGAGTGACGCGCAACAGTTGTATTTTACACGGTTTCGCGTGTAATGTCAACAGTTTTTCCAGAAAAAATTTGGTTTATTCTCCAAATCTCATTTTTTCTTTTCTCCCGGCCTTTTCAACCGGACAAAACGGGGGTTTTGGCCCTCTCCCCTTCCCTTTCCGGGCGCAAAAAGGCCCGCCGGAGGGGGGGTGAACCCTTCCGGCGGGCCGGTGCCTCACGCCCGGGCGGGCGGGGCAGTTATTTGATATAGGTTACTGAGCGGCAGCCTGCTCGGCGGCGATCTGCTCGTTCAGCTCGGCCTCGCGGCGGATCAGGTCGGCGCGGACCTCCGGCAGACCGGTGCCTGCGGGGATCAGCTTGCCGATGATGACGTTCTCCTTCAGGCCGGACAGGGAGTCTGCCTTGCCCTTGATGGCGGCCTCGGTCAGGACACGGGTGGTCTCCTGGAAGGAAGCGGCGGACAGGAAGGACTCGGTGGCCAGGGCAGCCTTGGTGATGCCCAGCAGCACCTGCTGGTACTCCACCAGCTTGATGCCCTCTTCGCCGGCGTCGATCCGGGCCTGGAGCTCGGCGTTGATGTTCTCGACCTCCAGACGGTTGGCCAGCGCGCCGCCGATCAGAGAGGAGGAACCGGAGTCGGTGACCCGGACCTTGCGGCACATCTGACGGACGATGACCTCGATGTGCTTGTCGTTGATCTCAACGCCCTGGAGGCGGTAGACCTTCTGGACCTCGCTGATCAGGTAGTTCTGGACGGCATCCAGGCCCTTGACCGCCAGGATATCCTGGGGATAGAGCACGCCCTCGCGGGTGATGATGTCGCCCTTCTCCACCCGGTCGCCGGGCAGCACACGGGAGTGCTGGGTGAAGGGGATGGAGTAGCTCTTGACCACTTCGGCGCCGTTGTCGTCCTTGCCGGTGACCTTGATGACCACGTTCTTCTTGGTGTCGTCCTGAGAGACCACACCGGAGATCTCGCTCATGATGGCCATGCTCTTGGGCCGGCGGCTCTCGAACAGCTCCTCAACGCGGGGCAGACCCTGGGTAATATCCTCGGCCGATGCGATACCGCCGGTATGGAAGGTACGCATGGTCAGCTGGGTGCCCGGCTCGCCGATGGACTCGGCGGCGATGATACCGACCGACTCGCCCAGCTGGACCGGCTCGCCGGTGGCCATGTTGGAGCCGTAGCAGTAAGCGCAGACGCCGGTCTTGGCGCGGCAGGTCAGCAGGCTGCGGATCTTCAGGCTGGTGATGCCGGCGGCCTCGATCTCCTCGGCGTCGTACAGATCCATCATCTTGCCCTCGGGCACGATGACCTTGCCGGTGACGGGGTGGACCACATCGCCCACAGCGTAGCGGCCGATCAGACGCTCGCGGAAGCTCTCGATCTTCTCCTTGCCCTCGTGGATCTCGGAGACCACCAGGCCGTCGGTGGTGTGGCAGTCCAGCTCGCGGATGATGACGTCCTGAGAGACGTCGACCATGCGGCGGGTCAGGTAACCGGAGTCGGCGGTACGCAGAGCGGTATCGGCCAGACCCTTACGGGCGCCACGGGCGGAAACAAAGTATTCCAGGATGTTCAGACCTTCGCGGTAGTTGGCACGAATGGGCATCTCGATGGTCTGACCGGCGGTGTTGGCCAGCAGGCCGCGCATGCCGGCCAGCTGCTTGATCTGGTTCATGGAACCACGGGCGCCCGAGTCGGCCATCATATAGATCTCGTTGTCCTTGGGCAGGTTGTCGGCCAGGGCCTTGGAGACCTTGTCGGTGGTGGCCTGCCAGATGTCGATGGTCTTCTTGTACCGCTCCTCCTCGGAGATCAGACCGCGGTTGAACAGCTTGCCGATCTGGGCCACCTGCTTGTCTGCTTCGGCGATCAGCTCGGCCTTCTGGGGCGGGATCACCGCGTCGCAGACGGCCACCGAGATGGCGGACAGAGTGGAGTACTTATAGCCCTGGCTCTTGATGGCGTCCAGCATCTTGGCGCAGGCGCGGGTGCCGTTGCGGGTCATGCAGCGGGAGATGATGTCGGGCAGGGTCTTCTTGGTCACCCGGAAGCTGACCTCGTAATCCAGCCAGTGGGCGGGATCGGTGCGGTCCACATAGCCCAGGTTCTGGGGCACGGGGGTGTTGAAGATGATCCGGCCGACGGTGGTATCCACGATGCCGGTCCGCTCCACGCCGTCCAGGGTCATGGTGCGGCGGACCCGGACGGGAGTGTGGAGGGTGACCACGTGCTCGGCGTAGGCCATCAGGGCCTCGGACTCATCCCGGAAGACCTTGCCGGCGCCCTCGTCGTTCTCCCGGACGGTGGTCAGGTAGTAGCTGCCCAGAATCATATCCTGGGTAGGCACAGCCACAGGCGCGCCGTCGGAGGGTTTCAGCAGGTTGCCGGAAGCCAGCATCAGCATCTTGGCCTCGCGGCAGGCGTCCTCGCCCAGGGGTAGGTGGACGGCCATCTGGTCGCCGTCGAAGTCGGCGTTGAATGCGGTACAGGACAGGGGGTGCAGCTTGATGGCACGGCCCTCCACCAGCACCGGGTTAAAGGCCTGGATGCCCAGACGGTGCAGGGTAGGTGCACGGTTCAGCAGGACGGGGTGGCCCTGGATGACCGTCTCCAGGCTGTCCCAGACCTCGGGCTTGCTCCGCTCCACCATCTTGCGGGCGGACTTGATGTTGTTGGCGACGCCCTTCTCCACCAGGTCCTTCATGACAAAGGGCTTGAACAGCTCCAGAGCCATCTCCTTGGGCAGACCGCACTGGTCCATCCGCAGCTCGGGGCCGACAACGATAACAGAACGGCCGGAGTAGTCAACACGCTTGCCCAGCAGGTTCTGACGGAAACGGCCCTGCTTGCCCTTCAGCATATCGGACAGGCTCTTGAGGGCGCGGTTGTTGGGGCCGGTGACGGGACGGCCGCGGCGGCCGTTGTCGATCAGGCTGTCCACAGCCTCCTGGAGCATCCGCTTCTCGTTGCGGACGATGATGTCGGGAGCGCCCAGCTCCAGCAGGCGGCGCAGACGGTTGTTCCGGTTGATGACCCGGCGGTACAGATCGTTCAGGTCGGAGGTGGCGAAACGGCCGCCGTCCAGCTGCACCATGGGGCGCAGATCGGGGGGCAGGACGGGCAGGACATTCATAATCATCCACTCGGGGCGGTTGCCCGAGATCCGGAAGGCCTCCACGACCTCCAGACGCTTGAGGATGCGCACCCGCTTCTGGCCGGTGGACTTCTCCACCTCGGCGGTCAGCTCGGCGCTCAGCTGGTCGAGATCGATCTCTTCCAGCAGGGTCTGGATGGCCTCGGCGCCCATGGACGCCTCGAACTCGTCGCCGTAGCGGTCCTGCATCTCCCGGTATTCCTTCTCGGTCAGGAGCTGCTTTTTCTCCAGCGGGGTCAGGCCGGGATCGGTGACGATATAGCTGGCGAAGTACAGAACCTTCTCCAGCAGACGGGGGCTGATGTCCAGCATCAGGCCGATCCGGCTGGGGATGCCCTTGAAGTACCAGATGTGGCTGACGGGGGCGGCCAGCTCGATGTGGCCCATCCGCTCGCGGCGGACCTTGGCTTTGGTGACCTCGACGCCGCAGCGGTCGCAGATCTTGCCTTTATAACGAATCCGCTTGTACTTGCCGCAGTGGCACTCCCAGTCCTTGGTGGGTCCAAAGATACGCTCGCAGTACAGGCCGTCGCGCTCGGGCTTCAGGGTGCGGTAGTTGATGGTCTCGGGCTTCTTCACCTCGCCGTAGCTCCACTTGCGGATCTGATCGGGAGAGGCAAGGCCAATTTTGATCGAATCGAAAACAGTGTTTTCCATGAAACGAACCCTTTCCTAATCTCTATTGTTTCGATGATGCAGACGGCTGCGGATTATTCAAAGTCCACTTCGTCGGAAGATTCCGCCATCTCGCCGGCGGCGCTGTCCTCCAGGATGGAGGGATCATCGAACCCTGCGTCGGCGTCCTTAATGGTATAATCGCTGAGCAGCTCGCTCTCTTTGGCCACCGACTCGGCGCCGGCCATGTCGCGCATATCAAAGCCGGTCTCTTCGTCATCGAAGTTCTGGCGCATATCGATCTCGTTGCCCTCGGCGTCCTGGACAACCACATCCAGGCCCAGAGACTGCAGCTCCTTGAGCATGACGCGGAAGGACTCGGGGATGCCCGGCTGAGGCACGGGCTCGCCCTTGACGATGGCCTCGTAGGTCTTGACGCGGCCCTCCACGTCGTCCGACTTGACGGTCAGGATCTCCTGCAGGGTGTAAGCTGCGCCGTAAGCCTCCAGAGCCCAGACCTCCATCTCGCCGAAGCGCTGGCCGCCGAACTGGGCCTTGCCGCCCAGGGGCTGCTGGGTGACCAGGGAGTAGGGGCCGGTGGAACGGGCGTGGATCTTATCGTCGACCAGGTGATGCAGCTTGAGGTAGTACATATAGCCGACGGTAACCCGGTTGTCGAACTTCTCGCCGGTGCGGCCGTCGTAGACGGTGGTCTTGCCGTCGCGGTCCAGCTCGATCTTGGAGAAGTCGATCACATGGCCGGCCTCGCCCATGATGCGGGGCAGCTTGCTGGGATACTCGGGGGCATTCTCACCGTGCCACATCTCGCGGGCGGTGTCGAATGCGTCGCTGATATCGTTCTCACGGGCGGAGTCGAAGACGGGGGTCATGACCTTGATGCCGCAGGCCTTGGCTGCATAGCCCAGGTTGACCTCCAGCACCTGCCCGATGTTCATACGGGAAGGAACGCCCAGGGGGTTCAGCACGATATCCAGCGGGGTGCCGTCGGGCAGGTAGGGCATATCCTCCTGGGGCAGAATCCGGGAGACGACACCCTTGTTGCCGTGGCGGCCGGCCATCTTATCGCCGACGCTGATCTTGCGCTTCTGGGCGATATAGCAGCGGACCACCTGGCGCACGCCGGGCTGGAGCTCGTCGCTGTTCTCGGGGGTAAAGACCTTGACATCCACGATGATGCCGTATTCGCCGTGGGGCACGCGGAGAGAGGTGTCGCGGACCTCCCGGGCCTTCTCGCCGAAGATGGCGCGGAGCAGCCGCTCCTCGGCGGTCAGCTCGGTCTCGCCCTTGGGGGTGACCTTGCCCACCAGGATGTCGCCGCTCTTGACCTCGGCGCCGATGCGGATGATGCCCCGCTCGTCCAGGTCCTTCAGGGCGTCCTCGCCCACGTTGGGAATGTCCCGGGTGATCTCCTCGGGCCCCAGCTTGGTGTCACGGGACTCGGTCTCATACTCCTCGATGTGGATGGAGGTGAAGACGTCCTCCTTCACCATCCGCTCGTTGAGCAGAATAGCGTCCTCATAGTTGTAGCCCTCCCAGGTCATGAAGCCCATGAGGATGTTTTTGCCCAGGGCGATCTCGCCGTTGGAGGTGGAGGGGCCGTCCACCAGCACGTCGCCCTTCGCCACCCGCTCTCCCACGCTGACGATGGGGCGCTGGTTGATGCAGGTGCCGTGGTTGGAGCGCATGAACTTAGTGAGCTTATACTCCACCACCCGGCCATCGTCGTAGCGGACGGTGATATACTGGGCGGAAACCTTGGTGACCTCGCCGGGACCCTCGGCCAGAATGACGATCTCGGAGTCGATGCAGTTCTTGTGCTCCTGGCCGGTGGCCACGATGGGGGCCTGGGTGGTCAGCAGGGGCACGGCCTGACGCTGCATGTTGGCGCCCATCAGGGCACGGTTGGCGTCGTCGTTTTCCAGGAAGGGGATCATGGCGGTGGCGATGGACACCATCATCTTGGGGGAGACGTCGATATAGTCCACCTGCTCCCGGTCCACCTCGATGACCTCGTTGCGGTGACGGCAGGTGATACGGGCGTTGAGGAGGTAGCCGTTCTCGTCCACGGGCTCGGTGGCCTGGGCGATGGTGTAC
>OERZ01000211.1_pt1 | contig 11864 bp, 8 predicted proteins | sample 1540151 | NCBI WGS metagenome assembly OERZ01 (sample SAMEA3891880, study PRJEB23780) | metagenome | biome: terrestrial biome; feature: animal house; material: Caecal content | place: Italy | collected 2015-05-05 | reverse complement strand
CGGCCAGACCGGCAAGACCGTACATCCCCGCATTTATGTTGCCCTGGGTATCTCCGGTGCCATCCAGCACCTGGCTGGCATGCAGGACTCCGAGTGCATCATCGCGGTGAACAAGAACGAGTCCGCTCCCATCTTCGACGTGGCTTCCTACGGCATCGTGGGCGACCTGTTCAAGGTTGTTCCCGAGCTGATCAAGGAGATCGAGGCTGCCAAGGCCGCCAAGTAATCTCCCTGGAGTTTAAGCGACATTTTCCCCCATTCGGGAGAGCAGTGAAGGCTGCTCTCCCTTTTTTGTTGGGTTTTTGCGAAAAAAGCGCCGCTTGCGCAAACGGGGTTTTATGCTATACTTTCCTTAATAGAAACGGGATTTGACGAAATCGCGGACAAGAAGGAAAAATAGAGGAGGGAAAAGCCATGTCCAAATGGTCTGCAAAATGTCTGGGAATGGTCGCCGCAATGGGGATTCTGGCCGGCGCGTCCCTGCCGGTCTCTGCGGCAGAGACGGAAGCCATGGCCCGCCAGTACGAGACGGCCCAGACCGTCAAGGCTGTGGTAATCGACGCCGAAAATACCGATCTTGTGATTCAGAAAGGGAAGGGCAATAAGGTCCAGGTGGAGGGCTCGGCCGACCCTTACGGCACCTACGAGTATTCCTTTGCGCTCAAAGACGGGTTCCTCTCGATCCAGGTGGAGAGCCTGGAAGGGGAGGAAGTAGAGGACTGGGGCTTCGAGCGCGCCATCGTCGTCAGCGTGGAGGGCGCGGGCAAAAATGCCCGCACCTTCATCTGGGACAACCAGGTGACCGTGACCCTGCCGGATCGGCTCTACGACCGGATCGAGGTGGAAAACGAAAACGGCAGCATCCAGGTGGGGGAGATCGAGGCGGAACAGGTGTCTCTGGAAGGGGACAACGGCGACATTACCCTGACGGGCACCGCCGGGAACGAGATCGCCGCCCACACCCAAAACGGGGATGTGGTTCTGGAAGAGCCGGACGGGATGCAGTATGACTGCACCACCAAAAACGGGGACATCAAGGCCACTCTGACCGGCACCCGGGCGGATTATCAGATCGCCACAAAGGGGAAGATGCGCCTCAGCGGCCTGTGGGGGGACGAGAAGGACGCCGGGACAGAAAAAATCCCGGCCAAGTTCGAGACCGAAAACGGGTATATCGAGGTGCACTTCGCCGGGTGACCGGACCGCAGGATTTTGGAAAAACAAAAGCAGGAGGAAACAGGGGATGGAGGATTACCGCACCGTCCGGGGCGTCTCGGTGGGGGAATATGAGGAGAAAAAGAGCCGCTTTATTGCACAGCTCTCCTTCGCGGACAGCGAGGAGGCGGCACTGGCCTTTCTGGAACAGGTGCGGGCAGCCAACCGCACCGCGCGGCACAATGTGTACGCCTACCGCCTGCGGGAGGGCAGCCGGGAGCGGTATTCCGACGACGGCGAGCCCGCCAAAACCGCCGGCACCCCGGCGCTGGAGGTGCTCCAGCACAGCGGCCTGACCGATTTGATCGTGGTCATCACCCGGTATTTCGGCGGGGTGTTGCTGGGCACCGGCGGGCTGGTGCGGGCCTACACCACCGCCACCGCCCGGGCCCTGGAAAACGCCGAGATTGTCACCGTCCGCAGCGTGGTGGCATTGCAGGTCACGGTGGATTATTCCCTCTATGAGCGTGCGGCGCTGCTGATCCAGGCCGCGGGGGCCAGGATGGCGGACCCCGAGTTCACCGACCGGGTTTCTCTGCGCTGGCAGATGCCCCAGGGCACCGAGCCCCCGCTGCTGGAACAGCTGCGGGAGCTGACCCGGGGCGGGGCAAAGGTGGAGGTTTCGGCGCCCTTTTACGCGGCGTTCTGAGCCCGCCCAACCGGCGAAAAGAGGGGCCGGGTGTCATAAACGGGCCGCCCCCGGGAGAAAAATACCTTACAGCACGAATCGGCACGAAAAGTTTTAATCCAGAGGCGACAAAACCTTGCCCCCTTTGACAAGGCGGATGTGGTATTCTAACAACGTCCCACACTGGGCGGCTGTGCCCCGCCGGGCGTTTTGGCGCGCCTCTTGCAGAAAGGCAGGCGTTTGGGATGGAAGTACGCGAACGAACCGAACAGATCGAGCGGCAGACCCTGGCCCCCTGGGCCAGTTTCAGCGACGGGAGCCGGGGCCGAACCCGCCCCGAACCGGCGGACCCCATCCGCCCCGTCTACCAGCGGGACCGGGACCGGGTCATCCACAGCAAAGCCTTCCGGCGGCTGAAACAGAAAACCCAGGTCTTTCTCTCGCCGGAGGGGGACCTCTACCGCACCCGGCTGACCCACACTCTGGAGGTGTCTCAGATCGCCCGGACCATCGCCCGGGCCCTGCGGCTCAACGAGGACCTGACCGAGGCCATCGCCCTGGCCCACGATTTGGGCCACACCCCCTTTGGCCACGCCGGGGAGCGGGCGCTGGATAAGCTCTGCCCCGGCGGGTTTAAGCACTACGTCCAGAGCCTGCGGGTGGTGGACAAGCTGGAAAAGGAGGGCCAGGGCCTCAACCTGACCTGGGAGGTCCGGAACGGCATCGTCACCCACACCAAGGGCACCTGGGCGGCCACCCCCGAGGGGCGGATCGTCCGGATGGCGGACCAGATCGCCTATGTCAACCATGACATCGAGGACGCCGTCCGGGCCGGAGTGCTGGACCCCCGGACCATCCCCCGGGAGTGCACCGAGATTCTGGGCCAGACCAAGTCGGCCCGGATCACCACCATGATCCAGAGCATCCTGGCCCACAGCCAGGGTGACGTCCAGGTGGGCCCGGTGGAACAGGGGGCCTTTCTGATGCTGCGGGACTTCATGTACGCCACCGTCTATGTGGACAAGACTGCCAAGAGGGAAGAGCAGAAGGTGGAAAAGGTCCTGACCGAATTGTACGAATACTACCTGACCCACCTGGACCGGATGTCCAACTTCTATTTGCAGCTGGCCTACCAGGAGGGGGGCGACCGCGCCGTCACCGATTATATCAGCGGCATGAGCGACGAGTTCGCCATTCGGGTGTTCGAGGATGTTTTTGTGCCCAAGAAATGGCACGTGCTCTGACCGGAGAGGAAGTTAAACCAAGATGATACCACACGAATATATCGAGGAGCTGGTCCGCCGCAGCGACATTGTGGATGTGGTGGGCAGCTATGTCCAGCTCAAGCGCAAGGGGCGGCTGTACGGGGGGCTGTGCCCCTTCCACAGCGAGAAAACCCCCTCCTTCTACGTCTACCCGGACACCCAGAGCTTTTACTGCTTCGGGTGCGGGGCGGCGGGGGATGTGATCGGCTTTATCCGCAAGATCGACAGCATCGACTACCGGGAGGCCGTCAAGCTGCTGGCGGGCCGGGCGGGAATGCCCGAGCCCACCGAGAACGACGAGACCGGCCGGATGCGGAGCCGGGTGCTCTCCATGAACAAGGAGGCGGCCCGGTTCTTCTACGCCTGCCTCAACTCCTCGGTGGAGGAGGCCGCCCAGGCCCGGGCCTACTGGCGCCGCCGTGGTCTGGACGACCGGACCATCGCCCGGTTCGGGCTGGGGTACGCCCCCAACAACGGCAGCGCCCTCTATAATCACCTGCGGGACAAGGGCTACACCCAGCAGGAGCTGGACGCCAGCGGCCTTTTTAAGCGCAGCCAATCCGGGCGGCCCTACTGCCTGTTCTGGAAGCGGGTCATGACCCCGATCTTTGATCTGCGGGGGAACGTGATCGCCTTCGGCGGGCGGGTGATGGACGACTCCAAGCCCAAGTATGTCAACAGCCCCGAGACGCTGGTCTATCACAAGTCGGAGACGGTGTTCGCCCTCCAGCTGGCCAAAAAGAGCAGCTCCCGGCGGTTCGTCCTCTGCGAGGGGTATATGGATGTCATCAGCATGCAGCAGGCGGGGATCGACACCGCCGTCTGTGCCTGCGGCACCGCCCTGACCCCCGACCAGGTTCGGCTCATCAGCGAGTACGCCGAGGAAGTGATCCTCAGCTACGACTCGGACGAGGCCGGCCAGAAAGCCACCCTCCGCTCCCTGGAGCTGTTCCGCAACAGCCCGGTGAAGGTGGGGGTGCTTCAGATCCCCGGGGCCAAGGACCCCGACGAGTACATCAAGAAATACGGCGCCGACCGGTTCAAGGCCCTGCTGGACGGGGTGGGCAACGCCCTGGATTTCCGGCTGGGACGGCTGCGGGGGAAATACGACCTGAAACAGGACTCCCAGCGGCTGGAGTACATCAAGGAGGCGGTGGAGCTGCTGGCAGCGGACAGCACCCCCACCGAACAGGAGGTTTACGCGGGCCGTCTGGCGGAGGAGACCAACATCTCCAAAACCGCCATCATGGCCCAGCTGGAAACGGCGGCCAAACGGGCCGGGGCCAAGCGGCGCTCCGCCCGCCAGCGGGAGCTGCTCCACTCGGGGGAGATGGACACCCTCAAGGTGCCCTACCAGGCCGGGGGCCAGCAGGCTCTGGGGGTGGCCAGCGCCCAGCAGCAGCTGATCGCGGCCGTCCTGCGGGAGCCGGACTACCTGAACCAGGTGGCCAAAGAGCTGGCCCCCGAGCAGATCCTGCTGCCCGAGATGCGGGAGGTCTACGAGGCCATGCTCCGCTGCCGGGCCGAAGGGGCGGAGATCAGCCTGCCGGTGCTGAGCCAGTCCCTCAGCGAGAAGGCCGTGAATGAGCTGGGCCGTCTTGCGGCAAAATACAACGATGTAGCCTGCACCGCAGCCGACGTGCGGATGCACCTGGACCGGATCGCCCGGGGGACCCCGAAATCCAGCCAGGCCGCCGACATGTCCTGCGATCAAATCCAGCAGTATCTCCAGTCGATGCGAGACAAAAAGGGGGGCAGCTCCGGGGAGGAGTGAGCCCGCTTCTCCTTCGGCTGGGCCGGGCGGCCACCGCCCCCCAAGGGAAGGAGAAGAGACAAAACCATGCAGAAACTGTCGCAGACCGAGCAGCTGGCCCGGCAGCTGGCAGCCCGGGCCGAGCACCACACCCTCCGCCCGGACCAGGTCAGCCAGGCCCTGGAAGAAGCAGACCTCACGGTGGACCAGTTGGAGGAGCTCTACGCCGCCCTGGAGCGGCGGGGGGTCCGGCTGGCCGAGGAGGAGCCCGAAGAGCTGGCGGTTCTGGACGAAAACCAGATCGGCCGGCTGGAAAATGAGCTCTCGGCGGAGGGGGTCACCCTGGACGACCCGGTGAAGGTCTATCTGAAAGAGATCGGCCGGGTACCCCTTTTGACACCCGAAGAGGAGGCCGCCCTTGCTCGGGCTGCCCAGGCCGGGGACGAGGACGCCCGCCGCCGCCTCAGCGAGGCGAACCTCCGGCTGGTGGTGTCGGTGGCCAAACGGTATGTGGGCCGGGGGCTGCAATTTTTGGACTTGATCCAGGAGGGCAACCTCGGGCTGATGAAGGCCGCCGAGAAGTTTGAGCCGGACCGGGGGTTTAAATTTTCCACCTACGCCACCTGGTGGATTCGCCAGTCCATCACCCGGGCCATCGCCGACCAGGGGCGGACCATCCGGATCCCGGTCCACCTGGTGGAGAGCATCAACCGGGTGAAAAAGACGGCGGGGGAGCTGCTCCACAAAAACGGCCGGGAGGCCACCGCCGAGGAGATCGCGGCCCAGCTGGACATGGAGCCGGACCGGGTGCGGGAGCTGATGCAGCTGGCCCAGGAGCCCATCAGCCTGGAAACCCCGGTGGGGGAGGAGGAAGACGCCCACCTGGAGGACTTCATCCGGGATGAATCGGTGGGCATCCCCGTCGACGAGACCGGCCGCCAGCTGCTCCACCGGGAGCTGGTGGCGGTGCTCAAGAGCCTGACCCCCCGGGAGGAGCGGGTTTTGACCCTCCGGTTCGGGCTGGAGGACGGCCGGGCCCACACGTTGGAGGAGCTGGGCCGGGAGTTCAACGTCACCCGGGAGCGGATCCGCCAGATCGAGGCCAAGGCCCTGCGCAAACTGCGCCACCCCAGCCGCGCCAAGCGCCTGCGGGATTACCTGGAAGAATAAAAGAGAGCAAATAAAAAACGCTGCCGGCAGAGGGCAGCGTTTTTTAATGTTTTATGATTAAAATAGATCACTGTGGGTTCCGGTACGGGTAAGATATAATAGAAGCTCGTTTTCCAGAATCTCGTAAACCAGAAGCCAGTCTGGGGCAATATGACATTCATGACAGCCACTGTAATCCCCCAAAAGAATGTGGTCATGGTATGCGGCGGGGAGTTCCTTCCCTTCTGCCAGGAGAGTGATTACATTTTCCAGTTTCCTGAGGTCATAGCCGCGTTTTTTGAGTCGCTTATAATCTTTCTTAAAAGCGGTGTGGTACTTAATCGTCAGCATTCAGGTCCTCCATCAGTTCATGGACGGAAGAAAAGCCCCGACTCAGGCCGATGCCATTTCTGGCCTCCTCAATGGCGCGAAGGGTATCGGCGTTGGGAAGGGGTTCGCCGATCCGGAAGGGGATGGCTTGCTCCCGCACGGCCTGACGCAAAAAAACGTTAACCGCAGCCGACAGACTCAACCCCAGACTGTCGAACAAAGCCTGGGCCTGTTCCTTTAATTCGGGATCAATTTTAATGTTGGTGCTTACAGGTGCCATAATCAGCGCCTCCTTTCCCTATTATTATATACCTATTTTGTGCCTGTTGTAAACACATCGGGCAAAAATTCTAGATACTGTAAAAATAACGCTTGCGAGAGAGTGTTTTTAAAGCAGCGGAAAATGAAAACGCCCGGACTTAACTTCCCGCAAGAGGCAAGATTGACAAAATCACCAAAGGCATTTTTGGATGGAACGTGCGAAACCTGAAAATCAAGCCCCAAAATGCACAAAGCGAACACGCCGCCGGGCGTGCGGCACAGGGAAGGGCTTGACAATTTTTTGTGCCAAAAAACGAGAAAATGGCTTGACAGCTGGACTTTTTGGTGCTAATATATATGCTATCACATAATGGCCTAGTGCGCCAAAAACGGGGTAACAACAAACCGGCAGCCGCTGCGCAAAACCAAAAGTTTGTGCAAAATGCCGGTTCCTCCCGGCGGGTGTGGGGCGATTTATGTGCGCATATCAGAAATTCGGCTCACATTCTGTTGTATCCGCAGAGTATAAAAGTAAGGAGTGGTTGATTTTATGATGAAAGTCAAGCCCGTAAAGCTCGGCAAAACCGAGCGGCAGAGCTTCTCCCACATCGACGAAGTCATCGGGATGCCCAACCTGATCGAGGTCCAGAAGAATTCCTATCAGTGGTTCCTGGACGAGGGCCTGAAGGATGTCTTCCACGATATTGGCGCCATCGAGGACTACACCGGCAACCTGGCCCTCAGCTTCGTGGACTTCCGGCTGGACAAGGAACCCAAGTACAGCATCAAGGAGTGCAAGGAGCGGGACGTCACCTACGCCGCCTCCCTGCGCGTCACCGCCCGGCTGCTGAACAAGGAGACCGGTGAGGTCAAGGACCAGGAAATCTTTATGGGCGATTTCCCCCTGATGACCGACGCGGGCACCTTCGTCATCAACGGCGCCGAGCGCGCCATCGTCAGCCAGCTGGTCCGTTCCCCCGGCGTGTTCTACGGTGCAACCAAGGATAAGGTGGGCAACGACCTGTTCAGCGCCACCATGAACCCCAACCGCGGCGCCTGGCTGGAGTACGAGACCGACGCCTCCAACGTCTTCTACGTTCGGATCGATAAAAACCGCAAGCTGCCCGTCACCGTGCTCTGCCGCGCTCTGGGCCTTTCTTCCAACGAGGAGATCCTGAGTTTCTTCGGCGAGGACGAGCGGATCCTGGCCACCCTGGAAAAGGATACCACCAAGAACCGCGAGGAGGGCCTGCTGGAGGTCTACCGCAAGCTGCGCCCCGGCGAGCCCCCCACGGTGGAGTCCGCTACCAGCCAGATCAACATGCTCTTCTTCGACCCCCGCCGGTACGATCTGTCCCGGTTCGGCCGTTATAAGATGAACAAGAAGCTGGCTCTGGCCCGCCGCATCACCGGCCAGATCGCCGCCGAGAACGTGGTGGCCCCCCTGACCGGCGAGCTGCTGATCGAGGCAGGGGAGAAGATCACCCGCGCCAAGGCCGAGCAGGCCGACGCCGCCGGCGTCTCCGTCGTCCTGCTGAAGGTGGAGGACAAGACCGTCAAGGTCATCACCAACGGCTGTGTGGACGCCCAGGGCTTCTTCTCCTTCGACGTCAAGGAGTGCGGCATCAACGAGCGCTGCTGCTTCGATGAGATCCGCAAGATCCTGGACACCACCAGCGATGTGGAGGAGCAGAAAGAGCTGCTCCGCCGCAACCACGACCTGCTGATCGGCCGGACCGTCACCGTTGCGGACATCCTGTCTTCTATTAACTACCTGAACGGCCTGGGCCATGGCATCGGCACCACCGACGACATCGACCACCTGGGCAACCGCCGCATCCGCAGCGTGGGCGAGCTGCTGCAGAACCAGTTCCGCATCGGCTTCTCCCGGATGGAGCGGGTGATCCGGGAGCGCATGACCATTCAGGATCTGGATATCGTCACCCCCCAGAGCCTCATCAACATCCGGCCCGTCACCGCCGCCATCAAGGAGTTCTTCGGCTCCTCCCCCCTGAGCCAGTTCATGGACCAGACCAACCCCCTGGCCGAGCTGACCCACAAGCGCCGTCTGTCGGCCCTGGGCCCCGGCGGTCTGAGCCGTGACCGCGCCGGTTTCGAGGTCCGCGACGTTCACTACAGCCACTACGGCCGTATGTGCCCCATCGAGACCCCCGAAGGTCCCAACATCGGTCTGATCTCCTACCTGGCTTCCTACGCCAAGATCAACGAGTACGGCTTTGTGGAGGCTCCTTACCGCAAGGTCAAAAAGACCTACGACGAGAAGGGCCGGATCATCGACCAGGTGGTCACCGATGAGGTGGTCTACATGACCGCCGACGTCGAGGACGAGTACGTCGTCGCCCAGGCCAACGAGCCCCTGGACGAGACCAAGCACTTCAAGCGTCAGCGCGTTTCGGCCCGCCGCCGGGACGACATTCTGGAAATCGACGCCGAGAAGGTCGATTTCATGGACGTTTCTCCCCGAATGATGGTTTCTGTCGCTACCGCCATGATTCCCTTCCTGGAGAACGACGACTGTAACCGTGCCCTGATGGGCTCCAACATGCAGCGCCAGGCCGTGCCTCTGATGGTCACCCAGCAGCCGCTGGTCGCCACCGGCATGGAGTACAAGGCTGCCACCGACTCCGGCACCGCCGTCCTGGCCAAGAGCGACGGCATCGTCGAGCGGGTGGACGCCGACCACGTGCTGGTCCGCACCGCCCAGGGCGCCCAGGAGGATTACCCCCTGGTGAAGTTCGCCCGTTCCAACGCCGGCACCTGCATCAACCAGCGCCCCATCGTGGACGTGGGCGAGAGCGTCAAGGCCGGCCAGGTTCTGGCCGACGGCCCCGCTATGCGGAACGGTGAGATCTCCCTGGGTAAGAACGCCCTGATCGGCTTCATGACCTGGGAGGGCTACAACTACGAGGACGCCATCCTCATCTCCGAAAAGCTCGTGCAGGACGACGTGTTCACCTCCATCCACATCGAGGAGCACGAGACGGAAGCGCGCGACACCAAGCTCGGCGAGGAAGAGATCACGCGCGACATCCCCAACGTGGGCGAGGACGCCCTGAAGGATCTGGACAACCGTGGAATCATCCGTGTGGGTGCGGAAGTCCGCGCCGGGGATATCCTGGTGGGCAAGGTGACGCCGAAGGGAGAGACGGAGCTGACGGCGGAAGAACGCCTGCTGCGTGCGATCTTCGGTGAGAAGGCAAGAGAAGTAAGGGATACTTCCCTGAAAGTGCCCCACGGCGAATATGGTATCGTCGTGGACGCGAAGGTATTTACCCGCGAGAACGGCGATGAACTGTCTCCGGGCGTGAACCAGGCAGTCCGCATCTATATTGCCCAGAAGAGAAAGATCTCCGTGGGCGACAAGATGGCAGGCCGCCATGGAAACAAGGGTGTGGTTTCCCGCGTGCTTCCGGTGGAGGATATGCCGTTCCTTCCCAACGGACGTCCGCTGGATATCGTGCTGAACCCGCTGGGCGTGCCGTCCCGTATGAATATCGGACAGGTGCTGGAGATTCACTTGAGCCTGGCGGCCAAGGCCCTCGGCTTCGACGTATCCACACCGGTCTTCGACGGCGCGAACGAGAATGATATTATGGACACCCTGGATCTGGCGAACGATTACGTCAATCTGGAGTGGGATGAATTTAAAGCGAAACATGAGCAGGAGCTGCTTCCGGAAGTGATGGATTACCTGTATGAAAACAGGGATCACAGGAAGCTCTGGAAGGGCGTTCCGATCTCCAGAGACGGAAAGGTGCGCCTGAGGGACGGCCGCACCGGCGAGTATTTCGACAGCCCGGTCACCATCGGCCACATGCACTACCTGAAGCTGCACCATCTGGTAGACGATAAGATCCACGCGCGTTCCACCGGACCTTACTCCCTGGTGACGCAGCAGCCTCTGGGCGGCAAGGCTCAGTTCGGCGGACAGCGTTTCGGCGAGATGGAAGTGTGGGCCCTGGAAGCTTATGGCGCTTCCTATACGCTGCAGGAGATCCTGACCGTGAAGTCCGACGACGTGGTGGGCCGCGTGAAAACCTATGAAGCGATTATCAAGGGCGATAACATTCCTGAGCCCGGCATTCCGGAATCCTTCAAGGTGCTTTTAAAGGAACTGCAGTCCCTAGGACTGGACGTGAGAGTGCTGCGCGACGACAACACGGAAGTGGAAATCATGGAGACGGTGGACTACGGCGACACGGACTACCGCTACGAAATGGAAGGCGAACCCAGAGGATACAATTATCAGGAAGAAGAGAATCTGGGCAAATTGGGATATCAGAAGCAGGAATTTGACTCCGAGAGCGAAGAACTCGTTTCGGCGGACGAGGAAGGTGACTTCGAAGAAACCGATACGGACGACGGGTTCGAAGATTCTTTTGACGAAGAATAAAACCGGTCGTGATGCAGCTGTTCATTAGTATTGATAAAGGAGTGCCAAGATGTCTGAAACAAAAAACGAAGTATATCAGCCGATGACATTCGATGCCATTAAAATCGGACTGGCATCGCCGGAAAAAATCCGCGAATGGTCCAGAGGCGAGGTTTTAAAGCCCGAGACCATCAACTACAGGACGCTGAAGCCGGAACGCGACGGCCTGTTCTGCGAACGGATTTTCGGACCCAGCAAGGACTGGGAGTGCCATTGCGGCAAATATAAGAAGATTCGCTATAAAGGCGTTGTCTGCGACCGCTGCGGCGTGGAAGTGACCAAGTCCAGCGTGCGCCGGGAGCGCATGGGGCATATCGAACTGGCGGCGCCGGTTTCCCATATCTGGTATTTTAAGGGGATTCCCAGCCGGATGGGCCTGATTCTGGACCTGTCCCCCAGGGTGCTGGAGAAGGTGCTCTATTTCGCTTCCTATATCGTTCTGGACAAAGGGGATACGAACCTGGACTACAAACAGGTCCTTTCCGAGAAGGAATATCAGGACGCCAGAGAGACCTGGGGCAATCGCTTCCGGGTGGGGATGGGCGCGGAAGCGATCAAGGAGCTTCTGCAGGCCATCGATCTGGAGCTGGAAGCCCAGGAGCTCAAGGAAGAGCTGGAGGGCGCCAACGGCCAGAAGCGCGCCAGGATCATCAAACGCCTGGAAGTGGTGGAAGCGTTCCGGGAATCCGGAAACCGTCCCGAATGGATGATCATGGATGCGATTCCGGTGATCCCGCCGGACCTGCGCCCCATGGTGCAGCTGGACGGCGGCCGTTTCGCCACCTCCGACTTAAACGATCTGTACAGAAG
>OERZ01000209.1_pt1 | contig 11974 bp, 5 predicted proteins | sample 1540151 | NCBI WGS metagenome assembly OERZ01 (sample SAMEA3891880, study PRJEB23780) | metagenome | biome: terrestrial biome; feature: animal house; material: Caecal content | place: Italy | collected 2015-05-05 | reverse complement strand
TGACTCACCGCTCCAGACCTTCCCAGATGTGGTCACACTTTTTATGGAAGAACATCACACTTTGCCGATGCGTATGCCCGGTGAGGACTTGCGGCTTGAGCTGCGGGATGCAGGAATGCTGGAAAACGGTGAAATGATTTATGCGCTGCCGAAGGCATTGAACGACTATCGGTTTGCGTGGTCGAATGAAAATAAAACAGTATATGTGCGCGGGAATAAGTAAACGCGCCATATTTTAGAATAGAGGTCAATCTATGTACGGATATGAGTGGACGGGTCAAAACGGTATTTACCGTCTGTCAGTTAACAGCAAAATTGAAAAAGAGATTCGTCCTGTGTTCAAAGAGGAGCTGGATTATTTCGGCTTTAACGAACATTGGACATACCCGGACACAGACGCCCCTTTACTGTGGGCTGAGGGGATTCGCCGTTATATCCTTAACGGCACTTGTGTCGCAGAGGCTACGGGCGGTGGATTTTATACGAAACCGACCATAAAAATATATACTGAAGGTCTGAATCTGGAACCGATTGATATCGATGCACTCTGGAAAGAAAATGAACGTTTGATGCTTGGCCTTGAAAAGACATCCATGGATTTCATTAGAAAGACCCATGATAAGTACAAAAAGCAAGGAATGGCTTTTGTAGTTGCGTTTAGTGGTGGAAAGGACTCTTTGGTGCTCCTCGACCTTGTCAGTCGTACACTATCCCCGGATGAATTCTTAGTGGTGTTTAGCAATACAGGAATGGAGCTATCTACCACAATTCAGTCTGTAGAAAAGGCAAAGAAGCACTGGTCATCGCTTAAGTTTTATGAGGCCAAAAGTCATCTGAAGCCCACTGATAGCTGGGAAGAGTTTGGCCCTCCGGGAAGAAGAATGAGATGGTGCTGCGCCGTTCATAAATCAGTTCCAACAATTTTGCTCCTCAGAGAACTAACCGGAAACTATAATATTAAGGTTGTAGTTTTTGATGGTGTGAGAGCTGAGGAAAGCGCTGCGAGAGCTGATAGAGATGAAATTAGCGTTGGCGCTAAGAATATTAACCAAATCAATTGCAGCCCAATTTTGAAATGGGGAACATCCGAGATGTTCATCTATTTGCTCCATAATGGCATTCTTTTTAATGAAGCTTACCGTAAAGGATTATTTCGTGTCGGCTGTATAGTATGCCCCATGTCTTCTGCTTGGTGGGATGGGATTGTAAATGACTGCTATCCAGATGAAATGCGGGAACTTCTTTCAAATGTCGAAAGCTATGCACGCGCCACAAAACCAGATAGCGAAGTGAAAAAATTTATAGAGCAAGGTGGATGGAAGGCCCGTATGGGTGGCCGTGGACTCCAGAACGGTGGAAACCGTGTGGTTGAGAAAATTGCTGATGACAAGATTTCCTTTAGCTTTGTATCTAAGCGGCAGGACTGGCTTCAAGTATGCAGTATTCTTGGCCCTATCGTATATAAGGACAATGATATATACACCCAGTTAATCGATAAGCAAGAGTTTCAATTTCAGATTTCTGGCGAATCTAAAACTTTTGTGACATATTGGCCTTATTCTAAAATGGACAGGTTTGTTCTTAGCCATCTAAGGGGGATTGCAAACAAAACTGCATATTGCTTTGGCTGTAAGGCATGTGAAGTTCAATGTCCTGTTAATGCATTTACGATTACTGAAAACGGTAAGATTTATATCCGAGAGGATAAATGCATCCACTGCGGCAATTGCATTGAATTTACGAATGGAAAGGGCTGCTTGGCAGCAAAGTCTCTTTCCGTTACTGGAGGGGAAAACGGTATGGATTTAAAGGGAATGAATAGATATCAGCATTTTGGACTTCGTCGCCCTTGGCTAGAACACTTCTTCGAACACAAAGAAAACTGCTTTACTATGGGCTCTTTAGGAACCCGTCAGTATGACTCGCTTAGGGTTTGGTTAAAGGAAGCTGGCCTTTTGACAGCAACGGGTAAAGGTGCAAAGTCTGGTGTTCCGACACCGCTCTTTAATAAAGTCCAGCCTCTTGGAGCTGGGAACCCTTTGACATGGGCTGTCATCTGGACAAACCTTGCTTACAATTCAATCATTTCAAAATGGTATATGCTGAATGCTCCTGCGGGAGAAATTTATGAGAAGAATGATTTGATTTTCCTTCTTGGAGATGATTATTCAAAGTCCACTCGGGACAACGCGGTAACCGCTCTACTTGAAACCTTCCGGCATAGTCCCATTGGCACGGTTTTGAAGCAGGGCATCCCGATTCCAAGTGGAAACAGCTATAAGTTTTCAAAGCAGGGATGGAACACTCCGGATGCGGTTGCTATTCTCTATGCGTTGTATATGTGGGCAGAAGCAACGGGCAGATATACCTTTACGCTTGGACAGATGGCTGCAGCGAGAGGAAACGCTGAGGCAAAAGGCGTAGATCCGGTGTCGATCTTCGGAATCAATCCTGACCGTTTCAAGGATATCCTGCAAGATATTTCCCTTCAGTTCGAAAAGTACATCCGCACGACCTTTGTCGCGGATTTGGACAATGTCCAGCTTTTTCCCGAATACAAGTCTCTTGATATTCTGGATTTAATCGCAAAGTAAGGAGGAGGAATCATGGCTAAGTATAATTCCTACATTGAGCTGAGTCCACACTACGAATCGGTGGTGGATATTGATTCTGAATCCCGTCATCCTGATATGTGGCAGGAGTACATTGTCCATGAAGATATGAAGGGAGCCATTGAGAAAATCTGTGACTCCATGAAATATGAAGATGAGGACAAGCGTCGCTCTTTTTGGATTCACGGTGCATACGGCACCGGCAAGAGCTATGCTGCAATCGTTCTCAAGCATCTGTTTGAGGATAACGTCGATTCTATCCGAAAGTTCCTCTCGAACCAGATGCTGATTCCGTACAGAGAGAGATTCCTTTCCATTCGGGAAAAGGGAGAGTTCCTTGTTATCTGGAAGAGTCAGGCTACCGACATTAAGAGCGGCATACAGCTCATGATGACAATGGAGGACGCCATCCGTGAAAAACTCAAGGAGAAATTTGGCGCATCCGCTTACTACGGTAAAAAGTCCCTGGTTGCTGCTGCACAAGACGCTGTCAACGATTCCTCCATCAATTGGGACGAACTCTTCACGAACCAGGCGTATGCTCTATATGAAGAGTATGGCTCTGTCGATGATTTCCGTGAGGAAGTGAACGCAGGGGACCTGAAAGCAGCAAATATTGTCGCCCGTATCTACCGAGATAAGGGCTGGGGCTTCTTCACCTCCCTTCAGATGTTTAAAGATTGGGTCGCCGATGTCATCGAAGGGAACAATCTGCAGGATACCGGTATCGTCTTTATCTGGGACGAATTCACCTCATATCTCCGTAACAATCCGACCGATGATGTTCTTCAGCCTCTCTCAGAGTTTTGCAAGGAGCAGCCCTTCTTCATGTTCCTGATTGTCCACAGAGCACCTAGCTGGGTCAGTCAGATTGGAGAAGAAGTCTACGAGCAGATTGTCCACCGCTATCATTCTCTTGACTTTCACGTGAGCGAAAGTGCGGCCTATGAGTTGATTGGCAGCTCCATCCTTACCCGTGCGGGAATGGAGGAGCAGTGGAATGCGGAAAAAGATAAGCTGATGAAATCCATCAGCAAAAACATTGCCGATTTCGATAACCTTGACATGAGCAGCAAGAAGGAACGCCTCCGTCAGCTTTGCCCGCTGCATCCGATGACGCTTTCGCTCCTTGCAATTGTTGCCCAGAACTTTGGAGCTTCGCAGCGTACACTCTTCCGCTTTATGAAGGACACGAAAGAGTCCGAAGAGAATGTCGGCTTTATCTATTACATCAATAATTATGGCCCGGATGATTGGCGGTGGCTGACCCCGGATTTCCTGTGGGACTATTTCTTTACCAGAGAGAGCGACGTTCGTAGTTTTTCAGCAGAGGCCAAGAGCGCATATCAGCATTTTATGGCGAAGCGCGAATACATTGCAGACGATTATCACATGCATGTGTTCAAAGCGGCCATGCTGTTGATTGCGGTCATGTCCTCTGGAACTGTCAGCAATCTTTATAGTCAGGCCACACAGCGCAAGGTTTCTGCTACCAGAAGCACCTTGTATAAATGCTTTGCGGGTCAACTGACCAAGGAAGATGTGGAAATGTACCTCTCCGACCTTGAGCAGATCGGTGTGCTCCGGCTTGATGCTATGACCAACGGAGATATGCGTCTACAGATTCCCTACACCGGAAACGCAGACGTATTCAATGTCCGCAAAGAGATGCTCGTCAAGAAGTATACCCGCTACGAATTATTCAAGAAAAATGGGTGTTTTGCAAAGTCCATGGAAGCAAAAATCTGGGACAAGACAAGCGCATCTTATGGCAGAATGTTTATCGCGGCCTGTGATTCTGGAACAACGTCAATGAATGCTCGTTTTGGAGAGGTTCAAACGGAACTGAAAAAGTGCCCGTATAAGTTTGGAGTTCTTGTTATAGCGATTTCCGAATCCGGCCAGTTTGCAGCGATGCAAGAAAAGGTAAAGGCTCTCGCTGCGCAGGACGAAACAGGTCGCATGGCTATTTACCTTCTGAAGTCGCCGCTGACCGAAGACCATCTGGATAGATGGTATAATGCTATGACACATTCTGAGCTTGCTGGCGAGGAAGGTAAAAGCGGTGATTCAGAACGGTATTCGGATGAGGCAAGCAGCATTATTGAGGAGTGGTCTGCTCCTGCAATGGATGACCAGCTTATGGTTGTTTGCGGAGATAAAGTATATCCGTCTGAATATGGCACCTCTTACTTTGCCACAAAACTGGAGAAGGATATAATCTTCGGTTCCATTTTCACCGCAGCTCCCGAACTTATCGTTTCGACGAATACTGCCTTCAAAAAGATTCAGCAGAGCACTGCCTTGGCTGGTGTGCAAAAAACATCTCCTAATACTCAGGTCGGCAATATTGTAAATGGTTTGAAGCAGGCTGGCGTGTGGGATGTTGAGGGCCTTGAAGCACTCGCGCAAAGCAAAGGAAACGACGGCGCAGCCGCAGTTGCCAAGATTGCGAGCTTCATTTTACAGCGTTTCTCGCAAGGAACGCAGATTAAATTGGATGCTCTTTGGCAGGAACTTCAGGACGCGCCTTATGGCTACTATAATTGCATGGCCTGCGGATACATTCTCGGTTTCTTGCTGCGTTACTATGTCAACAGTGAATTTAGCTGGAACAAAGGAGATAACAATCCGTGGCCGCTGACTGACCAAACACTAGCCACGATGATTACCAGTCTCTGCAAAGAGGAAGTTATCAACAATTATCTTTCTCCTGGCTCCGAAGTGTGGCAGAAATTCAAACCCTATGTGCAGAAGGTCTTTCAGCTTCAGGACAGCGAAGCGGTCAATGAAACCGAAGCTCGTAAGTACATGTCCAAACAGTGTACAGAGAAGGCTGGCGCTCCATTCTGGGTTCTGAAATACGCTCCAGAAGAGAAATTTGGCGGCACAGCTGCAAAGCAAACGGCAGATGAGATAATTGACCTGTTCTGCGATTTTCTGTCTGAGAACGGTGACCAAGAGCAGGTAATGGGAAACATCACCGTAAAGTTCACCGGCCATGGGACTGTTCGAAAGGCGCTTGCAAGCCTTTACTTTGACCAGAATACAGTTTATGACGCGTTCAGTTCGTTCATTTCTCAGAAATGCAATGAACTTCAGAAACTACAAAAGGCCATTGGTCTTACAAGTCATGACTTGTTTGATGCTATTCATCAAATGATGCAGGGGCAGGTTTCCACATGGACGGAGGTCCAGGTAGAGGAAAAACTTTCCGAGCTTTGCATAGAGTACCGGGTTGTTGCCATTTTGAACGATGCACTGACCGTGAAGCGAAAGAGCATCAAGCTTCTCAGCGACGATATTGCAAACATGTTCGACCACATGAAAGTTCCTGGAACCGTCATTGAGAAACTCGGCTTCAGTTGGACACCTGCGCTACAAGCGATGAGGGTTATTTCTACTACGCAGTGGTCGAAAATTGAACTTGCAGATAGAGAAAGCTATGCAGATCTTTTGAAATCGGATGCACAAAAAGTGTGGGGCTTTGTTTCATCTTCAAAGCCACTTCTACGACGGTATATGGAATCCCATGGGCACAATTGCACTGATGAAGAGCTAGACGGCATCTACAAATCTTTGGAAACTGTAAACTACAATTCTCCAGCTGCAGATTTTGATACCCGAATCAACACGCAGCTCAACAAGGTTGCCTATAATAGAAACAAAGTCCGTATTCAGGAACTTTGGAAAGAGCAGAGTGGCTTTGACTCCATTACCCTTTGGTGCGCAAACTATGCCGTACCCATCCAGTGGGTTGTCAGCGATGAAGTCCTTCCTCACATTATAGTGCTAAAGACTGTGCAAGACGAGAAAATTGCGGACAATACTGCTCTCCATAATGCTACGCAGTTTTTTGAGACACACACTGTCAGTGCTCTGAAGGACAAAGCATTTATCGCCAGTTGCTTTATCTCCCAGATTGGCGAAAGCTATCGTAGCGCTTTTGAATCATCTGGGCAGGTTTTGGTTTCTCGACTGAAAACTAACACGAAGTTAACCGCTGATGTTTATTCCTGGACCAATAAGGTAGGAGAAATTCGAAAGATCGTTGATGCTTTCCTGCGTGATAAATTCTGTGGAGAAGCAAAGAGGAAAGTAAAGTCAATGCCGGAGGCACAGCTGCGTGACAAGGTCGTACAGCTCCTCGACGAGAATCCCGACCTTTATACGCTGTTTATTAAGTGAGGAGGCTAAATCGTGACAATTGCTGAAATCAAGGAAAAGCTCAGCCAGGAACGTGGCTTCGGTTCCCGGTACCCTGCACGGATTATTTTCGTCGAGAACCTTGACGACTATTCTGCGCTTGAGCATCAGCTGAAGGGTATCTGCGATGTCACGATAAATGTGGCCGATTTTTGCCGTGCGTCAGATACTGTCCCTCAATTTGACCAGATTAAGAACAAGTTGAAGGAACGCGAGGGACAGCAGGTTTTGCTACTCTCTGTTGGTGAATACCTACTTTTTTGTACGAAACGTGAATTAAACCCTGACCGTTGCCAGTTCAGAGCATTTTGGGAAACGCAGCAACCGGAAGCGTCCAAGACCAGAGTCATCATTCCCGTCTTCAATTGTAGAGATATCTTTGACCGGGTTATCGGAGCAATTGATGAGCGCCAAGAAGATTATGTCTGGACGCTCGATTCTGCGCCATCGCTTGAAAACTATACTGTATCTGTATATTCCCCCAAATTCAAGGATGCCATTAACCCGGATGCAGATAATTTGACCTCATGGTTCCGGGACTGGCAGATAATTCTTAGAAGAAATGTACCCTGTTCAGTCGTGACCATGCAGTACGGGAATGTCGAAACAGCTTATGGTACAGTAAATATTAAGCCCATTGATAGTCCATTCAGATATCTTGCGGACATTTTGGCGGACAGCAATCTACTAATTGAAAAATGGCAAAGCAATGACTTCTGGAGTCGCGTTGTTAATTGTACCTCACATTATGCGGCAAAGGCGGCATCGTTTGATAAAGTCGTACTCGATGCATTGAATGTAAATGAGTTTGACTTTGTCTCTGTTGCGGCAAGATGGGGAACTCTAAACGATTTTCAGAAGAATCTTGTTTGGCTCTGGTATAGGGTATATCCGACCGATGAGTACTATAGTTATGCTTGCAAAAAGGCATCATGTGCTTCTGAAATTCCGGAGAAGATTCGGGATGAGATTTTGCTCATTTCAAACAGGAGCGACCGCTGGATTGAAGAGCGGATGGCTGCTGTTCGAGCTTTGTCTTTTCATTCCTTTGATGACTCGTATTTTGCGCTCATGGATAAGCTACCGTTGGACGAGACAAAACTGAAGCTCCTTACTTATCAGACTCACGAAGAAAAGACATATGCTGTCAAGGTTATCAGTAATATGCTTCGTGATGGTGCTGAACCGAGCGCGATAGCTACTACCTTGTTAGAACGTGATTATCCATCTTTGGCATCGTACATGAAGGATGAAATGGGCTGTGATGATGTCATAGATGAGTATATGGCATGGTATCGTAAGAACAAAATCATCAATCGATATCCAGGCGACTATCCAGTCCAAATGACTTTTGACCGATTCGACGCTCGGTACAAGCTCATGCATAAGCTGCAAGGGCAAGACTGTGTGTCATTTTGGATTGACGGATTTGGAAGTGAATATACCCCCTTGTTCCTACATGAGCTAAAAGTACGGGGCATTGTTCCGGAATCCGTAAAACTAGCCACTGCGCTTCTACCTACAGAGACAGAATATAATCACCAATGGGATGAACACGACCCTATGGCAATTAAGTGGGATAGACTGGATTCCTTCTCTCATAAGGGGATGCCAGATGACAAAAGCTATTACTCCTGCATTGTTCATCAACTTTCCGTATTTTCTGATGCTGCTAAGAAGGTTGAAGAGCTCTTGGAGAACCACGAGTATGTAGTTGTGACTGGAGACCACGGAAGCAGTCGTTTTGCAGCACTCGCATTTCATCAGGAAAATGTCATCCCAATTTCTGCTCCCAAAAAGTCAACCGTTCGTAGCTTTGGAAGGTTTTGTGAGCTTGATGACAATACTGGTGATATCATCGCTTTGCCACACACGGTCTTAGCTACCTCAAATGGCAAGCGCTATCTAGTTATGGATAACTACCAGCACTTCTCGGTGAGCGGCAATGCAGCTGGTGGAAACACGGATGAACATGATGTTGTTGGGGAAATCCACGGAGGAAATACAGCAGAAGAAAGGCTCGTGTCTGTTATAGTAATCAAGAGGAAGCAGCCTCTTCCTCCTGTAACATGCAAGCCCAAAGGCGGCCTGTTTGTTACAAAGAAAAATGGGCATGTAGAAAAAACTCTGCAATTTAGCCGCCCCATATCAACGCTGGAAGTTTCTTATGATAACAAGGAAGCCACCTGTACGATGAATGCGGATGGGGCATGGCTTGTCATTTTGGACGGTGTTACTACTGATGACATTACCCTCTCAGTAATAGCTAACGGGCGTCTTCTTCCCAATGTAACTCTTAAGGTAAAGACTCAAGGCATCAGTAAAAACGATGATCCTTTTGGTGGGGTGGGCCTATGAGAAGAAAAATAGAATGCTGTGAGTGCGAAAAAGCTCTAAAAAAAGACGAGGTTGCTTTGTGCAAAAAATTGCTTGGTACGGATACAGAAGATTTTTACTGTATAGACTGCTTGGCAGAATATTTGGAGTGCACAAAAAATGACCTTGAAATTAAAATTCAAGAATTTAAGGAACAGGGATGTACACTATTCCTGTGATGGGAGGCGGAACCGATATGCTGGAAGAAAAACTACGCGATATTTTTGCAGATATGGTGGTGCTGAAAAATCCAGAAAGGACGGAGTTCTTTTCCAATTTGAGCCTGCCTTCATATATGCGTGACTGGCTTGTAATGAAGTTTTCGGATGACGACGGAATCATTGACTACGACAGCGTACTGAGATATATCCGCCAGTATATTCCAAGCCGCGAGGATTTTGAGCAATTCAAATTTGAGATGGTGAACGGAGAAACTGTCCGCTTTCTGGCGAGAATCCGTGTAAATGTCGATATTAAGTCCGGGAAGACCTTGTTTGAGCTTCCTGATTTTGGTGGTTCACGTTCCGGAGCATCTGGGGAGGTGGCAAATGATGTTGTCTCCCGATGGAAGGAGACACTCCTCAAAGAAAGTGAAAACTGGGGTATTGTTGAGCTGATTTGGGGCAAAGATTATTCCTCGCGTCAAGGAAAAGGTGTAATTAAACTCATTGAGTACAGTCCGTTTTGTCCATACACTGTAGACCTAGAATTTTATAAAGAAGCCAGACGAGCATTTTCCATCGAAGAATGGATTGATGTGTTAATCTCCGCTGCCGACTATAATCCCGATGGATATGATTCCGAACAGCAAAAACTGTGTGTTCTTCGCCGACTTCTTCCTTTTGTTGAGAAGCGCCTAAATCTGATGGAGCTTGCACCGAAAGGCACGGGAAAAAGCTATGTTTATCAAAAAATCAGTAAGCGTGGTTGGCTGATTTCAGGCGGAACAGTTTCAAGAGCTTCTCTTATTTATGATAACCAGAAAAAGACTGGTGGCTTACTGACCCGTTTTGACTTTGTCGGTTTTGATGAGATTCAATCTATGACCTTTGATAAGCCAAGCCAGATTCAGACAGCACTGAAGGATTATATGGAATTCGGTGAGGTTCAAGGATTTGATGCTCAGGTCGTTGCCGATGCAGGGGTAATTGTACTTGGCAACATCAACGCCAGCCGGTTCAATGTTAATGAAAACATGATGGAAGAGGTAAGCAGCGTCTTTAGTGAATCCGCCTCACTTGACCGCTTCCATGGTTTTATCCCTGGCTGGGAGATTCCCAGAATGCATCAGGGCCTTGTAGCGAATGGTTGGGCACTCAACACAGAATACTTTGCTGAGGTGCTCCATCTTCTCCGTGACGATTTGACATACACTACAATAGTAGATGAATGCTTGGCAGTTCCAGCAAAACCTGATAAGCGAGACCTCACGGCTATTAAGAGGCTTTGTACAGCTTTCGTTAAGCTACTTTATCCTAATGCTACATGCAAGGATGACATACCTGCTGACGAGTTCATTAAGTATTGTTTGGAACCTGCAAAAGAGATGCGAGGCGTTATTAAAAAGCAGCTTTGCATTATAGACCCGAAAGAATTTAATGTTCCGGGGAAAAAAGATATTCCGGACATACAGTATAACTATCTGTAAGGGATTAATATGAGCAGATTGATTTACGCTGATAACGCAGCTACCACACAAATGGATATTGCTGCGTTCGAGGCAATGAAGCCTTTTCTTACAAATGAATACGGCAACGCTTCACAGCTCTATGCATTTGCCCGAAAGCCCAAAAAGGCGTTGCAGGATGCGCGGGAAACGATAGCCTCTTGTATCGGAGCAGCGCCCGAAGAAATATTCTTCACGTCGGGTGGCACCGAAAGTGACAACTGGGCTATAAAAGGTTCTGCCTTATTGAATGCGCATAAACATGCAACCGTCACGTCCGCGTTTGAACATCACGCGGTGCTACATCCTTGCAAATCGCTTGAACGGAGTGGGTATCCCGTTGCGTATATGTGGCCTTCGCGGGATGGCTATATCACGGCTGAGATTCTAAAGGAATATATCACTAGTCAGACTTATCTTACTTCGGTGATGTTTGCAAACAATGAAATAGGAACAGTTCAGCCGATTAAGGAGTTGTGTGCTGTAGCCCATGAAAACAGTTCTCTTTTCCACACTGACGCTGTTCAGGCGGTTGGTCATATACCGGTAGATGTTTACGACCTTGGCGTAGATATGCTATCTGCATCTGCACATAAATTTAACGGCCCCAAGGGTGTCGGGTTCCTGTATATACGAAGTGGCCTTAAGGTAATGCCCTATTCTGACGGAGGTGCACAAGAATTCGGATTACGTGCGGGGACAGAAAACGTTGCTGGCATTGTTGGGATGGCAGTGGCTCTGAAAAACAACTGTGACGCTCTTGAAGAAAATACTAGATATGTAGAGGGGCTGGCGTCCGAGCTCGTTGGCATGCTTAATAGTTCGGGTGTCAAATATGCTATGAACGGTGGAACAAACAGACTTCCTGGCCTTTTGAGTCTGTCATTTCCAGAATTCGATGGCGAGGCCATTTTACATCGGCTGGATTTGGCTGGAATATGTATTTCTACTGGTTCTGCCTGTAATAGCAAAAGTACAGAGATTTCACATGTTTTACAGGCTATCCAACTTGGAGACAAATATGCCAAGGGAACAATCCGTATATCTCTAGGAAAAGATAACATAGAGGATGATGTCGAAGCGATATTCAAGGCTCTAATGAAAATCTTTCGAG
>OERZ01000207.1_pt1 | contig 12011 bp, 10 predicted proteins | sample 1540151 | NCBI WGS metagenome assembly OERZ01 (sample SAMEA3891880, study PRJEB23780) | metagenome | biome: terrestrial biome; feature: animal house; material: Caecal content | place: Italy | collected 2015-05-05 | reverse complement strand
CCGATGAAGTGCGGGAATACTTCGAAGAAGAGGGAACGGACATCGGGGACGGGGACGATCTCCTGGAAGCCAGCGAAGTGTTCGACGTGGGCGACGGGAGATTCCTGATCGTGGAGGGCTGAATCAGCGGCGCGCCCTGGTACGGGCGCGCCGCATCATCCCGTCAGCTCATCGCAGGGAATATTGCCCGGGATCCGGAGAGAGGAAAAAGGCGCGGACGGCTTCTCCCAGCCCGTCGTGGTCGTTGTCCTGCCGGGTGACGAAATCCGCGTGGGCCTTCACCTCTTCGGGTGCGTTTGCCATGGCAACGGCCGTGCCCGCGGCGTCCAGCATGGAAATGTCGTTTTCCGCGTCCCCGGCGGCTACGGAACGGGAGACGGGAATGCCGAGATGCCGGCAGACGAAGCGCAGGGCGTTTCCCTTGCCGGCCGTTTTGTCGAACACTTCCAGATACTGATCGCAAGAAAAAATGGCGGTCACGATGTCTCCGTAGCGGGAAAGGATGTCCTGCTGCAGGGCCAGCAGGCGGTCCCGGCCGTTTAGGTCGATGGCCAGAAGCTTGTGGGGCGCGCGTCCGATGCAGCCCATAATATCGTCGGTGAGCACCGCCTCAAGGCCGGTGCTCTTTTGATAAAAGGAGAGCTCGGGACCGGCCTTTTCGCAGACCACCCGGGATTCGTCGTAGGACTGGATGTGCAGGGCGTGACCATGTACAATGCCGCCCACAAGAAAAACTCGGTCAATAATGTCAGCTTCCAGGTGCGGGCGGGCGAGATCGTCTGCCTGGCAGGCATCGAGGGCAACGGCCAGACCGAGTTTGTCTACGGCCTCACCGGCCTGGAAAAACTGGCCAGCGGCAAGATCCAGATGGACGGCAAGGATATCACGAGCGCCAGCATCCGCCAGCGCTCCAAGGACGGCATGAGCCATATCCCCGAGGACCGGCACAAGCACGGCCTGGTGCTGGATTACACCCTGGAAAAGAACATGGTGCTCCAGCGGTACTGGCAGCCCGAGTTCCAGAACCACGGCTTTATCCGTCAGGATAAAGTGCGGGAGTACTCCGACCGGCTGATCCAGCAGTACGACGTCCGCAGCGGCCAGGGCAGCCTGACCATCGCCCGGAGCATGTCGGGCGGCAACCAGCAGAAGGCCATCATCGCCCGTGAGATCGACCGCGACCCCAAGCTGCTGGTGGCAGTGCAGCCCACCCGCGGCCTGGACGTGGGCGCCATCGAGTATATCCACCGCCAGATCGTGGCCGAGCGGGACAAGGGCAAAGCCGTCCTGCTGGTCAGCCTCGAGCTGGACGAGGTCATGAATCTGTCCGACCGGATCCTCGTGATGTACGAGGGTGAGATCGTCGGCGAGTTTGACCCCAAGACCACCACCGTTCAGGAGCTGGGCCTGTATATGGCCGGCGCCCGCAAACAGGGGAAAGGGGAGTGAGCTTAGATGAATAAAAAGAAACTTTCCCATACGGGGATGCAGTCGTCCCTCACCAGTGTGCTGGCGGCGCTGCTCTGCATCCTGATCGGCCTTGTCTGCGGCTACCTGGTCCTGCTGGCCATCAACCCCGCCCACGCCTGGAGCGACGGCTTTGTCCGCATCCTGAAGGGCGGCTTCTACGACGCACCCTACGGCATCGGCAAAATGCTGGCCAACGGCGCCCCCCTGGTGATGACCGGTTTGTCGGTGGCCTTTGCCTTTAAGACCGGTCTGTTCAACATCGGCGCGGCGGGCCAGTACACCCTGGGCGCCTTCGGTGCCCTCTACTGCGCCATCGTGCTCCATCTGCCCTGGTATGTGGGCCTGCTGGCCGCTACCATTATGGGCGGCCTGTGGGGTGCCATTCCCGGCATCTTCAAGGCCTATCTGAACATCAACGAGGTTATCACCTCCATCATGTTCAACTGGATCGGCCTGTATCTCGTCAACGAGATCATCTACGGCAACGGTATGGGCGTCATGTACGACTCCCGCAACACCCGCACCTGGAACCTGCGCAGGCTGGAAGGGGCGGAGGGCACCATGATCCCCGATTTCGGCCTGAATAAGGTGTTCCAGACCAACAGCACCACCATCGCCATCTTCCTGGCGATGATTGTGGCCGTTTTGATCTGGGTCATCCTGGAAAAGACCACCTTCGGCTACGAGCTCAAGGCCGTTGGCCTGAACAAGAACGCCGCCCGTTACGCCGGCATCAACGAGAAGAAGAACATCATCCTCTCCATGATGATCGCCGGCGCTCTGGCCGGGTTCGGCGCGGGCCTGTTCTACCTGTCCGGCGTGTCCGAGTGGAACCCCCTGAACTCCACCAGCCTGCCCGCCATGGGCTTCAACGGCATCTCGGTGGCCCTGCTGGCCAGCTCCAACCCCATCGCCACCATCTTCTCGGCCATCTTCATCTCCCACATCACGGTGGGCGGCTCCTTCCTCTCCACCAAGTATTACCCCACTGAGGTGGCCGACCTGATCAGTGGCATTATCATCTACCTGTGCGCCTTCTCGATGCTGTTCCGCGGCAAGATCCACGGTCTGCTGTTCGGCGGCAAGCGGGCGGACAAGACCAACGTAAACGCTGAGCCTGCCCCTGCGGCCCAGAAAAAGGAGGGCAAGTGATATGCTGTTGCTGATTAAATATACCCTGCTGTATGGCATCGTCCTGATGCTGGTGGCTCTGGGCGGCATGTTCAGCGAGCACTCCGGCATCATCAACATCGCGCTGGAGGGCATCATGGTTATCGGCGGCGTGGCGGGTGTCCTCACCCTGACGCTGCTGCCCCCCAGTATGTCCCCGGTGCTGGTGGTGATCCTCTCCATCCTGATGGCGGCTCTGGCCGGCATGGTCTATTCGCTGCTCTTGGCCTTCGCTTCCATCAACCTGAAAGCCGACCAAACCATCGGCGGCACAGCCCTGAACCTGCTGGCGACAGCCATCGCCGTGGTTGTGGCCAAGTATTTCAGCGAGAGCGGCAGCGCCAAGCTGAACTACTCCAACAAACCTTTCCTGTTCACCGTCGGCGGGGTGGAGCTGAGCGTCTTTGTTCCCCTGGGCTTTGTGCTCTTGATCATCAGCTTCATCGTCCTGTACAAGACCCGGTTCGGCCTGCGGCTGCGGGCCTGCGGCGAGCACCCCCAGGCCGCCGACTCGGTGGGCATCAACGTCTACAAGATGCGGTACGCGGGCGTGCTGCTGTCGGGCGCCCTGGGCGCCATCGGCGGCATGGCCTATATCGTTCCCCCCGTCCAGACCTGGAACTTTGAGGTCGGCGTGGCGGGCGCAGGCTTCCTGGCCCTGGCGGTTATGATCTTCGGTCAGTGGAAACCCCTCCACATCTGCGGCGCGGCCATGTTCTTCGCCGTGTTCAAGAGCCTGGCCAACATCGCGGACTCCACCTTCTTGGCACAGCTGGGCTGGTCCAGCAATATCTACAACATGATGCCCTTCGTGGCTTCGATGGTCATTCTGGCGTTTACTTCCAAGAACAGCATGGCCCCCAAGGCCGAGGGTATCCCCTACGATAAGGGCTCCCGTTAAGGGAACAAATACCCCCAAAAACACCAAGTGGCGGCACAGCGGCAGAATGACGGCTGTGCCGCCTTTTGTCTGTGAAAATATGGCACAATCTTCCAACTTCACCTTGCATTTTGGTAAAAGTATGACTATACTGGAACCAGAAAAAACGACCGTTTGACCTGCTGCGGGGCTCTGGCCCGGCGGCGCCAAAGACAGGAGATGAGACCATGCGGATCTATGATTTGATCGCAAAGAAACGGGACGGCGGAACCCACGACCGGGCCGAGCTGGAAATGATCGTCAACGGCTATGTCCGGGGCGAGGTGGCCGACTACCAGATGGCCGCCTGGATGATGGCGGTCTATCTGCGGGGCATGACCCCCCAGGAGACCGCCGACCTGACCGACATCATGGCGCGCAGCGGCGAGATGGTGGATCTTTCCCCCATTCCGGGGATCAAGGTGGACAAACACTCCACCGGCGGCGTGGGGGATAAAACCACCCTGGTAATTGCGCCCCTAGTGGCGGCCTGCGGGGTCAAGATCGCCAAGATGAGCGGCCGGGGCCTGGGCCACACCGGCGGCACCATCGACAAGATGGAGAGCGTGCCCGGCACCCGCACCGCCCTGTCTCAAGAGGAGTTCTTCGCCCAGGTGAACCGGATCGGTCTGTCGGTCATCGGCCAGAGCGAGGGAATCGCCATCGCGGACAAAAAGATGTACGCCCTGCGGGACGTGACCGCCACCGTCAGCTGCATCCCCCTGATCGCCTCCAGCATTATGTCCAAAAAGCTGGCCTCCGGCTCGGACGCCATCCTGCTGGACGTCACCACCGGCACCGGCGCCTTTATGAAGACGGTGGAGGACAGCATCCGGCTGGCCCAGCAGATGGTGGAGATCGGTACCCGGAACGGCCGCCGGGTGGCCGCCCTCATCACCGATATGGATACCCCTCTGGGCCACAACATCGGCAACAGCCTGGAAGTGATGGAGAGCATGGAGGTGCTCAAGGGCCGGGGGCCCGCCGACCTGACCGAGGTTTGTTTGCAGCTGGCCGCCAACATGCTGGTTCTGGCGGGCAAGGGTACCCGGGAAGAGTGCCGGGCCATGGCCCAGGCGGCCATTGCGGACGGCAGCGGCTTTGAAAAATGTAAGGAGATGTTCGCAGCCCAGGGCGGTGATACCCGGGTTTTGGAGGATTACAGCCTCTTTGCCCAGCCCGCGGCCCGGTATGAGCTGCTGGCCGAACAGGACGGCTACATTGTGGCCAACGACGCCGAGAAGATCGGCAGCGCCAGCGTGCTGCTGGGTGCGGGCCGGCTCAAGAAGGGCGATCCCATCGACTATGCCGCCGGCATCATCCTGCACAAAAAGCGGGGCGACTATGTCCATAAGGGCGAGAGCCTGGCCACCTTCCTGGGCGACCCGGCAAAATTTGCAGCGGCGGAAGAGGAATACCGCAGCGGTCTCGCCTACGGCGAGAACCCGCCCGCCGAGGCCCCGCTGGTCTACGCCCTGGTCACCAAGGACGGGGTAGAGCGATTCTGATTCTTCTCCCCCTATGCCCCTGCGGACGGAGACAAGCCGCCGGGGGCATTTTTGCGGAAAGATGTGGAATTTTCGGGTCGTATATGTTACAATCAAACCAGTTTGAGCTGGGCGGCGGGAGCGCCGCCCGCTCTTTTTCATAAGAACGGAAAGAGGAAGGAATCCAGGGAATGCAAATTATTCTTGTGGGCGGCGGAAAGGTCGGCGTGGCGCTGGCGCGCCAGCTTTGTGAGGAGGGCCACAATGTCACGATCATCGACATCAACAAGGCCCGGGTGGAGCACATCGTCGAGCGGTACGATGTAATGGGCGTTGTGGGCAACGGCACCTCCATCAGTACCCTGAAGGAGGCGGGAATCGAGAACACCGACGTGTTCATCGCCATCACCGGCTCGGACGAGCTGAACCTGCTCTGCTGCATGTTCGCCAAAAAGGCGGGCAGCCGCCACACCATCGCCCGGGTGCGCAACCCGTCGTACAGCCATGAGCTGGACTTTATCCGGCACCAGATCGGCATCTCGGCCATCATCAACCCCGAAATGGCAGCCGCCAAGGAGATTTCCCGGCTGCTGCGGTTCCCCGGGGCCAGCAAGATCGACACCTTCGCCGAGGGGCGGGTCCAGCTGATCAAAGTTCCCCTGACCGGGGCCCAGAATCTGGACGGGGTGGCCATCCGGGAGATCCCCGCCAAGCTCAAGAGCGATATTCTGGTCTGTGCGGTGGAACGGGGAGCCGAAGTGATCATCCCGGACGGCAATTTTGTCCTCCGCAGCGGGGATGTGGTTACCTTTTTGGCGACCCCCGAGAAGGCACACCAGTTCTTCGTCACCATCGGGCTGCCGGTCCGCCCGGTGCGCAACGCCATGATTGTGGGCGGCGGCGCCATCTGCTATTACCTCAGCCAGGAGCTGCTGGAAAACCGGGTCCGGGTGCGGATCGTAGAGCGGAACCCTGAGCGCTGCGCCGAGCTGGCTCAGGAGCTGCCGGGGGCCCAGATCCTCTGCGAGGACGGCTCCAACCGGGAGTTCCTTCTCTCGGAGGGGCTGGGCTCCGCCGAGGCCTTTGTGGCCCTGACCAACATCGACGAGGAGAATGTCCTTCTGGCCCTCTTTGCCAAAAAGCACTCCCAGGGCAAACTGGTGACCAAGATCAACCGGCTGGAGTTCGACGATATCCTGGGCGGGCTGGATCTGGGCAGCACCATCTACCCCAAGTATATGACCTGCGACTACATCGTCCAGTATGTCCGGGCCCTCCAGAACGAGGCGGGCAGCAACATTAAGACCCTCTACCGAATTCTGGATGACCGGGTGGAGGCCCTGGAATTCACGGTCCATGAGAACAGCCCCGCCACCGGAGTGCCCCTGAGCCGGATGCGGCTCAAACCCAATCTGCTGCTCTGCTGCATCACCCGGGGGGATCGGATCATCATTCCCCGGGGCGGCGACCAGATCCAGGTGGGGGACAACGTCATCGTGGTCACCCTGGAACACGGCTTGCACGACCTGCGGGACATCCTGGCGGAATAAGGGGGCGGCGGCATGAACTATGCGATTGTATTCCGCCTTCTGGGGGATATCCTCCTCTGCGAGGCGGCGCTGCTGCTTTTGCCGGCGCTGACCAGCGTGATCTACGGCGAGTGGTTTATCCTGGCGGTGTTCCTGTTCACCGCCTGCCTGTGCGCCCTGTTCGGGCTGCTGCTGCGGCAGATCAAGGCCAAAAGCGATATCTTTTATATGCGGGAGGGCTTTGTCACCACGGCCCTGAGCTGGATCGTCATCAGCGTGATGGGGGCGGTGCCCTTTGTGATTTCGGGGGCCATCCCGGACCCCATTGAGGCGCTGTTCGAGACGGTGTCGGGGTTCACCACCACCGGCGCCAGCATCCTGGCCGCAGTGGAAGATCTGCCCAAGGGCATTCTGTTCTGGCGCAGTTTCACCCACTGGATTGGGGGCATGGGCGTCCTGGTCTTTCTGCTCACCCTGCTGCCCCTGACCGGCGGCTCCCACATCAATCTGATGAAAGCCGAAAGCCCCGGCCCTCAGGTGGAAAAACTGGTGCCCAAGGTCCAGTCCACCGCCAAAATCCTCTACGGCATCTACTTCACCCTGACGGCGGTGCAGGTGATCCTGCTGCTGGCGGGCGGGATGCCCTTTTTCGATGCCCTGCTGACCTCTTTCGGCACGGCGGGCACCGGCGGCTTCGGGATCAAAAACGACAGCATGGCCGGTTACTCCACCTATGTGCAGGTGATTGTCACCCTCTTTATGATCCTCTTCGGGATCAACTTCAACGCCTATTTCCTCATCCTCCTGGGCAAATTCCGCCGTGCCGCCGCCATTGAGGAGGTGCGCTGCTATCTGGCCATCATCCTGGCGGCCATCGCGGTAATCACCTGGAACGCCCGGGACTTTTTCGACAGCCTGGGCCGTGCGGTGCAGCAGGCGGCGTTCCAGGTGGCGTCCATCATCACAACCACCGGCTTTTCCACCTGCGATTTCAACCTCTGGCCCGCCACATCCCGCAGCGTGCTGGTACTGCTGATGTTTGTGGGCGCCTGCGCGGGGAGCACGGGCGGCGGCATCAAAGTCAGCCGGCTTTTGATCCTCTGCAAGACCATTGTCAAGGAGATCCGCCAGGCCCCCCGCCCCCAGGTGGTGGCCCCGGTTCGGATGGACGGCAAGCTGATCCCCCACGAAACCGTCCGGGCTACCAATGTGTTCCTGGTCACCTACATGATTATCTTTACCTTCTCGGTGCTGCTGGTGAGCCTGGACGGCAATGAGCTGGCCACCAACTTTACCGCGGTGGCCGCCACCCTGAACAACATCGGCCCCGGCCTGGAAATGGTGGGCCCCATGGAGAACTTCTCCCTCTTTTCCAGCCCGGCCAAACTGGTGCTGATCTTCGACATGCTGGCAGGGCGGCTGGAGCTGTTCCCGATTCTGGTCCTCTTTGCACCGGACACCTGGCGCCGCTTTTAACCCCGTTTTAAACCAAAAGAAAGCCCTCTGTGGAAAACCACAGGGGGCTTTTTGGCTGTGTTGGGGCGCTCAGCGGGAGGCATACTCTTCCTGGGCGCGGTATTGCAGGGCTTCCAGCAGGGCTTCTTCCTCAATGAGGGTCTGCCCGGCCAGGTCGGCGATGGTGCGGGCCACCCGGAGCAGCCGGTCGTGGGCCCGGGCCGAGAGGCCCAAAGCGTCGTAGGAGGCCCGGAGCAGCTGTTGGGCGGCGGGGGTCATCCGGCAGATCCGCCGCACCTGCCCTGCCGAGAGCTGGGCGTTGCAGAGTACCCCCTCGTACCCGGGGGCAGCGTACCGTTTGGCCTGGATCTGGCGGGCGGCCAGCACCTGACGGCGGAGGGAGGCGCTAGACTCCCCCTGACCGGCGCTGTGGAGCTCGTCGAAGGCGATGGGGTCCATCTCGACGCAGAGGTCGATCCGGTCCAGCAAAGGCCCCGAAACCCGGCTGCGGTACTGCCGCACCGCGCTGGGGGAGCAGGTACAGGGCCGGGTGGGGTGGCCGTAGTAACCGCATTTGCAGGGGTTCATGGCCGCCACCAACTGGAACCGGCTGGGGTAGGTGGCGCTGCCTGCGGCCCGGCTGATGGTGATTTCCCCATCTTCCATGGGCTGGCGGAGCACTTCCAGACTCTCCCGGGGGAACTCGGGCAGTTCGTCCAAAAACAGGACCCCCGCATTGGCCAGACTGCACTCCCCGGGGCGGAACTGGCTGCCGCCGCCGGAGAGGGCCACCGGGCTGGCCGAGTGATGGGGACTGCGGAAGGGCCGGGCGGTGATCAGGCCGCCGCCTCCGGGCAGCTGCCCCGCCACCGAGTAGATTTTGGTGGTCTCCACCGATTCGGCCCGGCTGAGGGGCGGCAGGATGCCGGGCAGCCGTTTGGCCAGCATGGATTTGCCGGTGCCGGGGGCGCCGATCAGAAGGATGTTGTGTCCCCCCGCCGCGGCGATGACCATAGCCCGCCGGGCCACCGACTGGCCCAGCACATCGGCGAAGTCGGGCAGATTGTCCCAGCTGCTGGCCGGGTCGAAGGGGATGGGCTCCGCCGGGGCCAGGGGCTGGACCCCTTGCAGGGCGTCCACCACCTGACGCACATTCTGGGCGGGGTAGACCTTCATGCCGGTGTCGCCGCAGGCCTCAGCGGCTTCGGCGGCGTTTTCGGCGGGCAGGTAGAGGGCTTTGACCCCGCTTTCGGCGGCGGTGAGGGCCATGGGCAGAACGCCGGTTACCGGCCGGAGGGTGCCGTCCAGGGCCAGCTCCCCGAGAAAGGCCGTGCCCGGGGCGGGCGGGTTAATCTGGCCCGAGGCCGCCAGCACCGCCAGCAGCAGGGGCAGATCATAGACCGGGCCGGTTTTCCGGACGCTGGCGGGGGCTAAGTTGATGGTGATCCGCCGGTCCGGCCAGCGAAACCCCAGGTTCTTGGCGGCGGTGCGCACCCGGTCGCCGCTCTCCCGGACCGCCGAGTCCGGCAAACCCACAATGGAAAAGGCGGGCAGGCCCCCCGAGACATCGGCCTCGACTTCCACCGCAAAACCCGCCAGGCCATTTAACCCAAAGCTCTTTAAAACAGAATACATAGCCCGCCCCTTTATCTCCGCCGGTGAGGACCTTTTTCCATGAGAAAATGGAAAAAATTGGAATTTTGTGCCATCGTTCGACGGATTTTTTTCTCAAAATCCATTATATTAAGGGCACAGGCAGATGTCAATGCCGGAAAAGGAGTGTAGGAAATCATGGAAAATCAGGAAATCTTTCGCTTCGAGCGCGGCTACTCGGAGCTGGAAGGGCTGCAGCAGGCCCACCGGATGATCTACTGTGCCCGCCGCACGCCGGAGGGGATTGTGCTGGAGCTGGCGGTACAGCAGGCCGGGAAAACCGAGCGCTGCGCTCTGCTGTGCCGGAATCTCGAGGAAAAACGGGCCGGGGATCTGCTGCTCTATTTCTGCGAGAATGGGGTGGACCCGTTCCAGTGCCTGGACGTGCTGGAAGAGCTGGGCCAGTCCTACGAAGAACTGTGAAGAGCGCGAAGCTATATTTTGTGTCTTTTGCTGGTTTTAGGGCCAAAAACTTGGTACACAATACAGAATTGACAGGGCAGACGGGAGAGTTTATATTATAAATAGTTATGGGAATTTCTATAAAAACCCTGAAATTTTACAAAAGGTAAGGTGTGCAACATGTATCTTGATGAATACAAGCGCTGGCTGGCAGCAGACCTTGAGGATGCTGATCTCAAGCCGGAACTGGCAAAGATCGAAGGCAACGAGGAAGAGATCAAGGACCGTTTCGCCGTGGCTTTGAAGTTCGGCACCGCGGGTCTGCGCGGCGTGCTGGGCGCGGGCACCAACCGGATGAATATTTATGTTGTCCGTCAGGCGACCCAGGGCCTGGCCAACTGGGTCAAGACCCAGGGCGGCACCCAGACCGTGGCCATCAGCTACGACAGCCGTCTGAAGAGCGACGTCTTCGCCAAGACCGCTGCGGGCGTCCTGGCGGCCAACGGCATTAAGGTTCGGATCTACGACGCTCTGATGCCCGTCCCCGCCCTGAGCTTTGCCACCCGGTATTATCAGTGCAATGCCGGCATCATGGTCACCGCTTCTCATAACCCGGCCAAGTACAACGGCTACAAGGCCTATGGCCCGGACGGCTGCCAGATGACCGACGACGCAGCTGCCATCGTCTACGACGAGATCCAGAAGACCGATGTTCTGACCGGCGCCAAGTACATTTCTTTCGCCGAGGGCGTGGAGCAGGGCCTGATCCGCTTTGTGGGCGATGACTGCAAGGACGCTCTCTACCAGGCCATCGAGGCCCGCCAGGTTCGCCCCGGTCTGTGCAAGACCGCCGGCCTCAAGCTGGTGTACAGCCCCCTGAACGGCTCCGGTCTGGTGCCCGTCACCCATGTCCTGAACGACATCGGCATCACCGATATCACCATCGTTCCTGAGCAGGAGTATCCCAACGGCTACTTTACCACCTGCTCCTACCCCAACCCCGAGATCTTCGAGGCTCTGAAGCTGGGCCTGGAGCTGGCCAAGGAGTGCGGTGCCGACCTGATGCTGGCCACTGACCCCGACGCCGACCGTGTGGGCATCGCCATGAAGTGCCCCGACGGCAGCTATGAGCTGGTCTCGGGCAACGAGATGGGCGTTCTGCTGCTGGACTACATCTGCGCCGGCCGGATCGAGAAGGGCACCATGCCCAAGAATCCGGTGGCCGTCAAGTCCATCGTCTCCACCCCGCTGGCCGACGCAGTGGCCGCACACTACGGTGTGGAGCTGCGCAGCGTCCTGACCGGCTTCAAGTGGATCGGCGACCAGATCGCCAGCCTGGAGGCTGCCGGTGAGGTGGAGCGCTTCATCTTCGGCTTCGAGGAAAGCTACGGCTACCTGGCCGGCCCCTATGTCCGGGATAAGGACGCCGTCATCGGCTCCATGCTGATCTGCGAGATGGCTGCCTACTACCGCAGCATCGGCTCTTCCATCAAGCAGCGCCTGGAGGAGATCTACCAGCAGTATGGCCGCTACCTGAACAAGGTGGACAGCTTCGAGTTCCCGGGCCTGAGCGGCATGGACAAGATGGCAGGCATCATGCAGAAGCTTCGCAGCGAACCGCTCACTGAGGTCGCAGGATACAAAGTAACGTCAGTGGCAGATTACCAGAAGCCGGAGGAGACCGGTCTCCCGGTGGCGAATGTGCTGATCTACAAGCTGGAAAATAACGCGACTGTTATCATCCGTCCTTCAGGAACAGAGCCGAAGATCAAAATCTACTACACAACGCTGGGCAAAGACCTCGCAGAGGCACAGGCCGAGAAAGACAAACTCGCAGAGGCGTTGAAACCGATGCTCGCATAACCCAAAGGACGGCCCCTCCGCATCAGACAAAAGGGAAAAACAGCGCACGGACTTTACAGCCCG
>OERZ01000201.1_pt1 | contig 12171 bp, 6 predicted proteins | sample 1540151 | NCBI WGS metagenome assembly OERZ01 (sample SAMEA3891880, study PRJEB23780) | metagenome | biome: terrestrial biome; feature: animal house; material: Caecal content | place: Italy | collected 2015-05-05 | reverse complement strand
ACTCATAAATGCGGCACCATTTTCTTCACATGTTTTATTTTTTATATCTGCGGGCTGTACCACACTGCCGCCTCGTAGGGCCGAAGCGTTAGCCCGCCGTTCTCCGGGATCTTTGTATCCGGATAATTTCCCAGCACACACTTAAATCCTTCCAGTTTCGGAGCTTTCTTCCACTCGTACTCTTTTCCGTAGAAGTTTGCCGTCACGATCAATTCCTGCCCCTTCCAGCATCTGCGGTACGCGAACACAGACGAGTCTCCCTCAGCCAGCGGCTCAATATCTCCGTAAGCGATCACATCCAGTTCTTTCCTCATAACAATCAGTTTCTGGTAATAGCGGAAGATAGAATCTTCATTCTCTAACTGATCCGCCGTATTGATCTTCGTGTGGTTTTCGTTTACCCCGATCCACGGTTCTTTGCCGTCCTCAGAGGAGAACCCTGCATACTTTGTACCATCCCACTGCATCGGTGTACGCCCGTTGTCCCGTGAGTGAATCTGGATAATGCGGAACGCGTCGGATGCGCTCAGCCCTTTTTCCTGAAGGATACGGTAATGATTTAAGCTCTCCACATCACGAAACTGGCTGATATCCGTAAAGTCCGTATTTGTCATGCCGATCTCTTCGCCCTGATATACATAGGGAGTTCCCCGCAGGCAGTGGATGACGGTTCCAAGCATTTTGGCAGATTCTTTCCAGTATCTGCCCTCGTCTCCAAAACGGGATACAACTCTGGGCTGATCGTGGTTGCACCAGAACACGGCGTTCCAGGCGTTGTGCTCCGCCATCCCCGTCTGCCAGCCGAACAGGATATCCTTGAGCTTTCCGAAGTCGGCGGGGACCAGGACCCATTTCTCGTTCCCCATAAAGTCCACCTTCAGGTGGTGGAAGCTGAACACCATGGTCAGTTCCCCGGTGTCCGCGCCGGCGTACCGGTAGCAGTTTTCCATGGAGGTGCTGGACATCTCCCCTACGGTGATGATCCCGTCCCCCGCCCCGAAGGTGGCGTCGTGCAGCTCCTTCAAATACTGATGGATCTTCGGGCCGTCGGTATAAAATTTCCTGCCGTCCCCGTCGGCGTCGTCCTCAAAAGCGGCCTTGCTGACGCGGATACGGATCATGTCACGCTGACCGGTGTGCATCACACCCTCGATGCAGTTGAGCCAGGAGTGGAACTTACGCTCCATGACGGACTCGAAGTCGGGCTGCATATTCTTGCCTGCCACCTCTACGGTGTAGGACAGGGAAATCTTGGAGCCCACGGGAATCTCGTCGATTTCCGGGCCGATAACGGTAATCTTGTGGTCTTCCACCTCGTTGGCTTCCTTGGTCTGCACCAGCTCGAAGCAGTCCACCCGGGAGCCGTCCACTTCCACCTGCATATCGCCCCGGCGGATGATCTCGCCTTCGAAGGCGGAGGCGAAGGACACGGGAATGTCAATCTTGGTAATCTTGATCTTGATGTCCCGGGCTTCCAGAGAGGTGGCGTTCCACTTGGAAACATCCAGCTGCTGAATCAGGCTCTTGGGAACCTTGAACATGTTCTCGGTCTCGTTGGAGATAACGGGGAAGCCCAGAGCGATGGCACCGGCGCCGCAGGCCACAATCACATCGTCCAGAGGCTTGAAGGCGTTGACGAAGGCGGGCACACGCTCCATGGTGTACTTCATCAGGTTAGCAGCGTCGCCGGGGACGATGTTGCCGAAAATCAGGGCGGCCCGGAGAGCCACGGACACCACATGGATGACGGAAGTCACATCCTTGCCCAGAGGCACCACACGGACATTGTCGCCGGTCTTGTAGTTCTTCTCAGCCAGCTGGTCGATGACGCCGCCCACCAGGGTCACCAGAATGCCCTGAGCCTGGTAGCTCTTCACCAGCTCCACAGCCTCGTCGGCAGTGGGAGCGGAGCCCAGGATGACAGCCACGCCGGGGATGTCGCCGGTAACCAGGGGCACGCCCAGGTTCCGCACGAAGGCGTCGGAGATGTGGCCGTAGCAGGGAGCCTCATAGGGAGTGGCTCCGCCGATGTACTTCAGGGCCTCGATGAACTCGGCGCACAGAGCGGTAGCCACGCCGGACATGAAGGCGTCGTGCAGCCGGTTCTCCCGGGTCATGAGGGACTTAATCACACCCAGAGCGGCCTTCATCTCCGCCAGGGTGGTGACCTTCACGCCAGTAACAGCATAGTAGCAGGGCAGGGCGTAAGCCGTCTCCGGGAAGGACACAGCCTGAGCCTCGCCGCACTGGGCGATTGCGTTATCCACGGCGGCTACGGTGAGGCCGTAAACGGCATCGTTACCGCCAAAAACTCTATCGAAAAGTGTCACGGTTTTTCCTCCTATCGTTCATCACGATCTAATATTGCTTTGATTTTCCGAATTTCCTCTATGGCCGCGGGGCTGAAATCGTAGGGGGATTTCCCCTGCCGGTCCGCATCGATAATCTGGGGATTGTAGTGAATCACGCCCAGAAAATCCTCCGCCGGGATGGCGCTGCGGACAAAGTCCTCATCCTGCTGGTCTCGAACCTTGTTGGCCACCACCCGCACCTGCTTCACCCCTAAGTCGGAGGCCAGGCGCTTGACATTGTGGTAGGTCTGGACGGAACGGGCACCGGGCTCGATGACCACGATAAACTGGTCCATGTTGGCGGCGGTGCCTCTTCCCAGGTGCTCCAGACCTGCCTCCATGTCCATAATCACCACATCGTTTTTCCGGTAGGTGAGGTTGGAGAGGATGGCCTTGAGCATCACGTGCTCGGGGCAGACACAGCCGCTACCGCCCACGTCCACCGTGCCCATCACTAAGAGCTTCACCCCGTTGATGTCCTTGGAGAAGGTCTCGGGGATGTCTGCCACATAGGGATTGAGCTTGAAGAACTTGTTGGCGGCGTTGGCGCCGGTGCGCTCCTCCACCAGGGTGCGCATTTTGGAGATGGGGACGATGGCGTCCACTTCCTCCTGGGAAAGACCCAGGGCCAGACCCAGATTGGCATCCGGGTCCACGTCGGCGGCCAGGACGGTGCGCCCTTCGTCGGCATAGAGTCTTGCCAGGGTAGAGGACAGTGTGGTTTTGCCCACACCGCCCTTACCGGTAATGGCTACTTTCATGGAAAAAGACCTCGCTTAGATGCCCAGAGCGGCACGCTTGTCCTCGATGCACTGAATCATCTTGTCGCCCAGGCTCTCGATGTTGGTATCCACCACGAACTTGGCTTCCACCCACTTGTTGATGCCGTTCTCACCCTGGAGCAGCTCGGTGACTTCGGAAGAGCCCTTGGAGTAGGGATCCACACCCAGGAAGGTCTCGATGCCGGTGGCAACCACGTAGTTACCGATGGAAACGGCCTTCTCGGACATCCACTCGGGAGCGCAGCCGACCACAGGCAGCTGGGCGATGGGAATGCCGGAGTCCTTGGACAGCTGGGCAGCCAGAATCAGCATACGGGAGATATCCACGCAGGAGCCCATGTGCAGCACGGGAGGAATGTTTGCCAGCTCGCAAACACGCTTCAGACCGGCGCCGCAGTACTCCTTGGCCTTCACAGGATCCATGAGGCCTGCCTTGGCAGCGGCCTGGGCGGAGCAGCCGGAGACAATCAGGATGATGTCGTTTTCCAGCATCTTCTTCATCAGGCTGATGTGGGCGGAGTCGGGACGAACCTTGGGGTTGTTGCAGCCCACCATGGCCACAGCGCCCCGGAGAACACCGGAAGTGACACACTCCAGCAGGGGCTTGGTGGTGCCGAACTCGTCCACCTGGGAGTTGGCAACGCCGTCCAGAACCTTCACAATGGCCTCCACAGAGTAGCCCACCCGGGCGTTCTGCTTCTGGTCGGGGATGTTCACCAGCTCGGGGTTCCGGTTCTTGAAGTTTTCAATGGCCATCTTCACGATTGCCTTGGCGTTCTCGCCGGCGGTCTCAGCATTGAACTGAATGAACTCGGAGTCCGGCATACGGGCAATGGGAGAGGTGGTGATGAACTTGGTATGGAAGCACTTGGACAGGGGGCCCAGAGCGGGGAAGATGCACTGCACGTCCACAACGATGGCTTCGCAGGCGCCGGTCAGGACCACATTCTCCTGGTTCAGGAAGTTGCCGGCCATGGGGATGCCGTGACGCATGGCAACCTCGTTGGAGGTGCAGCATACGCCGGAAACGGTGATGCCCTTGGCGCCCATGCTCTTGGCGTAGGCAATCATCTCCGGATCGTTGGCGTAGTATACCACCATCTCGGACAGGGAGGGATCATGGCCGTGAACCACAATGTTTACGTTGTCCTTCTCCATAACGCCGATGTTGGCAGTGGTGTCCACAGGCTTGGGAGTGCCGAAGAGCACGTCGGAGAACTCGGTGCCCATCATGGAACCGCCCCAGCCGTCGGACAGGCCGCAGCGCAGGGACTGGCGGATCAGAGCCTCAGCCAGGGAAGAGCAGCCCATGTGGGTCATGTGCATGGCGGTGGACACTTCCCGGTCGATGGCCCGGGGCTCGATGCCGGCGTCATGCCACAGCTTCTGGGTGTGCTCGGGAGCCCGCTTCAGGAAGCGCTGAACGCCGAAGGGCTTGCCGTACTCCAGCAGAGCCAGCTCGGACATCTCGTGAGCCAGGTCATAAATGTCCTTGCCCTCGGTCTCCACGCCCCACTCCTTGGCGATGCGGATCAGCTTCTCCGGGTCCTTGACCTGGTAGTTGCCGCCTTCCTTGGCCTGGTGCAGGGTGTGGCAGATCTCTCTGCCGTGGTCAGAGTGGGTTGCGGAGCCGCCGGCGGTGAAGCGCAGGAAGTTCCGGGCTACGATGCCGTGGACATCACAGCCGCAGATGCCTCTGGGGCTCTTGGGGGTGATGCGGCAGGGGCCCATGGAGCAGATCCGGCAGCAGGTGCCGGCTTCGCCGAAGCCGCAATGGGGGGTCTGGTTCTTGACTCGCTGCTGCCAGGAGTCGGCGCCCACCTTCTTGCCGTTTTCCAGCAGTGCATTGGTGGCAGCTTCCATCTCCTCAACAGTCGTTAAAGATGCCCAATCCTTCAATGTGATTTCCTCCTAAATACAAATTTCTGTACCCATACGCACCCGCATGGGCACATAGTGTATCAGCCTTATTCTACCCTCCAAAGGCCAGAAAGTCAATTGTGGATTTCCCCACAAATCGTCATGAAAAGCCCAACCCCCATGGGGGGATTTTTGCCGTTTTGCCAAAGCCGCCCCGGCTATTGACATTTGTCCCGGATTCGGTATAATAAAACTATAAAATCAGGTACTTTGGTGCCGAAAGGAAGCGGGAAGCATATGACTTATCACATCCGTGTGGCAGGACTGGAGCGGGACCTGCCCATCTGTCCTGTAAGCGAAAATCTGTCCATCGCCGGGTTCGTCATCTTCGGAGACCAGGAGCTGACGGTGGCCTGCGCCCGGGAGCTTTTGAAGAAGGCTCCGGAATACGATTACATTATCACCGCCGAGGCCAAGGGCATTCCCCTGGCTCACGAGATGGCAAGACAGGCCGGGGACGCCAAGTATTTCCTGGCCCGGAAGGCTCCCAAGCTGTATATGACCGGGGTGTTCCAGTCCTCCGTCAAGTCCATCACCACGGAAAAGGAACAGACACTATACTTAGATACCGCCGATGCAGACCTGATGAAGGGCAAGCGGATTCTCATTGTGGACGATGTGATCTCCACCGGTGAGAGCCTGCAGGCTCTGGAGCAGCTGGTGGACAAGGCCGGGGGCATCATTGCCGGCAGAATGGCAATCCTTGCCGAGGGCGACGCCCAAGACCGGGAGGACCTCATCTACCTGGAAAGACTTCCCCTTTTCCATCCCGACGGCACGGAAATTTCCGCATAACATCCTAAAAAAGCAGGAGAGAAAAACCTCTCCTGCTTTTTTCGTTGGAACACACAAAAAGACCGGGCTGAGTTTGGGCAATGAAGGCAAAAAATGTAAATTTCTCCTAATTGCGATTCGATACAAAAATATCTATAATAATATATAGATTTGTCTGTCCCCTTGGGGGCCGTCAGAAGAAAATGAAGGAGGAAATGTATGAGTCGATTGGAATTTTATTCCACCAGCGGTTCTCAGGCCGTGGTGGAATCTTTGTACCGGGATCTGGAACATCGGATTGTTGCCAGCCCTCCCGGTCTTTGCCCCGTGGATCTGGCGGCGGCGTTTCTGAAAATGTGCCATGCCCAGACCTGCGGCAAGTGCGTGCCCTGCCGGATTGGCCTGCGGCAGCTGGAGCTTCTCATTGAGGATGTACTGGAAGGCCGGGCCACCATGGATACGCTGACCATGATTGAGCGCACCGCCCAGGTTATCAGCGACAGCGCCGACTGCGCCATTGGCTACGAGGCTGCCAATATGGTGCTAAAGGGCATCCGTGGCTTCCGGGACGACTATGTTTCCCATGTGAAAACCGGCCGCTGCCTGTGCAATCTGGACCAGCCGGTGCCCTGTGTCGCCCAATGTCCTGCGGGGGTGGATATCCCCGGTTACATCGCCCTGGTGGGCTCCGGCCGGTATGCCGACGCCGTGCGGCTCATCCGGAAGGACAATCCCTTCCCCGGGGTCTGCGGTCTGGTATGTGAGCATCCCTGTGAGTCCCGGTGCCGCCGGAATATGATGGAAGGTGCGGTAAATATCCGGGGTCTGAAGCGGTATGCCGTGGACCACGCCGGAATCGTACCCCCGCCCCCCTGCGGCGAACCCACCGGCAAGAAGGTTGCCGTCATCGGCGGCGGCCCCAGCGGCCTGTCTGCTGCCTTCTACCTGTCCCTTATGGGCCACAAGGTAACGGTGTATGAGGCCCGGAAGCAGCTGGGGGGCATGCTCCGCTACGGCATTCCCAGCTACCGCCTCCCCCGGCAGGAGCTGCAAAAGGACATTGACGCCATCCTGGCCGCCGGGGTGGAGGTAGTGATGAACACCACCATCGGCAAGGACATTCCCCTTGCCCAGCTGAACCGGGACTACGATGCGGTGTATATCTCCATCGGTGCCCACACGGATAAGAAGGTGGGTATCCCCGGTGAGGACTCCCGGGGCGTGATCTCCGCCGTGGAGATGCTCCGGGCCATGGGTGACAACACACCCCCGGACTTCACCGGCAAGAAGGTCGCCGTCATCGGCGGCGGCAACGTGGCTATGGACTGCTGCCGCAGCGCCGTCCGTCTGGGTGCGGAGGTAGTGAACGTGGTGTACCGCCGCCGCCAGCAGGATATGACCGCCCTGCCGGAGGAGGTGGAAGGCGCCCTTGCCGAGGGCGTGGAGCTTCTGACCATGATGGCCCCCATGTCCATCGAGGCCGACGAAAACGAGAATGTCACCGCCCTGTGGGTGCAGCCCCAGCGGGTGGGGGGCATTGACCGGGCAGGCCGTCCCACCCCCGAGACCGCCAAGGAAGAGCCTGTGCGGGTGGAGGCAGATGTGATTATCATTGCCATCGGCCAGAGCATTGAGCTCAAGGCCTTTGAAGAGTACGGTGTGCCCATCCACCGGGGCACCATTGCCGCATTGTCCAGCGGTGATATTGAGAACAACGCCGGAATTTTTGCCGGCGGCGACTGCGTCACCGGCCCGGCTACGGTTATCAAGGCCATTGCCGCCGGTAAGGTGGCGGCTGCCAACATTGATGAGTACCTGGGCTACCAGCACGAAATCACTGTGGATATCCAGATTCCCGCCCCCTACCTGGGGAAGCGCCCCAGCTGCGGACGCAGCGAGCTGCCCATGGAGAAGGCCCAGGAGCGGAAAGGGAACTTCCAGTGTATCGAGTGCGGCTTCACCCACGAGGTGGCCAATCAGGAGTCCAAGCGGTGCCTGCGGTGCGACCACTTTGGCTACGGCGTGTTTAAGGGAGGGAGACAGACAAAATGGTAAAGGAAATGATTCATCTCACCATCGACGGGGTGGCTGTGGAGGTGCCCAAGGACACCACCATTCTGGAGGCCGCCCGGAGCGTGGGCATCGCCGTGCCCAGTCTGTGCTACCTGAAGGATTTGAACCAGATTGCCGCCTGCCGGGTGTGCGTGGTGGAAATCGAGGGCATCCAGAAGCTGGTGGCCTCCTGCAACAACAAGGTCTGGGAGGGCATGGTGGTCCATACCAACTCCCCCCGGGTGCGGGAAGCCCGCCGGGTGAATGTGGAGCTGCTGCTGACCCAGCACAACTGCGACTGCCCCTACTGCATCCGCAGCGGCAACTGCGAGCTGCAAAAGCTGGCAAATCACTTAGGCCTCAGCCACCTGGCTTTCCACAAGGATGTGCCCAAGACCAGATGGGATATGCACTTCCCCCTGATCCGGGATGCCAGCAAGTGCATCAAGTGCATGCGCTGCGTCCAGGTCTGCGACAAGGTTCAGAGCCTGAACATCTGGGACGTGTCCAATACCGGCTCCCGGACCACCGTGGATGTGTCCCATGGGCGCACCATCGGGGAAGCGGACTGCGCCCTGTGCGGACAGTGCATCACCCACTGCCCGGTAGGCGCTTTGCAGGCCCGGAACGATACCCTTCCCGCCTTTGACTACCTCAACGACCCGGGCATCGTCACCGTGGTGCAGATTGCCCCGGCGGTACGGGCTGCCTGGGGCGAGAGTCTGGGACTGCCCCGGGAGCAGGCCACTGTGAACCGGCTGGTGGCAGCTCTGCGGCGGATGGGCTTTGACTATATTTTCGACACCAATTTCTCTGCGGATCTTACCATTATGGAGGAAGGCAGCGAATTTTTGCACCGCCTTTCCCACAAGGAGGACTATGCCTGGCCCATGTTCACCTCCTGCTGCCCCGGCTGGGTGCGGTTTATGAAGAGCCAGTACCCGGACATGGTGAAAAACCTCTCCACCGCCAAGAGTCCCCAGCAGATGTTTGGCGCCGTGGCCAAGAGCTACTTCGCCAAGACCATGGGCATTGACCCCCACAAAATCCGCTGCGTTTCCATCATGCCCTGTGTTGCCAAGAAGCAGGAGGCTGCCATCCCGGTGATGAACAACGCCTGCGGCGACCCGGATGTGGATCTGGTGCTTACCACCCGGGAGATTGACCGGATGATCCGGGCAGAGCACATGGACGTGACCTGCCTGCCGGAGGAGCCCTTCGACTCCCCCCTGGGCACCGGCACCGGCGCCGGCGTGATTTTCGGCGCCACCGGCGGCGTGATGGAGGCGGCTCTCCGGTCTGCCTACTACTTAGTCACCGGTTCCAATCCCCCGGCAGACAGCTTCTCCCAGGTGCGGGGCATGGAGGGCTGGAAGGAAGCGGTGTTTGGGATTCAGGGCACCCCTATCCGGGTGGCGGTAGCCAGCGGCCTGGGGAACACCCGCAGGCTGATGGAGGCCATCCGGGCCGGAAAGGTAAGCTATGACTTTGTGGAGATTATGGCCTGTCCCGGGGGCTGCGCCGGCGGCGGCGGTCAGCCCATCCACGAGGGTCAGGAGCTGGCGGGGGTCCGGGGGCAGGTGCTCTACGGCCTGGACAAGGTGAATAACCTGCGCTACTCCCACGAGAACCCCTCGGTGCAGAAGCTGTACCGGGACTACCTGGGTGAGCCTCTGGGCCACCTGTCCCACGAGCTGCTCCACACCGACCACGAGGCCTGGGAAATGCCCCAAAGACCGAAGGGAAAGTAAAGGAATCTCTGAACAAATCGTCTGCGGCTGGAAAGCTTATCTTTTTCGCCAGCCATGCAGAATGAAAAACAGGAAATACATACAGTATTCCCCTGTTTTCCATTCTTTTGTCTGACAAAAAATCTCTCGCTGCCAGCTCTTGCCTATTTATTCAGAGCTTCCTAAAAAATCGGACTGCTGCAAATTCTTGCAGCAGTCCTTTTTTGGTTATGGCAGCCTCAGGCGGCTTTGAAGATTATGCGTGATACCTTCTGCCCTTGGTCACAATGACCGCCAGGCAGCCGGCGGATACCAGCAGCAGCGTTCCCAGCAGGAACAAAGGCGCAGTGTCGCCGGTCTGGGCCGGGCCTTCGGGGTCGGTGGCGGGCTTGGTGGTTTCCGCAGGCTGGGTAGGCTCGCTGGAATCGGTGGGCTGGGTGGGCTCACTGGGACTGGTGGGCTGGGTAGGCTCGCTGGGGTCAGTGGGTTCTTCCTTGTCTGCCCAAACCAGGACGAAGGGTGAGAAGCCGCTCTCCGGCACGTGGAACCAGATACCCTTATCGGTCTTGGTGATGGTCACCTTTTCAATCTGGGATGCCTTTACCTGGTCAGCCAGAGATTGGCCGTTCATCCGGTACTCCCGGTGCAGTCCCAGATAGTGGAGCAGAGCAAACACCGTATCCTGATCGGTACCTGCGGGATAGGGCCAGAACACGTCGGAGCCCTCGGAGGAGCTGACCCAGGTGTCTGCATTGTTCTTGTCCACCAGATCCAGGTACTTGAACATGGTGTTCAGCCCCGTCATGTCATAGCCCATGGCCTTGGCATGTTCCTTGAGCATATTGGTGTAGGTGGTGTTGTCACCGCCGGCCTGCTCGGGAAGCAGATCGTCGAAGAACAGGGCAATGCCGCCGGTTGCGCTGTGGGGATAATCATACTGGTGCTTGCCGTTTAAGCAGATGGTGGTGCCCTCCGGCAGCAGCACGCCGGCCTTGCCGGTGCTTTCCACCTGGGCCATGGCCTGCTGCTTGTTGTCCGCCTCATACCTGACGGCGGGAATCGTCAGCTTGTTGCCGGAGGCCTCTGTAAAGTCGGATACATAGCGGATTCGGAGCACACCGTCAGCAAAGACCACCGTCTCGCCATCGGCAGTGGTAATCCGTTTCCCGGCAAATTCCTCTTGGAGCACGATTCTGGCAATGTAGTCGCCGTATCTCTCGTCGCTGGTGATTTCCTCACCGGCATCGTTAAAGTACTTTACGGTGAACAGGTCCTCCGGAGCGTAGGTGCCTTCGCCATCCACCAGGAAGGTCTTTCCGGAAGCCTCGGACACGTTGCCGTTCTCGTCCTTCACCAGGTAGATGGGATGGGGGAACTGGATGTTTTCCGCGTCACCGTCGGAACCGCCGGTGTATTTGGTCTGGTCTTCGGGATACACGGTAATCTCGTACTCCTTGTGGGCGGCCTTCAGGGCCAGCTCGCCGGTGACGGCACTGCCAAACTCCGTGTATTCCTGCACAAAAATCGGGGCATCGTGGGCAGACCAGCGGTCGGGCTGGGAGTCCCCGTTCGTATCCTTGCCGCTGTCCACATACCAGCCGTCAATCAGGTGGCCGCAGTCGTCCAGCTGCCAGTTTTCCCCTACCTGGCTGAAGGTGATGGTGCCGGTATTGTAGATATCATCGCCGCCGGTGACAGCGTGGTTATTATAGATTACAGCGTCGGAGGGCAGCACCAGGTTGGCGGTGTCCTTGGTGTTGTAGATGCCGCCGCCGTAGCTCACACTTCCTTTATCGTTGATATTGTTGGTGATGGTCAGCTTGACCCCTTCTTCAAAGGTACACACGCCCCGGCTGGAGAAGCCGCTGCACTTATTGCCGGTGATGGTAACCACAGCGCCCGCTTCCACCCGGCCGTCTGTCACGCCGGCAGTCAGACTCATACCGGCAAAGTCTCCGCCGTAAGAGTTGTTGGACACCGTCATGACAGAGGTGCCGTCCACCAGGAACTTTCCGCTTACATAGACGCCGTAATATCCGTTGTTGTGGGAAGTAAAGTTGGAATTCTTCAGAATCACGCTTCCGGCAGAAAGACCGTGGCCTCTGTTGTTCTGATATACGACGGTGGAATTGACAGCGGTAAAGTTGCCGCCGTTGGAAGCGTTGCTGGTGCAGTTCTGAACGGTGAATTCCGAATCCTCCACGTAGATAACGGGGCTGTTCACATAACCACGGTTAGTGCCGTCAATCAGGAATTTGCTGTTGCCCGTCACATTGATGGTGGATTTTCCGGTTTTATCCAGCTGGATACCTTGCCCGGCAGTCCCCCCTGTGCCGACGGCAAGAATCTGGAAGGTGGAGCCGTTGGTTACATTGAGCACGGCACCTTCGTTCATGTAAATGGCGTTTCTTGTTTTGGTGGTGGTGCTGTCAAAGGCGAAGGTGAGGGTGGCGCCGTTGGTCACATTCAGGGTGGCGGACAGGGACAGCATCAGCCAGGGGGCGCTGCCGTCGGACATCCACAGCACCTCCACGCCGGGGCCGTCAAAGGTCAGTACCCGGC
>OERZ01000200.1_pt1 | contig 12173 bp, 9 predicted proteins | sample 1540151 | NCBI WGS metagenome assembly OERZ01 (sample SAMEA3891880, study PRJEB23780) | metagenome | biome: terrestrial biome; feature: animal house; material: Caecal content | place: Italy | collected 2015-05-05 | reverse complement strand
GTTACCCTGTGTAGTCCCTTGTAAACTGTACTTTGCTGTAATTAAAAATCCAACCAACTCACAAACTACAAGTAAGATTATGAGGACTCGTTGTGATTCAGCGGTAGACAAAATAGTACCCGACTTTATGGAGATAATTCTGGCAAATAGTCGAGCGGTAAAAAAAGAATATGTCAACCATCCCCAGTACAGTAGTGCAATCAAAAACGGAACGATCCCCATTTTATTTGAATATTTCTGTATAGAAATCACCCCCTTTTCACAACATCTGCAGCAGTACCTGTAGTTCGAGGCTGGTCACTCAATCTTTTTCCCTTGATTCAATCAGTTCAGACAAAATTGACATATTCGGTGTTTCCACAAAGGTCATCGACTGAGCTGAATGTGGATTATAAATAAGTTTCGCCGCACCCAGAGCACCATATACAGTTGTAAATTCACCGAATAGTTGTTCCACAAAAGGATCCAATGTCTTTTCATCTAAATACAAATTGCCAAAAAGATCGCAACCGCCTAGAAACAATTCTTTATCTGAGTAAATAGTACCATGGAGAGCCGACAAAATAGCAGCGCAAGCTGCGCAGCCAATATAGTTCTTATGGCTATCGGACAGCGGATGTAATACGGTTAAAATTACATCAACTTTGCTGAGCGAGTTATTGGTGAGTAACTTGACATACTCATATGCAACTCGGCAATATTCCTGTTGCTTGGTACAATCGATATTGATTAGGTGCAGTTCTCCTTTACCCTGACGTACAAGTGCCTGAATTGAAAATGTATGCACACTGCCTTCGTGGCAAAATGCGCTAAAGACCATGCCTGGGCACATGACAAAACCACGGCGCAAAGTGTTCGCTGGCCCTAGGAGAGCATAGATATCATCCTCAGAAAATGTAACTTTATTAACTCCCGTGCGTTCTTTACGCAAAAGATAATTGGAAATGAGTTTTTCGGCAATCTTCTCTAAATCTCGAGCCCCTGGCTCTGTCGCATATTTGGAAATAATGGTTTTCCGCGCCTGAGACGATACGGTCACTTCAAGCGACTCCACTCCCACCCGCTGCATGGCCTTTGGCATAATGTAATGATCAAAAATTACTTCTTTTTCCATAGCACTGTAAGCTGGAATATCTATGCGATAAAAGCGGTCAAGGATAGGCTTGCTGATTTTGCTTGGATCATTACATGTAGCAACAAAAAACATACCATCTGTGGGAATTGATGTTTCAATATAGGAATCAGTAAACCCCATGCCATCGAGCAGTGGCAATAAGGTATCCAATGGATTCCCGCGATCTTTCCCATTGGCAGCCTTATCTATTTCATTCAGCACCATAACAAGAGAAGCTGTTTTAAGAGCAAAAATCCGCTCTATAATAAGTCCTGCCTTTGCATTTTCATAGATTCTTGGCGAACCGGTTAATCCTTCGCTGTCTCGGACTATAGAAAACTCAATATATGCTTTGGGAAGATTTAAAACTGTTGAGATGGCATTCGCAATACTTGTCTTCCCAATTCCAGCAGGGCCAACAAGCAATATACCCCACTTCGGTAGCTTGTGGGTCTGCCTAATTTGGGCTGCGATTTCAAGAATTCTTTGCTTAACTGAGTCCAAACCGTAAAAACGGCTATCTAGGATTCTGCTGACCTCATCCAGAGGTGGTACTTCCGGCATGCGCAAAGACCAGTCTACATTTAGGATGTACGAAAGCGCCTTTTGAATATGCCGCTTATCAGTGTTGCCAAGTGCAGGAGATGAAAGCATCTGCAAGTTATACTCTGCCCAATCTCTGATATTAAGGGGATAGAGTTCTTTACACATCTCAAAAAGTAACTTGAGTTCCCCTTTAGATGTAAAGATAGGTTTTTCCGAAATAGAAGTGTTGTTATCAACATCTTGGGCCGGTTCAAATTGCTTTTTCAATATGAACTGAAATTGCTCGTCCTTTATAAAGAAAGGAGGTGCAGAAAATTCTCTCGGATTAGGTTCTGCAGCAACTATGTGAATACTTCTAACGGACAAAATATTTTTTTTGTTTTTTCCAATTAAATCGACAATATATTCGTTTTTAGAGAGATATTCAAGCAATTGTGAAAGGTTACTATTACAAAACAAGCTTGAAACTTCCAAGATATTTTTCTTTTCTGTCTGTGCATGAAACTTAAGTTGATTATCAGTAAAATAGAATTTACCTCTCATGCCTCGAACAGAGGTGCTAGTGTGTGCCTTTTGAAGGTCAAATTTCATAAGGCAAGTAGGTGTGTCTCTTACATCAGAGCAGTACTGAGATTTCCAAACCGATGTAAATTGACGCACATTGTCTCCCTTACAGAGTGTTGTTTTTGCTGCGGATTTTTCAGCCTGTTCACTCTCAATTTCTTTAATCCGCATTTCGATTGTCCTCATCATATCTGCAGTCTCTTCCATATTTGCACCTCCTTTACTTGAGATTATTATATTTGAGTTCTACTCTCACTCGCAATTAATGTTAGTCAATGGTATGTGGGTTACGAGAAATACTCATATTTCCAAATCCTGAACTCGGTTAGTGTCACATAAATGTTCCTAGCCGCTAAATTGATTTTTCATCAAGGCAAAAATGAAAAAAACGGCACAGCCGAAGCTATACCGTCCTCTCTTGCCCCACGATGTTTTCTTATCGGAGTGTGCCTTGCCTTACGCTCCCTTTTTCTTTTTATGGCACCTTTGATCTATGATTTATTTTGAAACGTCTATTCACAACATCTATTTCTCCACATTTCCACTGTCATGCAGTTTATATGCTCAGCTCTGACCACATCAAGCAAAGGAACGAAAACTTTTTCACAAGTGTGGTGGTAGGAAAATCCCAACTTTTCCTGCACTCGTTTGGAGTTGGAATTGCCTACATAATATCCACACCATACGGCAACCATAGACAATTCCTCAAAAGCACGGCGCAACAGTTCTTCTGCTGCCTCCGGGATATAGCCCTGTCCCCAATAGTCTTTGCCAATCCAGTAGCCCAATTCGCATTCATTTTCCCCGCCGGTCATGTTGCTGTGGCCATGAAGCTTTAGCTCAATAGCGCCAATGGGGACATCGTCCTCCTTCAAACAAACGGCATAGCACTCCGCTCCAGAGAGAACATTGCGGATTACATACAAGCTGTCGCGGATGCTCTTGTGGGCGGGCCATCCCGCAGGATAGCCAATGTCAGGATCTTTTGCTTGCCGATATAGTGCGGGTGCGTCTTGCTCCTCCCAGAAACGAAGGATTAGCCGTCTCGTATAAAGCTCCATTTTCTTCCTTTCTGTTATATAACAATGTGAATTGTGTTAACTCGAATTCTGCATTCTCAGAAGTGGAAGCAGACCCCGGGCATGGGCAGTATAGGTATCCAGCAAGCTCTGGGGGTCTTTCCCCATGGACAGGCACAGGTTATCCATAACCCGCTGGTACCGCTTCAGAATACGCCCCTGCATATGGGAGCTTCTGGGCATCACTCCCTCCTGCCGAAGACATCCTACCACGCTCAGACAGTCCCCAAGCTGATATTCCTTCAAATTTCCCATTGGGAGAACGTCGGCCACCACATTTCCCAGCATGGTATGGGGCAGTCGATACAGATGCGTTAACAGTGTGCTCATGCCCATAGCGAATTCTACGGCAATAGGTACACCGTGGCGCTCAATGACGATGATATTGCCTACATCCCGATGTCCATCCCCAGCAGGAATGGCAATGTTGAAGTTGCGCCCAAAGATACCCTGGTCTGCCAGGCCGTAGCGGTGGCGGTAATAGGTTAAAGGCTGGGAATCTACTTCCGTGGCACCGGCTTGTCTGCATACCCGAAGTAAATCGCTGTCCGCAGCCGAAACTCGCAGTAGAAGGTCATACCGGCAACCATGTAACAGTGTACAAAGATAATTGCAGGCGATTTCCGTGGTCAGCGCCAAGCTTTCATAAGGTGCCAGAGTACCCATTGCCAGAAAATAGGAACCGTAGATGCTGTGTGTCTCCTCGCCGCGTTCCATGGGAAGAAGGCTTTGGGTACGGATGGCCGGCTGCAACAGGACACAGTGGGGCACGGGATTATCGGCAAGCAGGTGTTGCTTTAGAACGCTGATGGTGGAGCCCACCAAGAATACCGACTTGTCGATCCGGCAGGAGACAGGTACGCTGCTCATAATTTCAAACCCGCCGCTATGATACTGCCGTAAAAATGCCTTGCCCAATTGGATAGTATCGTCAAGAATAGCCATGGTCTTTCAACCTCAAATCGTTACACCTGAGCCAGCACGTAGGACATAAAGCCATATTGTAGCCGCTGTTCTGGGGTCAGAGACATTTCTAGAGACTCCATGTTGGGGATGTCCTCATAGGTAAAGTCCATTTGCGGAAAATCTGCCCAGTGTCCAGGCAGCGCTGCAATGGCATCCCGAAGATGGGCATATAAGGGAATGGTGTCGGCGGGTGTGTCATTCCAGAAAGCGCGCTCTGACAAAAACACCTGGAAGCCGTCCTTCCGCAACACATGCATACCGGCCCGGCTTATCAGTGCAGCTAGGGCATCAGTGGTCAAAGAAAAATGTTGCTCCACATAAGCTTTCGAGGCGCGATTGCACCAGGCTGCATAATTACGGAAAATCAAAGAGTCCTGATTGGGGATGGCTACCAACACATAGCGGTTGGACAAACTCTTGCACTGGGTCAAAAATTCCATCTGCCGTTTAGGAGAAAAATGTTCAATGACTCCCAGGCTGAGCACTAGGTCGCTTTTTTCACTGTAAGAAAACAGATCTCCCACCTGGTAGCGAAGGGGGATGCCCATGTCCTTCGCAATCTCGGTGGCATAGGCAGCAGCGGAAGGGCATAAATCCACCGCCCGCAGCTCGGAGCCCAACTGCCGGCCCAGTTCCAGACAAAAGGCTGCCGAGCCGGCGCCTACCTCACACACCGTGTAGACGTGAGATAGCAAAGGCCGAAGTATCCGGATGGCCGCGCGGTTGGCGGCCCAGCGTCCGGGTTGCCAAGATTCATAACGGATAGACCGGGGAAAGGGCTGTTTCTGGTAGCAGCGATGCTGATATTCCCAAAAAGCGTCGTTTGTCATGAAAAATAAGCCCCTTTCATTGGCTATTGCAAGGTGAAGGAAACAGTTCCCCGTGAGAGATCTGGATCCGTTTCCCATCGAATATCATTTGTCCACCAATGGGAAGTGTAAGCATGGGATCGGTATGACCAAAGTCCACATTCGTCACCAGCGGAACAGGGTTCTCCCGCAGAACGGTGGACAGCATTTGTTCCCAGAACTGCATCTGCTGTTGCTGGTTCCAACCCCAGAACCGACCGCAGATCAATGCCTCAATTTTGGATAGTACTCCCATCTCCCTCAGTTGCACCAATTCCCGCCGGATTAGCGCCTCTGGCTTGGCGTTGGCCTCTTCGATTAGCAATACTTTGCCTCTGGTATCCGGAAAATAGTCGGTGCCAGCAAGGGACAGCAAAGTCTCCAGATTTCCGCCCACCAGCAGGCCACGAAATGGGCGCAGACGATAACAATGAAGACCAGTATTCGCTTTCCATTGACGGGGGGCGTCATTGTGCAGATACCAGAGATCATCCGCGTATTCCGCTGAAACAGCCAATTCCACTGACGCCTCTGGGGCCATCATTTGTTGAAAGGATCTCACCGTAAAAGAGGGTATATTGAGTTGACAAAAAATAGCAAAATTAGGCCCCAAGAAGGTAGTCAAGCCGGTTTTGCAATGAATCACATTGAGCAGAGCCGTCACGTCAGAAAAGCCAATAATTGGCTTTGGACACCGAGCAATCTGTTCGTAATCTAAATAAGGGAGCAGCTCTATGGAGTTATATCCACCGATCACAGCCAAAACCCCATCAATGCTGTCATCCAGCAGCAACTCCATTAGATCTTCTGCCCGTTGCCGGGGGCTGTCCGGACTGGACAGTGGGCAATGTACGGCCTTGCCCATGCAAACATGATAGCCTAAATTTTTCAGATTTTGGAGCCCTCTAGCAATATTTTGCTTAGAAATGGTGTCCAGTGGATTGGAGGGGGCAAACAAGCCAATAGTTCCCCCGGGCAAGAGGGATTTGCGGTTCCTCATGGTAGACACTCCACACCGTTATAACGGGGTAGCAACTGACAGTCCCGTATATCGTCGTGGTTCAGCACCCACAGCAGAAAACGCTCGATCCCCATGCCAAAGCCGGATGTCTGCATAGGAGCCAGTTCCTTCATTCGGGTATACCACCGATACGAATCCCCGGAAACTTTGTGAAGGGAAAGGGCGTAGCGGACATCTTCGTGGGTAACGTGCCTTTGACCTGCGCCTACCACCTCACCGATGCCGAATAATAAGTCGGCGTTTTTGGCCTTGCTGGGGTGCTGATCAAAGGCCTGATAAAAGGGTACAGACAGATGGTCGAAGTGCGTAAGCCAAACAAATCCCTTATAATGCCGGATCAGATGCTGCTCACCGGTAGGAGTGATGGTGCGAAAGCCGTATTTTGGATCCACCTGATACAGATGTGTTTCAGATGGCTGGAGAGAGAGAAATGCCACAGCCTGGTCCATGGTCACCCGGGGAATGGCCTTGCGAGACAGAAAATCGGTCAGATGCTCTGTGGTTCCGGCACAGGCTTGGATGTCGGTATGTCTGTCTCTGAGCAGCACAGTGCACAGATGACGCAGGTATTGTTCGACCAAGGTAATCACAGCCTCCAGATCTCCGGGAATTTCCGCCTCTGAGTGGTAAAATTGGCACAAGTGCCGCGAATCAGCCGCCTCGCCCCGGAAGGAGGGCATCAGATAGTAGCAGCCTTTGGAATGGAGCCGACAGCCGTATTCTAGCATGAACTGCATGGAATCGGCAAGGTAAGTGGGCACCCCGAATAGATCGATCTGCACAGGCAGGGAATCGCTCCCCTGGCCCATAGGGCTGGAAATGCTGCCAGTTGTAACGGGCAAATGCATTGTCACAAGACCGGCCTTGTGGTAGAATAGCATGGTTTCCACAGAGATGGTATTTTCAAGCCGCACAAGCGCCCGATACCAAGGATGAGTCATCCGCTCCAGATCCAAATCAACAGGTTTCTTCCAGAGCTTTGGAGGAAGAATCGTCTTATTCATGGAAATACTCCTTTACAAAAGCGATGTTTACAGGCCAAGAAATGCTTGCGCATTTTGACAGTAGAAAGCATCTTTTTGTTCTGCCGTCACAGAGGTCAAAAATTGCTGCAGCAGCGTCAGCTCTTCTTTGCGGTCAAGGCCGTGCCGGGAACCGTCCTCCCATACTTGGCAGTTATAAGGGTAGTCTCCGCCGTACATCACAGCGGTGGGATGGTTTTCGAAAATTTTCAGCAAAGCGTCAAATAGCTGAGCCTGGGATTGGTGCTGCAGTAAATACTGATCCCGGATGATGCCTAAGGGGGACAGATCGAAGTACACGGTATCCGGGATCTGAGCGATGGCTGCCTCAGGGTGGAGGAATCCGGCGTGAGCAATGTTAAAACGGATCTGTCTGCGACTGATCTCTTCAAACAGAGAATCCCGGATTTTCGGAAAATCCAACATACCGCCAGCACGGCTGCCGTGTACCGTAATGGGAAGATGGAACTCTTGGGCCAGAGTCAGCACATCGGAGGACAGCAGGAGCCCGACATCGGCACATTCGGCATCCAAGTGCATCTTGATACCCCAGTAACGTCCGCGATACCGTTCCAACAGTCCCCGATTCACGGGAAAAGGGTCTTTTACCCGCAGATAGATGAATGGATATTGGGCAAAGGGCGCCTTCCACCTATCCACCATGGCAAAAAAACTGCGATTGATCTGATCCGTCGAGACATCATATTCTCCTGGATGGCTATATCGCAGGTAAGGCATCTGAGGATAGAGCACGGCTCCGGTGACTTTGCGGCCCGTTTGGACAGACAGCAATTCCAGGTCTCGGGTTAAAGCCGGGATCTCGGAGTTATACTCTGCCGTCGTGCCGTTTGCAAAGGAAAGCGTTCCTCTGCCCAAATGCTCATGGACAGTAAGGATTTGTCTCTGCATATTTCTTCACCACTCCTATATATGGCAACAGCGCCGAGTGTGTATCCTCCAACGTGACAACCTGACCGGAGATGATCCGGGCTGCGACCTGATAGAAGGCTGCAAAATGATTTTCTATCAGGTTTTGGCGCAGGGCATCTGTAATAATGTTCTCATGATAAATTTGCTGATAGAGCGGGAAAATGGTGTCCCGGAACCAGACCATACCGTCGTAGAGCAGCTTAGTTTTGGGCTCCCCAAAATAGGGAGGCTCCTGCGAGGGAGGATCCCAATCCGGCAACTCCCAGTCCTGGTTCACGCTGCCCACCTGGATACCGGGCAGAAGGATTAGCTTGCGTGTAAACATAAATACATCATAGTAACCCACATACTCCAGCATCTGGACATTGTGTACCACCTGCTCTGGGGTCAAATCAGGATCAAAAGTGATCAGGCCAGGGTTGATTTTGATGTTGTATTTTGCAAGTTCGTCCACCACGGCGTGGATCTGTTTCACGGAAATTCCCTTCTTGTATTTGCGCAGGATCTCATCCGAGCCGGACTCGATGCCAATGAACACATACCGCAGACCAGACCGAGCCAGCTTTGGAAGAAGGCCCTGGCGTATCACTGCAATCAGAGAGTTGATTCTGGCATTGACGTAATAGGTAACCCCAACCTCCCGCTCGATCAGAAGATCGGCAATGGCTTCTGCGCGGGGGATACCGATGCTATGAACACCAAAATAGTCTTCGTCCACAAAGGTCACACGGGAAACGCCGTACTGCTCCCGAAGAGAAACCATTTCCGCCACTACCTTTTCCGGGGAGCGGTAGCGAAATTTTGGGTGCAGGGATTTTTTCTGATACATGGGCAGGTAACAGAAGGCACAAATACCATGTCCACAGCCTCTGCTGGTGACCATGGAGAAAGAAAAATCAAAATGCTTGATCTGGGGTGCAAAATCCCGGGCAAGAAACGGAACCGTGTCCAGTTCCACCGGTACCGGTGGTACCAGATGCACCTCGCCGTCTCGCCGGAAGGCAACGCCGGGGATTGACGTAGGGTCCTTGCCGTCGAGCAGTGCTCGGCACAGATCCGGAACCGCCTCGTCTCCGTCTCCAACCACCACATAGTCGATCTCCTGATGGCGCTCCAACAGCTTGTCGTAGACAATGGAGGAATAGGTGCCGCCGGAAAAAAGTTTGATATAGGGAAAGTGGTGTTTGATATAAAGAATCACGTCCATCACAGCGTGATAATTGGCCTGGAACATAGTTAGTCCGATGATCTTGGCTGGGGTCTGATCCACAAGTTTTTTAATGTCAGCAATTCGCAGATTCATCAGGATACCGTCCATAACCTCCACTGACATTCCCTGTTTCCTGATACAGGCTGCCAACTGCTGGTAGTAAACAGGTTCCGCACAGAAGGTATAGTGAAAATCATTGCGTAGATAGGCTGGGAGCACGCTGTTTAAGTAACTGTAATCGCTGGTGCCATCGCTGGCAAAACCGCCGGCGGGAGCCCCCTCTGTAACATTGATCAGTAAAATATCTGCCATTATGACCTCCGAAAATACAAATACGGAACCGCAAAAAGCAGTTCCGCCTACCAGTTGTGATCCGTACAGAAAAACATGGAATCTCTGAAACAACGGCTTGTCTCAGAGCAAAACAGCTGTTCAGAAATACCCCACGGGTTCACAAATGATCGAGAACCACAAAAAAGGATGACAAATGCGCGAATATATTAGTTCTGCTGGGCACACAGTATGCACCCAGCAGAACAGCAGAGAAAAGATTGATTATAGCTGGACTTTGGCAACAATGTAATCAACGACCTTATCAATGGGGAGACGGATCTGCTCCATAGTATCCCGTTCACGGATGGTGACACAGCCGTCGGTCTCGGAATCAAAATCGTAGGTAATACAGAAGGGAGTGCCAATCTCGTCCTGACGGCGGTAACGCTTACCGATAGAACCAGCATCGTCGAAGTCGACCATAAAGTGATCGCTCAGCATATCATACAAACCCATGGCCTTCTCAGAAAGTTTCTTGGACAGGGGCAGGATAGCTGCTTTGATGGGAGCGATTCCGGGATGCAGATGCAGCACCACACGGATATCGTTTTTGGCCGGGTCCACTACTTCTTCATCATAAGCTTCACACATCACAGCCAAGACGGTACGATCCAGGCCATAGGTGGATTCGATAATGAAGGGAATATAGCGTTCATTGGTAAATGGGTCCAAGTATTCCATCTTCTGACCGCTGTACTCCTGATGACGCTTCAGGTCGAAGTCAGTACGGTTGTGCGTACCATTGACCTCGCCCCAGCCAAAGGGGAAGAGGAACTCGATATCACAGGCTGCCTTGGCGTAATGAGCCAACTTCTCATGGTCGTGATAGCGCAAATGCTCAGCGGGAATACCCAGAGACATGAAGAACTGCTTGCCAAACTCCTTAAAGTAGTCATACAGTTCGCTGTCTGAGCCGGGCTTACAGAAGGTCTGGAACTCCATCTGCTCAAACTCAATGGTGCGGAAAGTAAAGTTGCCGGGGGTGATCTCATTCCGGAAGGCCTTGCCGATCTGACCGATGGAGAAGGGTAACTTGGTACGCATGGAGCGCAATACGTTAGGGTAGTTGACATATTCACCCTGGGCATTCTCAGGGCGTAGATAGATCACGTTCTTATTGTCGTTGGTTACGCCGCGGAAGGTCTGGAACATCAAGTTGAACTCTCGGATGCCGGTAAAGTTATGCTTGCCGCAATGTGGACAGGGGATCTGGTGCTCCTCAATATAGCTAAACATTTCCTCCTTGGTCATGCCGTCGGCATGGGCTTCGGGAGAAAACTCATCGATCAGATTATCCACACGGAAGCGCATTTTGCATTCCTTGCAATCCATCATAGGGTCGGAGAAACTGCTGACATGGCCGCTAGCTTCCCATACACGGGGGTTCATCAGGATGTCTGCATCAACCTCATAGCTGTTAGGCCTCTTCTGAATAAACTGCTTGCGCCACAGATCTTTGATGTTATTCTTCAGTCGGACACCCAAGGGACCGTAGTCCCAAGTATTAGCAAGTCCACCATAAATCTCGCTACCAGGGAAGATAAAGCCCCTCCCTTTACACAAGGCTACAATCTTCTCAAAACTTTTTTCACTGTTAATCATAGTGATGTCCTCTCCATTCTATAGTACGCTGTCAAGGGGTGTTCTCTACAAAGAACATGATATCCTGCACATTTTATTTTAAAATATTATAGCATGAATTTATAATTTGTCAAACAATCCTGTCATCATTTCCCATATTCGTTCTTTTGGCAAATTACATGGACATCTGTGCTCTTACATTTTAACGGTTTCGCAGACTTCAAACCCTTAAAAAGGAAAATCTGTGTATACTAGACTTGTGAGTTGAGAAAAGCAGATGCCCTGTATTTGCCGGTTGCCTCCAAATCTCATCTCTGCCCAAAAGTATACATTTTGATTTATTAAACTTACAAGGAATGACTTGCCTTAAAAGTATGCCGGAAAGCCGGTGTTTACTTTTGGGGCATTTCATTTTTAATATAGAAATTTTGAGACAGTTATTTTTCAATTCCCTTTCATCTTGCGTCATGTTGTCAAGTTCCGATACAATGGAAATATGAAAGGAGCGATACTGTATGAACGGACTGTCTTTTATCCGCCGGCGATGTAATTTAGGTCAGGGCCAATTGGCTGAAAAACTTGGCGTCACCCGACAGGCTATCAATCTGTTGGAAAACCGCAGGGAACCGTTGCCTGAGGCTCGCAGAGAACAGCTCAGTCAATTTTTTGGATTGGAACCAGAACTGTTTGATGAAATCACTCAGGAGCAGAAAGACAACTTGCTACATCTTCCCTGCTTCATGTACCGAGATGATGATGGACACGATTATTACCTGTTTCGTGAAAATCCACTGATGCCTGTCGCTTGCTTACTAAGTGAGAAAACCGGACAACCTTTCACTCAAGATGAACAAATATTATTCCCTGTAATACAAGGGGCGTCCAATGGAGGTAAAGCCCTCCAGGCCGGTGATCACCACATTATTTTGGCTGAACGCACAGTGGATGATGAGCAGGTT
>OERZ01000198.1_pt1 | contig 12274 bp, 16 predicted proteins | sample 1540151 | NCBI WGS metagenome assembly OERZ01 (sample SAMEA3891880, study PRJEB23780) | metagenome | biome: terrestrial biome; feature: animal house; material: Caecal content | place: Italy | collected 2015-05-05 | reverse complement strand
GGTGGGAGGGGCGGACATGGCGGAGAAGCCGGAGCCGAAAGAGGTGGGCTGGTAGATGGTCTCCGTCCGCTTGCCGAACTGCTTGAGAATCTCCAGGGCACCTTCCAGTTGCTGGTGATGGACGCCAATCATCAAAGTGACGCTCTTCTTCCGCAGGAATCCGCCGGTGGAGTTCAGGATGGTGGCATAGTAGCCTTCCTGATTCAGCTTTGCAATGGCGTCGTAGTAGTCGTCGCCCTGCACAATGGCAATAATCAGCTTATCACAATTTTGTTGGCTCATAAATAACGCTCCTTTGCTAAAAAATGCTTTTATACATTAAAAAGGAAGTTGACGATGTCTCCGTCCTTCATAACATATTCCTTGCCCTCGCTGCGCACCAGACCCTTGGCCTTGGCAGCGGCCATGGTGCCGCATTCCTTCATATCCTGGAAGGCGATTACCTCAGCCCGGATGAAGCCCCGCTCGAAGTCGGTGTGAATCTTGCCGGCGGCCTGGGGAGCCTTGGTGCCGTTCTTGATGGTCCAGGCCCGGCACTCGTCGGAACCGGCGGTGAGGAAGGAGATGAGGCCCAGAAGGGCGTAGCTGCTGCGAATCAGCTTGTCGAGACCTGACTCGGTGACACCCAGCTCCTCCATGAACATGGCCTTTTCCTCCGGGTCATCCAGCTCCGCAATATCTGCCTCCAGCTTGGCACAAATGGGAATTACCTGACTGCCCTCTTCGTCGGCCAGAGCCTTCACCTTCTGGTAGTAGGGGTTGCTGTCCGGGTCGTTTACCTGATTTTCCGACATATTGGAAACATAAATGGTCTTTTTCAGGGTGAGAAGATCGGAGGTGGCGATGAGGGCCATATCCTCGGAGTCACAGGGATAGGTGCGGGCCAGCTTCCCGGCGTTTAAGTGCTCCAGAAGCCCGGTGAATACCTGCACCTCCCGGAGAAACTTCTTGTCCCCGCCCTTGGCAGCCTTCTGGGCCTTGTCAATCCGCCGCTCCACCATCTCAATGTCTGCCATCACCAGCTCCAGATTGATGATGTCGATGTCCCGGAGAGGATCGGTGCTGCCCTCCACATGGGTCACATTGGAGTCGTCAAAGCAGCGCACCACATGAACAATGGCGTCGGTGGTGCGGATGTTGGAGAGGAACTTGTTGCCCAGACCCTCACCCTTGGAAGCACCCTTCACAAGACCTGCAATGTCCACAAACTCAATGACAGCCGGGGTGGTCTTTTTGGGCTTGTAAAAATCAGACAGCCAGCTAAGCCGCTCATCCGGCACAGACACCACACCCACATTGGGGTCAATGGTGCAGAAAGCATAGTTGTCCGCCGGAACCCCGGCATTGGTAATGGCGTTGAACAGAGTGGACTTCCCCACATTGGGCAGTCCCACGATACCTAATTTCATATAACCTTGTTCTCCTTCAGTTTGCAGAGGAAACACACCCCTGTCTTTATCAGTTAACTATATCACATTTTCATTTCAATCTCAAGGAAAAACCGGAAATTTTTGTTTTAAAGCTATCTGATATATTTTACATATGCAAATGATAAGATCTTCTTTTTCCTTCTTTACATATGAGAAAAAATACGGTATACTATTGATGCCAAACTAACTTAATATGTAGGGGACTATCTGCGCAGGGGCACTGTGCCATTTTTGCATACTCTCTTCATGAATTTGATAAAAACGCAAATTCTTTTCAATGAGAGTGTGCAGCAATGCCCTTTGTATTGAGTTAGGGAAACTCTGAATAAATCGTCTGCGGCTGGATAGCGGATCTTTTTCGCCATCCATGCAGAATGAAAAACGGGAAATACATACAGTATTCCGCCGTTTTCCATTCTTTTGTCTGACGAAAAATCCCTCGCTACCAGCTCTTGCCTATTTATTCAGAGCTTCCTTAGTTTGGCGACTATCGGAGTTTGCGTTTTTTGTGCGGCTACTTCGGTAGTCGCACTTTTTATTTTGCAGGAAAAATGCACTCATAATGTGGAAGGAGGTGTTTTGAATGGGGAAGTACATGGGAACAAAAGAAGCCAGTGAAAAATGGGGATATCCCCAATCCACAATTTCACGATGGTGTAGAGAGGGAAGAATCAAGGATGTGGAGCAGGATGGTTCTGGAAGCCCGTGGAGAATTCCGGTTGATGCGAAGTGTCCTGCAACAAGGAAGGAAAAATAAAGGCAAAGAGAAATAGAAAGGGGTAAATATCATGAAAAGAGTATATGCGTGTATCATTATTTTAGCTGTTTTTATGAGCTTTACAGCGTGTGGGAATGATGCGGCGGAGGAAAACAGGGTCAAAACATATCTTATAACTAATTATTGGTCCAGTTATGTGGGTGGAACATACAATATAGTGGAGTTTTACGATTTCAAAGAGGATGGGACTTATACCTGCATAATCGATTATGATGTCTTGCCGGATACTGTGGGAGGTGGCACATACAAAATAAACACCAGAAACAGTACGATTGAATTTGACACGAGTTCTGGAAGTGGATATGAATATACATATATTATTGAAAGCGACGGTTTGCGGTTGTTTGACGGAAATCAGGAGTTTGACCGCACGGAGAAGTAGGCTTTGGTTTCGGACAACTTGATATAAACGAATCGATGAAAAACTGGGAGAGCCGCCAAATTCATGGCAGCTTTCCCAGTTCTTGTTAGATTGGAAATGCTTTCAGGAGCCCAGATTGGGAGTACGCCGGGCGTACATCCGGGCGAGGCCGCCTTCGCTGGTTTCCTTGTAGAGGTGGCTCAGGTTCAGGCCGGTTTCCTTCATGGCTTTGCCCACCACACCGTCCTTTATGGACTATGAGGCGGTGTATCTGCCCAAAAACCACTTTATCAGGGAAGAATCCATGGCGACAGACCAATATCTGTCCCTGTTTTACCCCTTTGACCATCTGGACGTGGTGAAGAAGGGAATTGAATCCACATGGAGTGTGTCCGACGACCGGACCATGATTGCCCTGACCATGACCTTCATGGACGAGCCGATGGCCAAGAACATGAGCTTCCAGCGGGCGTATGCAGATCCTTACGACTGGGTCACCCAGCAGTTCAAGGACTGGGCATTTACACTGTCTACGTCCATCCTGTACTATAATGACTACAACTTCATGGATGAGGACACCCATGGACTGTACCGCAAGGCCTTGGCCGCCTTTGGAGGGATTGCACCCGGCTACCACATCGAGCTGCTGGATAAGCCACCATCTACTGGGATTTTCATTCCCTACTGCTGGGTGTCCAGATGATGTTCAGCTTCCTGCTGGTGGCCGATGAGCAGACTCTCCGCCTGTGCAAGAACTGCCAGAAGGTATTTTTAGGCAACCGTTCCAACGCAGTCTTTTGCAACGCACGGTGTAAGAATCAGCATAATGTCTACAAGAGCCGTGAGAAATCCAAGGGGAAAACAGACTGACGAGGAGGCTGATGCTGCAATGTAGCTGCATTTCCTTTTCTGCTGTAAACCTCTTCTTGTCCATAAAAATGCTCCCCATAGTGTAGTCTCGAAGATTTTGTTATTTCGAGTGTCTACTCTATGGGGAGCATATCAATTTGGCCGCTTTCCGGGGGTTGTTGCGTCAGGGTTTCGGGAGCTGTATCACATGGGAAAACCTTTGGTTTTCCCGGTCATAATGCATAGAAGAAAGACCGTGGTACTTTTTCACCACCCGTTCAATGCTTTTAAGCCCCATGCCATGGAGCTTTCCATCCTGCTTGGTGGTGTGGTACCCTCCTCTTCCATCCGGTTTTACCCCATTGCTACAGGAATTGACTACAGAAATTACCGTAATTTCCTGCTCCGGGTTGTAGACAACGGACAGCTTTATCTCTTTCTCCTGAGATTCCTGAGCAGCCTCAAAAGCATTGGACAGCAAATTTCCATAAAGCGCCGTGGTATCGGCGGCATCTATCTCCCGGGATTCCCCATCCCGAATATCGCTTTCCAGAGCAATGCCACAGGCTTTGCATTCCTCCCGGTAGCGCAGTAGGAGCATATTTAGGATTGGATTCTTAGAAACAAAAACACTGTCCATTGGTGTAAGGGTGTCAGTCAGGGAAGCAATATAATCCTGGATTTTTTCGTTTTGTTCCGCTTTTGCCAGAACTGCCATGGTTTGCAGGTGATTTTTGATATCATGGATCAAAATCCGTTGATTTTCTGATTGCTCCTGCATGGCTTTGTAATAGGCAGTTTCCGCCTGCTCCTTCTGAACATTTAGCTGTAAGGCCAAGTTAGCTTCATTGGATTTCCGCATAAAAGTATAAACAATCACGGAAAGCAGATTGACTACCAGCAAAACGGTAATGGTAATCACCATCATAATTTCAGTAGCCCTTGTAAGTACCTCCCGGAATCCCAGTTCCGTAATCAATATGGCAGCGGCAGTGGAAAAAAGCGGTAAGCTATGGAACAAGATAGTCAGCCCCGGTTCTTCTCCGGGATGTTTTTGCTTTTGAAACAATTTTGCTCCCAGAAAAGTGATTGCCAGATACATCATTTTACTGATGATTGCCATATTCAAAAGCGCCACCGTGCTGTAGGTAAATGCCGAAAAGTCATATCCAAGAGCTACCAACATCAAATTTGCAAGCAGCTCCGTTCCTACAATACCAAACTCAAGAAATACGCCATGAAAAACAGCGGTTTTAACACCACAGCCATAGTTGTATCTAGCAAGGAAAGCATTCAAGATACACATCACTGCCGCATTGACCGGTATACTATCCAGCAAAAAGGTCAAAAAGGCCAGCATGTACCCAACGGAGAATGACAAAAACCTTGTCAGGGTACTGGTTTTCGCTTCATACAGGTACTCAAAATACTGCCAGGCAATGATTCCTTCGACAATAAAAATCAGCAGGTAAGCAAAAACTCTTTCCATTACTGCACACTTCCCAGATACTGTAAATAGGTGTCTTTAAACTCTGTAAATTTCCGCTTTGTCAAGTAGGCTTCCATGGTCGTATCCCCATATTTAAGGGTGATTTTGTCCTTAAAAACCCGATAGACAAACCGCATATTCACGATATAGCTTCGATGGCAGGCGTAAAAACAGGGAAGGTTCAGAGTTTGCCGCCAATATTGCATACCTTTCAGGCTGGAAAGCACCCCATCCGTGGTATGAATCCGTACCTTTCCCCCATCCGCTTCCACGCATACAATCTCTTCCGCCCTTTTTGCAGCAATTCCCTCAGGCGTTTCCACAGGAAACACTTTGGATTCCATGGCATATTGATACATGGCGTCTTTCAGGTTGCGAAACAATCGGTTTTTATCAATGGGTTTGGACAGATACCGGAATACCTGAAAGCGCATAGCCTCATCCAGATAGTCCGGGTAGGCCGTCACAATAAAGAGTTTAATTTTAGGATTGTGTTGCTTTAGCTTTGCCCCAATATGGATTCCGCTGATTCCGGGCATTTCCACATCCAGAAATGCAATATCTGCCACCGCTTCTGTTTCCAGCAAAGCATCCCCGGTGCTGTACGCCGCAAATTCGGGCATGGTGCCCCCCAGCTGGGAGAAAAATTCCCGGGTATATTGCATCAGCTGTTCCAAAACCGACGGATTGTCGTCACAAAACAAAATCCGCATTTTTCCACACTCTCCTTGCGAACCCATCAAGGCTGATTTCTGTCTACCATGTGCTGAATCATGGCATAGATTAGTTCCATATCCCGTTCAGAGCAAAGCCGCAGGCCTTCCACAATGTTTTGGGGGACATTGTTGGAGTATAGGTTTCCCAAAAGGAAATAATCCGGCGTTACTTTCAAAAGCCTGCATAGTTTCATGAGCACTTCCAGACTGGGCTTCTCCTTGCCCCGCTCGATGCCGGAAAGATAGTTGTTGGAGATCCCCGCCTGCTCTGCCAGCCGGGTCTGTTTCAGCCCCATATGAACACGCCGCTTTGCAATTCTCTGTCCCATAGCCTCATAATCCAACTCCATGACAATCCCTCCTTGGAAAACATTTGTTTCTGATTCTAACTATAGCAGAAATTTTCCGCTGTGTCCACTCTTTTCTGTGGTTTATCCTTCAAATCGACCAAAACAAGGCGTTTTATGTCTTTTCGCGGGTATGCTATTGCATCATATAGCAAGAGTGTTTACAATTTAACTGTATAGAAAAGCCAAGAAAAACTTAATTGGAGGTTGAAATTATGAAAAAAACAATTAAAGTCCGGTATTCTATTTTCAGCTTTGCCAAAATCGTGTCGGCACTCTTATTTGCCGTACTTTTTATCTGTGCAAATACCAGCTCTAGTACGCTGATTCACGAGCCTAAAGCACCAGATGATTTGGAAAGATTCAAGGTAGTAAAATGATTCGTTTTGTTTCTTCCGCTCTTACTGCCTGGCTTGTACGAGAGAAAGCAATTCTTTCAGAGGACACACAATTGTATGCCTATGCTGCATACTGTCTGATTTGGGGACTGTTGCCCGTCATCATTTCCCTTTTGTTTGGTGTGCTGTTCGGATTGGTGATAGAAAGCCTTTTTTTGATTTTACCCTTTATCCTACTGCGAAAATTCAGCGGTGGATTTCACCTGAAATCTCCCGCCTTGTGTCTGGTTTGTTCTGCAACACTCCTTTCTGGAGCACTGTTGGCCATTGAAGAATTATTAACCATACCCAATCCAACTTTGCTTACCCTCTATGTTCTTTTAGCCGTTCTGAGCCTTTGGTTTCACAGTCCCGTTTCGTCGGTCGAAAAAAGGCTGTCTTGTAAGGAGATTCGTGCCTTTCGTACGATCGCACGCTGCATTGCACTATTTTGTTTAACAGGGTATCTGCTTATGGCCTTTACTCAACAATTCACTATCGCCATCCCTTTGGGCGTTGGCATTATCCTGACCGCATTATTGCAGATACCAAATATCTTGTCTGGGAAACAGACAACAAATGTCTCTTGATATTGCAATATATGACTTGCTTTATTTATTCGATTTAGGGTATTCGCAGATTTCGCTCAGCAGTAATTGTAATTTTATGCTTATCCATAGAATAAGGTTTTTGCTCTCAAACTGTTGGAAAGTATCCCTCAAAATTAACGAAAGGAAATATAAAAATGAAAGAGAATAGACCTGGGATTGGCGAAAAAGCCATTGAAACACCGACTCTTCTTATTAAGAAAAACATTATGTATTGGGAAAATACAATGATTCAACTATCCAATGTTTCGTGTATTTCCACTGGCAACATCGCTTCCGCACCTTTTCCCATTCTTGCTGCACTTTTTGTTTTGGCCGGATTTTTGCTCTTCTCCAAATCTGCAGTATTGGCAATTGTATTGTGCGTTATTGGTGCTGTTTGGCTGCTAATTTGGTATCTTGAGAATGAATCCCGCAGGGAAGGAGCTGTTCTTGCCATTCGTATGAATTCTGGTCAAAGTTTATATTTTGCCTTTAAAAGAAAAGACTTCCTCCAAAGTGTCCTTGCTGTCCTGGAGCGTATTATTGCTGATGGCGGTGACAGGCAGGTTTCGATCAATGTCGAAAATTGTACTTTCTCCGGTGATGCAGATATTTTGAATGGTATTCGGATTTGAGCGACCAAAGGAGGAAAAAAGATGGCTATTGATATTCAAATTAAAAATCTCGATATCAAAGGGAATACTCGTCTCCTTAACAACGCAACGCTCCAAGGTCCTGCATCCATTAATTTAGACAATATTGCCATTTCAGGAGACTCGGTTATTTTAGACAATCTGAATATTACAGACTTCTGCAATGCGATTCAAGGAACATACTCGCAAATGAGTGCATCTGAACAAGCCAGCATTGAAAAAGTCCTTGCCCAGAAGGAAAATACAAAAAGCAGCTTTATAAAAACTTTGCGCCAGCACTTGGTCAACTTTTCCGAGGGTGTTGCAGCGGGTGTAGTAGCTAACTGGCTGCCAAGATAACTTGCTGTATTGCTTTGAATAATTAACCTTGTATTTTTTAGTCATTGTTGCTATTTGCAAAATAATCTTGCATTGTCATACATAATAGCAAGACAAAAACAAGCTTACAACACCTGAAAGTTCTTTTCGTAGATGTAAAGGAGATGATTCCAATGCAGTATACCATCTAGGTCAAGGTATTTTATATGCATTGTCCATTCTGCACTAAACATTGAGTCGAATACCAGTCATCGAAAGTGAGGAAGAAATTCAATGAAAGCGTTAAAAGTAACTTCAACATTTATAATCTTATGTTCAGTTATTTTGTTTGCCTTCACCATTCCTACCATGGCATCCTCAAGCAAACCATACAGTGATTACTATACTTCATTGTCTGTCGTTGAAGGGCGTGCAGATATTGCCACCGCCTCTATTACGAGGTGCAGTTGTTTGCCCGTCAATAATTACATGGAGGCGTATATGCGCTACCAATACAAGGTTGGAAATAATTACTTTTGGGAACCAGAGGAATCAGCATCTGGTACCCCTATCTACTACTATAGAGATGGGACGAATGTTGAAGCCCTCACACACACTGCTTCGGAACACTACATATATGTGGTTGAGGGGATTTTCCGTGCTCGTTGCGGGACGAACGGAACCCTGCACAGATATACTGACACAACATACAGATGATATTATGTAATCGAATTGGGCAAAACCTTTGCCCAATTCGATTGTCTAAAACAGGGAGTTGGGACATATGAAAAAATTCTTAAACGCCCGACTGGGATGGAGGCAAGGACGGCGCAGCGGAATTCTCGTTTGCCTGCTCAGTGTGACGGCGGCTTTGTACTGCGTGGCAGCTGCTCAGGGCTCGGCAATGCAGGCGTTCCTTTATATCAGCGGCTGGACAGAATACGCCACCATCACCATAGACAGCGGCGGTGCTTCCCTGGAGCAGGTTCACAGCGCCCTCTGTGAAAGCGGCTGCCAGACCATGAATGTGCTGTATCTCACCCAGGATGAGGAAGCCGTGTACATCGGCTGGGACGGGACGGAGGCGACCCGGTGGTTTCCCCTCAGCGGCGGCCGTTTTTTTACAGCGGATGAGATTGCTAACGCAGAGGCGGTGGCGGTACTCTCCGAATCGGAAGCTGCCGCCAGTTTGGGCGAGTCGCAGATTGCCATTGGCGGAGAATCCTACACCATTGTGGGCTATGGGGGATTTTCCACATACCATTTCCGATTGGGCATGGAAAAAAGCTGCTATGATGACTTTTTCCGGGAGGAAAAGCCCATCCGTATCCTGCCCTACACCCGCCTGAACTTTCTGGAAGCCCCTGCCTATGTACTGGTGCAGCTAAGCGGCATGACCACAAAGCAGGTGCGGAGCGTTGCGGATGTGCTTGCCGGGCTTCTGCCGGAGGGGCATGTCTATCCCCCATCAGCCTCAGCAGACTATGTGCTGCCCCGGGAGGAAATCCAGCGGGCAGGGGAAAGCCTTGCTCTGGTGGCTTTGGCAGGAGTGACCATTTTGCAGCTGATGGGGCTGTGGGTAAAGGGCCAACGGAAGGAGCTGACGGTGCTGCGAATCTGCGGAAAAAGCCGCATGGGCTGCGTGGGGCTTGTGTGTGGGCGTTGGCTGATTCTATTTGGGGTCAGCAGTATCCTGGCCCTGGGACTTCATCGGTTGAGTTTCCCCCTTTTTTCCTATTTTGACGCCGCCCAGATGCCGGAGTTGGGAGTTTATGCACTGCTGGCCGGATTGGTGTTTATGCTCAGTATTCTTTGCGCTCTGCCAACCATATTCCGGGCCTTGGATTTCACCAGACGGGAGGATCGCCTATGAAAATGCTAAGACTTCTGCGGCTGCTTTCCAAAAGCTTTTGGCGTGAAGCATTTGCGGCTGCCACTTTGACAGTCATGGTTATTTTTTGCAGCTGTGTATTGATTCCGGTGGATCAGTACTTCGTTCAGCAAGCAGGAATTCACCAGAGCCTTTCCCAGCTGGATTTTGAACGCACCCTGCTGTTCAGCCCATCTATGGCACTGGAATGGGCGGATGTCGCTCTCACAGGGGAACAGTATTATTCTCAGGTTCACCGGGATTTGGAAGCTGTACCCGGAACCCGGCTGCTGAAAAACAGAGCTCTGGTGGCTTATGTGGACCAGGGAGAAGTTACTACGGGCATCCAAATGTTTTTATACGCGCCGGAGTTCGGAGAAATCCTTCCCCAGCTGCCCCGGGAAGATTCGGAGGGAATCCTGTCGGTGGCTATCAGTCCGGCGGGAGCTGCTGCATTTCCCGTAGGCACAGAGCTGCAATGCACCATCGGGGGGGAAATCCTCGTGACCTGCCGTGTGGCAGCGGTACTGCCGGAAGGGTGGACAGTCCCGGCTGCCGCCAGCGCATCCGTAAGTGCATCCCTTGGGAGCATTGGGGGGCGTGAAGATTCGGCATATATGATTGGGCTATGGCAGGAGGATATGCCGGAGCTTCTGTGGCCATACCCGTGCTTTCTCCTGCCGGAGGAAGGGGTGGACGAAACAGCCTGGCGTCAGGCCATCGAAGAAGCCGCAGCTCCCTGGGGGCAGGTGAATACACTGAAGGAAGTTGAGCAGATGGCTTTCTGGCGTGTCCTGGAAAACAGCCTGGGTGAGCAGCTGCATTTTTACCTGCTTTCGGTTGTGGCGCTGGTGAGCTTTGGGGGATATGTGTATCTGACCGCCGAACTTAGCCAAAAGCGGCTGGCGGTGCTGCGGATTTGCGGCCTCAGCTTTGGAAAAATGGCGGTATTGAGTCTTGTGCAGTGCAGCCTCCCCTGTGTGGCGGCCCTTGTTCTTGGAACCGTCCTGACACCTTATGTCCGTAGCGTGTTGTATCCCGGTGCTTATGGAGGGATCGGCTGGATTGGTTTGGGGGCAGGATGTGTCCTGCTGGCAGTTGCGGTACTGTTGGGACTGGGCGGTGCCTTGGTCAGCACCCGCAGAGCAAGCATTCTTTCAAGTTTTCGGGAGGGAGAATGAACTTATGGTGACATTGGAAAACATCTACAAAACCTATTGCCCTGGCAAACCCGAGCAGGTGCAGGCTCTGGGCGGGGTGGATTTGCAACTCAATGCCGGAGAATTGGTAGCCATCACGGGACCTTCCGGATCCGGAAAATCCACATTGCTGCATATTTTGTCCGGCCTGGAAACCCCGGAGAAAGGTACATACCTTTTAAACGGTGTGGATATGCTTGCGCTGAAAGACCGCCAGCGGTGTAAGATACGCAATCAGGAAATTGGCATAATTCTCCAGGATTTTGGCCTTATGGACGGAGAATCTGTCCTGACAAACGCTATGCTGCCCTTGCTCATACGGGGAACCTCTCGGAAAGTGGCACGCCGCCGGGCGGAGGACGCCTTGAAACGGTTGGGCTTAGGGGATGTTGCTACAAAAAATGTCAGCCGCCTCTCTGGGGGGCAGCGACAGCGGGTAGCTATCGCCCGGGCTCTTGCACAAGGCTGCAAAATCATTCTGGCAGACGAACCCACTGGCAATTTGGACACACTCAACACGGAAAATATTGTGACCATTCTCAAAGAGCTTGCCCACATCGACGGCTGCTCCGTCATCATCGTCACCCACGACCCCGCAGTTGCTGCACAGGCTGACACCGTCCTGAAAATGAAAGACGGCAGATGGGCACAAGCAATATAAAACACAATCTGTAAACTGTACAAAAATATTGTGTATTGGTACCGTCATGTAGCGTTTACCTTCTACATCTCATAACTAGGTATAAATGACGGATATCACCAAACACAAAAATTTGCATAAAATCATATAGAGATTACATTTACTTTGGCCGTGGAACATATCTCACGGCCAAAGTAATATTAAAATTACCATTCAGTTACAAAGCAATGGCATCATTTGATATACTTATCACATTTCGCTTTCCCTCCAGCCCATTCCCTATCTCCGTTCTGCCAGCAAATACAGACCAATTGACAACGAGTAAAACAACAGCCCATCGATTACGCTGACCGATGGGCTGTGCCATATTTGTTCGATGATTTCAATCGTTGCAATTCTGATGTGATACATGGCTCACACCGTTGATCTCCGTACAGCTTTCGTTTTTAAGAAATTATCTGTCGTGATGAACCCGCTTCCCGAATATTGATCCCTGTACTTCGCACCAATTCCGCACCAATCTGCCATGAAAGTATAGGAAGATACATGGATTTATGGGATGGAAAAGTTTGAAAATATGGGAAATATTGAGGTTTATGAAGGAATATTGAGATATGAAAAGGCCGATTATCCACCAATACCTAATTTCATATATCTCTACATCTCCTTAAAAAATGC
>OERZ01000197.1_pt1 | contig 12305 bp, 13 predicted proteins | sample 1540151 | NCBI WGS metagenome assembly OERZ01 (sample SAMEA3891880, study PRJEB23780) | metagenome | biome: terrestrial biome; feature: animal house; material: Caecal content | place: Italy | collected 2015-05-05 | reverse complement strand
TTTGTCTTTGAAGCCCCCGTTGACCTGCTCTCTTTCCTCTGCCTGTTCAAAAAGGCATGGCAGAAGCAGAGCTATTTGTCATTGGGCGGCGTGGGAGAAAAAGCCCTGTTGCGTTTCCTCTCTGACCGCCCGAACATCAAGACCGTTTACCTCTGCCTTGACAGCGACCAAGCCGGAAACGACGCTTGCAGCCGCCTTGCGGAGCTTGTGCCGGAGGGCTTGACCGTCCACCGCCTTGTGCCGCTTTACAAGGACTGGAACGAGGTATTGCAGCACCGGGCAGAAATCACAGACGGGAAGTATATCCGGGAAGCGGTTTACGGCTTGAAAGAGCCGCCGCAGGAAGAAACCGTCGAGATTATCCGCATGAGCGAGGTTGACACGCAGACCGTTGAATGGCTATGGGAGCCGTATATCCCGTTTGGGAAAGTAACCATTGTGCAAGGCAACCCCGGCGAGGGCAAGACCACCTTTGCCCTACGCCTTGCCGCCGCCTGCACCACCGGGGGAACGCTGCCGGGAATGAAGCCCTTGCCGCCATTCCAAGTGATTTACCAGACCGCCGAGGACGGGCTGGGCGATACCGTCAAGCCCCGCTTGATAGAAGCCGAAGCCGACCTTGACCGCGTGCTTGTGATTGATGAAGCCAAGCGGGAGCTTACCCTCTCCGACGAGCGCATAGAAAAGGCAATCACGCAGAACGGGGCGCGGTTGATTATCCTTGACCCCATACAGGCGTACATGGGCGAAAAGACCGACATGAACAGGGCAAACGAAGTGCGCCCCATGTTCCGCCGCCTTGCCGATGTTGCCGAGCGTACCGGGTGCGCCGTTATCCTTATCGGACACTTGAACAAAGCTGCCGGAGGGCAGAGCGCATACCGGGGCTTAGGTTCTATCGACTTCCGCGCCGCAGCAAGGAGCGTCCTGCTGATCGGGCGCGTGAAGCGGGAGCCGAATGTGCGTGTTATCGTCCATGACAAATCTTCCCTTGCGCCGGAGGGCAAGCCCGTTGCCTTTTGCCTTGACCCGGAAACAGGCTTTTCATGGATAGGCGAATACGACATAACCGCCGACGAGCTGCTATCCGGCGCGGGCGGGAACACCGCCACCAAGACCGAACAAGCCGAGAAACTGATACTTGACTTACTCGCAGACGGGAAAGAACTTGCCAGCGAGGACATTGATAAGGCCGCAGCCGAAGCCGGGATTTCTGCCCGTACCGTCCGGGCGGCAAAGAAAAACCTTGACGGGCGCATTACCTCAAAGCGTATCGGCGCGGCATGGTATCACGCCCTCAAAAAATGAAGTGGCAAAATCCAAGTGGCAAAACCCAGATACCTTGCCACTTTGCCACTTCGCCACTTCAACCCTCAACCACCGCCCCATGTGCTGCCGCATGGGGCTTTTCTCATAGAAAGGAGCAGCCTATGAACAATGAAACCAGCAAGACCAGCGCCCCCGCAGCCGCTTCCCCTCTGACCGCCAAACCCGACCTTGTGAAGAACATCGGCGGCACGACCTTTGACATTCATATCCATTTCAGCGAAACCAGCCGGGAAACCTTTACGGACAAGGTTGTGCGCCTTATCAAGAACGACAGCGGCGATGAAACCGCTTAAAAGCAAGATACTTTTTTCTTGTTCCTTATTGACAAAACCCGAAAGGACAGCTTTTGTCCGAGGTGGGGACCATGCTGCGGCGGGGCGCCCCCAAGCTGGACGAGAACGGAAAACCCCTGCGGGATGCCCGCGGGAAGGTCATCTATGAGCCGTACCGCATTATCGCGGGCATTATCCTCACCTTCGTCATGTGCTACGAGCTGATCCAGCTCATCATCGAGAAAAATAACCTCCACGACTTCGACACCTGGATTTTCTTCAAGTGGATTTTCAAGACCTTCTGCGCGGTGCTGATCGTCACGAACACCTGGAACATCGTCATGGCGGTGTTCGATGTGGCGCAGAATGTGGTCAGCCAGTCGGCGGGGGTCATCATCTCGGACGCGGGCATCGACATCTCCGGTGTGGTGGGCGATCTGGAGACCCAGCTTGCCGACTGGAGCGTGGGCGCCCTGCTGGGGCTGTGGTTTCAGAGCGTGTTCGTGGGGCTGTGTACGCAGATTCTTTCCATCTGCATCTTCCTGGTGATCTACGGCAGAATGATTGAGGTGTATTTGGTGACCTCCATTGGACCGATTCCCTTTGCCACGATGGTCAACCGGGAGTGGGGCTCCACGGGGCAGAACTACCTTCGTTCTCTGCTGGCCCTGGGCTTCCAGGCCTTCCTCATTATGATCTGCGTGGGTATCTATGCGGTGCTGGTGGAGGGCATCTCCACATCCGGCGACAACATATCCGCTGCCATCTGGGGTTGCATGGGCTATACGGTTCTGCTGTGCTACACCCTGTTCAAGACAGGCAGCTTGGCAAAATCCCTGTTCGGGGCGCATTAAGTTTGGCTTGCAATCTTTTGTTCTATAGTGCGGCGCATTTTTAAAAAGTCAATCATTATCGGAATTTCAAATGGATATAATTCTGCTTCGTCCGTAGGAAGTTTTATCTTCAAAAGCATAGCATATATCTCTTTGAGTTCTTGCAAGGACAAGTCATTTTGTGTGACATAATTCGAAACTTTTCGTGTCAAATCAGGAAGGCTGGAAATATTTCCATATCGAATTTGATCCATTTGATTGACATAGCCGTCTACCATTGGTAATGAATTTTGCCAGCTAATGATTTGCTTTTGGCTTTCTAACTCAGCGTTAATTTTTGTCAGCATTTGATTCGTATCTGCATCTTTTTCTTTTAAGTTCTTTTCAAGTTCCAGTTGTATATCATGTGCCGTTTTCTTATTGCTCCGATAGCTTATATAAGCCACAATGATCGGGGCAACGACAACAAGGATATCTTTTATAGCAGCTATGTATGTTTCCATAGATAGTCTCCTTTTCAAATTTCAAGTGTTTTCTTACTAGAAAATTATAGCACACAGATACTTGGGAATCTATTCGTTATACAGCCTATCCCCATGCAAGAAATTCGGGCTACAGTAAAGGAGGTATTTGTAATCGCTTATGTGACGATCCCGAAGGACCTGAGCCGGATACAGAGCAAGGTCCTGTTCGGGCTGACCAAACGACAGGTGATCTGTTTCGGAGCGGCGGCGCTGGTAGGCGTGCCGCTTTTCTTTTTGGCAAAAGCGAGCCTGGGGACCACCACGGCGGCGCTGTGTATGATCCTGGTGATGCTGCCCTTTTTCCTGTTCGCCATGTACGAGAAGAACGGTCAGCCGCTGGAAGTGTTCCTGGGCCATCTGATCCAGAACAAATTCATCCGGCCGAAGGTACGCATCTACCAGACCAACAATCTCTATTCCGCCCTGGTGCGGCAATCCCAACTGGAACAGGAGGTGAAGCGGATTGCGAGAAAAGGCAGAAAAACCGGCAAAGCGTAAGCTCACCCGTGCCGAGCGCAAGCAGATCGAGGCAGTGATCCGGCAGGCAAAGGGCGACGGGAAAACCCATACGGTGCAGGACAGCATCCCATTTCAGAATCTATTCCCCGATGGCCTGTGCAGGCTGGAGGGCGGCACCTTCTCCAAGACTATTGCCTTTGAGGATGTGAATTACCGTCTGGCCGGGCCGGAGGACCAGCGGAGCATCTTTGAAAGCCTCTGCGACTTCTACAATGGCTACGACCCATCCATCGGCGTCCAGGTCTCTTTGGACAGCCGCAGCGGAGGCAACGCCGCCGATGAAATGTTCAGTATCGCCCGGCAGGGCAACGACCTGGACCCCATCCGGGACGAGGCGGTGGACATCCTGCGGATGCAGTACAAGCGGGGCAACAACGGCTATGTGAAAACCAAGTATGTGACCCTGACAATCGAGGCGGAGAATCTTCCTGCGGCCCGGGCGCGGTTTGCCCGCATTGAGACCGACACCCTCAACCGCTTCAAGGTCATGGGGGCGGCGGCTCATGTGCTGGACGGGAAGGAACGGCTGGAGCTGCTTTACAACATTCTCCACCCGGAGGGAGGGCAGTTTGCCTTTGAATGGGACTGGCTCCCGACCAGCGGTCTTTCGGTGAAGGACTTCATCTCTCCGCCCTCCTTCCACTTCGGGGAGACCCGTACCTTCCGCATCGGCAGGCGGTACGGGGCGGTGTCCTTCCTGCAAATCCTGGCGCCGGAGATGCACGACCGTATCCTCACCGACTTCATGGAGGCGGACGGAAATATCATGGTCACCATGCACATCCGGGGCATCAACCAGAACGAGGCCATCAAAATGGTCAAGCGGAAGATCACCGACCTGGATGCCATGAAGATACAGGAACAAAAACGGGCGGTGCGCAGCGGCTACGATATGGACATTCTTCCTTCCGACCTCTCCACCTACGGCGGCGCGGCAAAGGACCTTCTCACCGACCTGCAATCCCGCAACGAGAGAATGTTCAACATGACCTTCCTGGTGCTGCACACGGCGGAGACCCGGCAAAAGCTGGAGATCGCCATATCCCAGGCGGCCAGCGTCGCCCAGACCTATAACTGCCTTCTGACACGGCTGGACTTCCAGCAGGAGGACGGGCTGATGTCCTCTTTGCCCCTGGGCCTCAACCGCATCAAGATCGAACGGAGCCTGACCACTTCGGCCTTGGCGGTGTTCGTCCCCTTTGTCACCCAGGAGGTGTTCATGGGCGGCGACGCCATGTACTACGGCCTCAACGCCCTTTCCAACAACATGATCCTGCTGGACCGCAAGCAATCCCGCTGTCCCAACGGCCTTGTGTTCGGCACGCCCGGCAGCGGCAAATCCATGAGCTGCAAGCGGGAGATCACCTTTATCATGCTGATGACCCAGGATAATGTCATTATCTGCGACCCGGAGGACGAGTATTCGCCCCTGGTGAAGCGGCTGGGCGGCCAGGTGATCCGGCTGTCCCCGTCCAGCACCGACTATGTGAACCCCCTGGACATCAACCTCAACTACTCCGAGGAAGAAAACCCGCTGGCGCTGAAAAGCGATTTCGTGCTGTCCTTCTGCGAGCTCATTATGGGCAGCAAAACAGGGCTGGAGGCCATCGAGAAAACCGTTATCGACCGGGCGGTACAGATGATCTACCAGCCCTACTTTGCCGACCCCAGGCCGGAGAATATGCCGATTTTGGGCGACCTGATGAACGCCCTGCTGTCCCAGCACATCCCGGAGGCCGACCGGGTGGCCCAGGCGCTGGACCTCTATGTGAACGGTTCTCTGAACTTCTTCAACCACCGCACCACCGTGGACATCTCCAACCGCCTGGTCTGCTTTGACATCAAGGGCCTGGGCAAGAACCTGAAAAAGCCTGGGATGCTCATTGTCCAGGACGCGGTGTGGAACACCGTCACCATCAACCGGGCCATTGGACGGTCTACCTGGTATTTCGTGGACGAGTTCCACCTCCTGCTGAAGGAGGAACAGACCGCTGCATACAGCGCCGAGATTTGGAAGCGGTTCAGAAAGTGGGGCGGTATCCCCACCGGAGCGACCCAGAACCCCAAGGACCTGCTTTCCTCCCCGGAGATCGAAAACATCCTGGAAAACAGCGACTTCATCTATATGCTCAACCAAGCTGCGGGCGACCGGAAGATACTGGCGGAGCGGCTGAATATTTCTTCCGAACAGCTTGCCTATGTGACCAACTCCGAGCCGGGCCACGGGCTGCTGTTCTTCAACAATGTCATCCTGCCTTTTGCGGATGATTTCCCGAAGGATACCGAGCTTTATAAACTGCTCACCACCAAGCCCAGCGAGGTGGAACATGAGGAAAGGATGGGATAAGAATATGGAACAAGAAAAGCTGTATGTCATCGAAGAAAAGACCTACGAGGCCCACATCGACGAGGAAGTCCATCTCTACGGGCTGCTCCACCAGCTTGCCTTTCTTGCCGGAAAGATCAAAGACCGCCGGGACATGGAGAACCTGATCGACACTGCCCGGCGGTACGGCGAGATCGCCGACCAGATGTTTGACCGCTGGAGCATCCCCGGCCGCTACCTGGTGTTTGGCGACAAGGCCGACCTTGCCCGGCTGAAAGCCCTGGAGCTGTGCGAGCTGGACGCCTTTTATGTGGACTGCGAGGACGACGAGGACCGGCCCCATGCCTGACCGCCTCACCCATGTCAGCCTGTTTTCCGGCATCGGCGGGCTGGACCTTGCGGCAGAGGCTGCGGGCTTTGAAACGGTCTGTCAATGCGAGTGGGCGGACTATCCTTATTCCATCCTGCAAAAGCACTGGCCGGATGTGCCGAAGTTCCGGGACATCACCACATTCACGAAGGAGGCGTTTTTTGAGAAAACAGGACTTGAAACAGTCACCATCATCTCCGGCGGCTTCCCCTGCCAGCCCTTCTCCACCGCGGGAAAGCGGAAGGGCTTTGCGGATGAACGCTACCTGTGGCCGGAGATGTGCCGCGTTATTACCGAGCTGCGGCCCCGTTGGGTGCTTGGGGAAAATGTTGCTGGCTTCATCAATATGGGGCTCGACAAAACGATTTTTGACCTGGCAAAAGCGGGATACGCTGTTCTCCCATTCGTATTTCCGGCTTGCGGCGTCGGCGCATGGCATGAGCGCCAGCGAACTTTTATCGTCGCGGCTGATGTTTCCCACGCCCCTTGCCTCCGACAAATCCACGAGGCGGGATGCTGCCAACCTGGATGTGTTCCTGTCGGACAATGGGATCTTCCGCAAGCGGAACAAGGACGGGACGATCTGGAGCCTGTCCCTGTCGGCGGCGGTGTTCTATCTGACCCCGGCGGCGTCGGAGGGCTACCGTTCCACCCTGAAACCGGCGGCCTTCCGGGACAAATCCCCGTCCTCCAACCTGTCGGCCCAGGTGATTCGGCAAGAGCAGCCCCTTTCCGAGAAAGCGGCGCTGAACCCGGACTGGGTGGAATGGCTTATGGGATTCCCCCCGAAATGGACGGACGCATCCTATGGCGTGCCGAGCCCAAAGGAGTCCCCCGCATGACCGAGGACACCGACAACCGGGCGCTGCGGCTAAAAACCCTGGGGAACGCGGTCTGCCCGCCTCAGGCCTATCCCATTTTCCTGTACATCGCCATGATCGAAACCGGGGCCTGTGTCAATATCTGCCCCTATGGAATAGGAGGTGACGCACCTTGAAAGAATGGAAAGCCCCCGAAAAGGAGGCGCAGAAGATGACCCGTGACGGGGCGGTATCCGTCAATCTGGTCACGGGCGAGACCACCTATCCCTCTGACCGGGAGCCAGAGCAGGACCATTCGGCCTCCGGCGACACAGCGGGCGCCGCCGGAAAAGCGGTGGACCGTGCGGAACTGCACCGGGAACAGGCAGCAGCCAAAAAGAAGCGCCGGAAACAGCGCAGAGCCTATCGGGAGGGCGAAGCGGCAACGGGCCGCCCATCATCATCCCGATTGCAGTTTTCCGAGGCAGACCAGGCCAAGCCGGAGCTGCAAGGGGCCATCCGCAAGTCGGACAAGGCGGCGGACCGGCTGGATGCAGCCAGGGACGCGATCCCCAATAAAAGTCCGGGAAAGCCCCACGCCAATCCGCTGTCCCGCCCCATTCAGGAGGCAGGCGCAGCGATCCACGGCAAGGTCCGGGAGGTGGAGCAGGAAAATTCCGGTGTCCAGTCAGGCCACCTGGGGGAACGCGGTATTGAGAAGACTGTGGGCTACGGCAACCGCCGTGTCCAGAACTGGCGGGCGGAACGCAAGCTGAAACCCTGGCGGGACGCGGCAAAGGCGGAGCAGGCGGCGGTCAAGGCCAATGCGGATTTCTACTATCGGAAAGCCGTGGCGGAGAACCCCCAGCTTGCATCCAATCCCATCTCCCGCCTGTGGCAGAAACGGAAGCTGCAAAAGCAATATGCGGCGGCATACCGGGCGGCGGGCAAGACCGCCCAGGCCGGGAAAACAGCGGAGGTCACGGCAAAGACGGCCAAGAAAACTGCCCAAGAGTCCAAGCGCACCGCCCTTTTCCTGAAACGGCATTGGAAGGGCGCGTTGATCGTGGGCGGCATCGGCCTTCTGCTGGTGATGTTGCTGGGCTCCCTGCAATCCTGTTCCTCCATGTTCGGCGGCGGGGTGTCCAATATCATGGCATCCTCCTATCTCTCCGAGGATGCCGACATGCTGGCGGCGGAAGAAGCCTACTGCGCCAAAGAGAATGAATTGCGGGAGTACCTGGACACCTACGAGGCCACCTACGACTATGACGAGTATCACTTCGACCTGGACGAGATCGAGCATGACCCCTATGTGCTGATCTCCATTCTGTCGGCGCTCCATGAAGGTATGTTCACCATCGACCAGGTACAGGGCGACCTTCAAACCCTCTTTGACAAGCAATACATCCTCACCGAGACTGTGACCACGGAGACCCGCTATCGGACGGAAACAAGGATGGACAGCGAGGGCAACACCTATACGGTTCGGGTGCCCTATACCTGGACCATCTGCACCGTCACGCTGGAGAACTTCGACCTCTCCCATGTGCCTGTCTATATGATGGGCGAGGAACAGCTTTCCTTGTATGCCACCTATATGTCCACTCTGGGTAACCGCCCCGACCTGTTCCCGTCCTCCGGGTATGTGAACAAGTACATCGACAACCCACCTGCCGCCTGGGAGATTCCCGCTAAATACCTGACGGACGAGCGGTTCAACACCCTTATCACCGAGGCGGAGAAGTATTTAGGGTATCCCTATGTATGGGGCGGCAGCAGCCCCAGCACCTCTTTTGATTGCAGCGGCTTTGTCAGCTATGTGTTAACCAACAGCGGCCTGTGCAATACCGGGCGGCTGGGCGCCCAGGGGCTCTACAACATTTCCACCCCGGTATCCGACCCCCAGCCCGGCGATCTGGTGTTCTTCGTGGGGACCTACGATACAACCGGCGTATCTCATGTAGGCATCTATGTGGGCGACGGGATGATGCTGCATTGCGGCGACCCCATCCAGTATTCCAACCTGAACACGAGCTACTGGCAATCCCATTTCTACGCATACGGCAGACCGCCGTACAACTGATGGAGGTGATGAAGTATCAATATGGTTTCCTATGGGGGCGGCGCCAACAGCACCGCCCTTCTGATTGGGTTGCACCAGCACCGTATCCCGGTGGATCTGATTCTCTTTGCGGATACGGGGGCAGAGCATCCCCACACCTACGCCTATCTGGATGTGATGGACCGCTGGCTGAAGGACCACGGGATGCCTCCCATTACCAGAGTGTATAAGACCACCCGTGACGGGAAACGGCTGACGCTGGAGGATGAATGTCTGCAAAGTTGCAGCCTTCCGTCCATCGCCTACGGCTTCAAGCGGTGTTCCCTGAAACACAAGATCGGGCCGCAGGAAAAGTTCTGCAACCATTACCCGCCGTGTCAAAAGGCGTGGGCGGCGGGCAAACGGGTGGTCAAGTTCATCGGCTACGACGCCGGCGAGGGCTACCGCAGCGACAAGGTGCTGCTGGGAGACCTGGCCGACCGAAAATACAGCAAGTGGTATCCCCTGATGGAATGGGGATGGACGCGGGACGATTGCATCCGGCAGATCGAGGCGGCAGGGCTGCCCCAGCCGGGAAAATCGTCCTGTTTTTTCTGTCCCAGCATGAAACCCGACGAGATCACCGCCCTGCGGGAGCAGCATCCCGATTTGTTCCGCCGCGCCTTGGCGCTGGAGGACAACGCCCGGAAAAACCTGAAAACGGTCAAGGGCCTGGGGCGGAACTATTCTTGGAGAGAACGATTTGGAAAGGAGTTTTGCACACATGGCAACGGTTGAGAAAATCCGCAAAGACATCGAAAAAACGAAGGAGAGGATTTCCGCCCAGCAGAAGCGCCTTCGGGAGCTGGAGGCACAGCTCACCGAGGAAGAAAACCTGGAGATCGTCCGCATGGTCAAGGCGGTGCGCATGGACAACAAGGAGCTGACCGCCTTCCTGAAGGCCTACGCCAGCGGCCTTCTCCCCCTGCCCGACGGGATGATGGAGGCGGAGGCGGCGGCGGAGCCTGACGACGAGGATATGGAAGGAATGGAGGATGGCGAAGATGAAGCGTAACAGAGTTTTTCGCCTCTTGGCATCCCTGACGGTGGTGGTTCTGTGTATGACTGCCTTCTCCGTCACCGCCTTTGCGGGCGGCGGGGATGGTGACTACTACACAGGGGAGCCCGCCGAGACGACCCCGGAACCCACCGAGGAACCCGCCACCGGGGGCATGGCGCCGGAGGGCCAGCCCCTAACCCCGGAGGGCAACGCCACGCTGGTGGACGACTATTACGGCGACAAGCAGCTTATCACCGTGACCACGAAAGCGGGCAATTATTTTTACATCTTGATTGACCGGGCCAACGAGGACAAGGAGACCGCCGTTCACTTCTTGAACCAGGTGGATGAAGCCGACCTGATGGCGTTGATGGAAGATGGGCAGACGGATGAAAAGCCTGCAGCTTGTACCTGCGCCGAGAAATGCCAGGCCGGTGCGGTGAATACCGCCTGTCCGATCTGCGCGGTAAATATGAGCGAGTGCGCCGGTAAAGCGCCGGAGGTGGAGCCGGAGCCTGAACTGGAGCCGGAGGAGTCCGGCAGCAACGGCGCCCTAGTGCTGATCCTGCTGCTGGCGGCCCTAGGCGGCGGAGCCTTCGCCTACATCAAGTTCATCAAGCCCAAGCAGGGCGCAAAGGTCAGCGCCGACCCGGACGACTATGAGTTCGAGGACGAGGAATACGAAAACGAGGATGTTTCAGAGCAAGAAGAAATTGAGCAGAAATAAATATGAAACTCCCGCCGCAAACGGCGGCGGGAGTTAAACTATAGTTTCAATAAGTTCATTTTCTTTCTGCGACAAATCTTTTAAAAAAGAGAACGCCTTTATAGATAGATCTGAAACATCTTTTGATGTAAAGTTATTTCCGCGAATGTACTCAGCCACTCTAAACAAATACATGCTTAAAACATTATCCATGATTCTAAGTGCATGGGCAACATCGGAAATCTCACCATTTTCTGTATTTGCGTTCATAATCTGTGATTGTCGAGATGATAGACCAGTCCAGTCATAATGACAAAGATGGCTAGTTTGCGAATAAGTTGAAAGGGTGCCTAGTTGTGCTTCGTATTCCACATTCGTTTTGGCTAGGGATCGCAACAAAGCCTGATAACTCCATCTCTGTTTTATTTGATTCCGTTTTCTTGCGGGGTAGAGGTTTTTCAGTTCTTCTAGCTTTTCTTCCGGAAGAATCATTAATTCAAACGGGATTGTAGAGTTCGAGGAAAATTCTTTTAAGACTTTAATGGCCTCTAATGCTTTTTGATGGTCTGTCATCAAATCGATATCGGTTAGCGTTTTCTTGTATTCGATATATTTTTCGTGACGCTCTTCTGGGGTACCAACCATAAGATAGCAATATTTTATGGTGCCTTCCATTACGGTTCGAAGCAAGACATCTGCATCGTGTATTGCTCTGTTAAGCAATAAGATCAAGATACTCTCACTGGTTGAATGTAATGAAGAAAATAATTGCACTGTTGCATCTTGTTCGTTTCCGTGCTCTTTTTTGTAAAGTGGTGACAGTAAAAAGAAGAAGTTTTTAATAAACATGTCTACTGATGTAATTTGAGGAGTTATCTCATCAAAATAATCCATTTTATCACCCTCTTTCATGGTACATATTATACGCCAATTTGATATTAAAGACAATTATGAGGTGTTTTGTAATGCAGTTGATAATTACTGAAAAACCGAGTGTAGCAAAGAGTATCGCGTCGGCCCTGGGTGTCACATCCAGGGCCGATGGCTATTTTGAAGGCGGCGGCTGGCTCATTTCCTGGTGCATCGGGCATCTGGTGGGGCTGGCGGACGCAGCCGCCTACGATGACCGCTATAAGAAGTGGCGGTATGAGGACCTTCCCATCCTGCCCGCCCCCTTCCGCTATGTGGTGTCCGAGGAAAAGGCTGCCCAGTTCCACATTCTCCGTTCCCTGATGGAACGCCCTGATGTGACGGAGCTGGTCAACGCCTGCGACGCAGGGCGCGAGGGTGAGCTGATCTTCCGGCTGGTCTATGAGGCCGCCGGATGTTCCAAGCCTTTCTCCCGTCTCTGGATTTCTTCGATGGAGGACGCGGCAATCCGGGAGGGCTTTGCCGACCTGCGCCCCGGCGCGGACTATGACCCGTTGTATCAATCGGCACTTTGCCGCCAAAAGGCGGACTGGCTTGTTGGTATCAATGCCTCACGGCTCTTTTCGGTGTTGTATCATCGAACGTTAAATAT
>OERZ01000196.1_pt1 | contig 12337 bp, 12 predicted proteins | sample 1540151 | NCBI WGS metagenome assembly OERZ01 (sample SAMEA3891880, study PRJEB23780) | metagenome | biome: terrestrial biome; feature: animal house; material: Caecal content | place: Italy | collected 2015-05-05 | reverse complement strand
ACAAAAAATCTCTCGCTGCCAGCTCTTGCCTATTTATTCAGAGCTTCCCTAAAAAAACTTCCCATAGGACTTGCGAAAATCGCAATCATATTATACAATATATTCAGATTCAGGTATAGTACCAGATTACACAAAAAAGAAAAATGTAATGATTTTAGGAGGAAGATTCCAATGAACATTTTGGTTATCAACGCCGGCAGCTCCAGCCTGAAGTATCAGCTGATGGACCCGGAGACCGGCGATGTATCTGCCAAGGGCCTGTGTGAGCGTATCTACATCGACGGCCGCCTGACCCACAAGGTCGGGGAGAAGAAGGTGGTCAAGGACATCCCCATGCCCACCCACTCCGAGGCCATTGCCGCTGTGCTGGAGATTCTCCAGGACCCCCAGGAAGGCGTCATCAAGTCCGTGGACGAGATCGATGCCGTGGGTCACCGGGTGCTCCATGGCGGCATGAAGTTCTCCGATTCCTGCATCATTGACGATGCCTGCATCAAGGCCATTGAGGAGTGCATCCCCCTGGGACCCCTCCACAACCCCGCCAACCTCATGGGCATCCGGGCTTGCCAGGCTGTTATGCCCAACACCCCTCAGGTTGCCGTGTTCGACACCGCTTTCCACATGACCATGCCCCCCAAGGCCTACCGGTACGCCATTCCCACCGAATACTATGAGAATGACGACATCCGCCGCTACGGCTTCCACGGAACCTCCCACAAGTATGTGGCCCGCCGGGCTGCCGCTCTTCTGGGCAAGACCGACTTCAAGATGATCAACTGCCACCTGGGCAACGGCTCTTCCCTGTGCGCCATCGAGAACGGCAAGTGCATGGACACCTCCATGGGCCTGTCTCCTCTGGCAGGTGTCCCCATGGGTACCCGCTGCGGCGACATCGACGCCTGCGTGGTGCAGTTCATCTGCAACAAGTACGGTATGTCTGTGGACGAGTGCCTGACCATGCTGAACAAGAAGTCCGGCGTGCTGGCACTGTCTGAGAAGTCCTCCGACTTCCGTGACCTGGAGGATGGAGAGAAGCACGGCGACGAGAAGTGCATTCTGGCTCTGCAGAAGTTCTTCTATGAGGTCGCCAAGTACATCGGTGCCTACACCGCAGCCCTCAACGGCGTGGATGTGATCACCTTCACCGCCGGCGTGGGTGAGAATGGCCCCGAGACCCGTCAGACCATCTGCGACTACCTGGGCTACCTGGGTGTGAAGATTGACCCGGAGAAGAACAGCAAGCGGGGCAAGGAGATGTGCATTTCCACTCCCGACTCCAAGGTTCAGGTTTGGGTCATCCCCACCAACGAGGAGCTGATGATTGCGCAGGATACCGCTGAGCTGGTAAACGCCGCCAAGTAAATCCATATGCCATGAGCCGCCGCATCTGCGACGGCTCAGTTTATAAAGGGAGATGTGTATGAAACAGTATATCGCCCAGTGACTTTGGTGGTGCGGGATTATGACGAGGCCATCGCCTTTTACGCCCAAAAGCTTTCCTTTACCCTGGTGGAGGATACCCCTTTGCCGGAGGAACAGAAGCGGTGGGTGGTGGTGGCGCCTCCCGGGGGCGGCACAGGCATCCTTCTGGCCCGGGCTTCCAAGCCGGAGCAGGAGGCCTTTGTCGGCAACCAGAGCGGCGGCCGGGTATTTTTGTTTCTCAGCACCGATGATTTCTGGCGGGACTACCGCCAGATGGAAAAGAAGGGCGTCCGCTTTGTGCGGCAGCCCCAGAAGACGGATTACGGAACCGTGGCCGTATTTGCGGATTTGTACGGCAACCTTTGGGATTTGATTCAGTACCAGAAACCGGAGAACCCGGCCGATTCTTGAAAAGGAGAGAATTTTATGTCTACCGTTGTGGAACGCTTTTTACGTTATGTAAACTATGAAACCACCTCCGACGAAGCCTCGGAAACCTGTCCTTCCACCCCGGGGCAGAAGGTGCTGGGGGCGAAGCTGGTGGAGGAGATGAAGGAGATGGGCATTGCCGATGCCCGTATGGATGAAAACGGCTATGTGTTCGGCACCGTCCCCGGAGATCTGAACCTGCCTATCATCGGCCTCATTGCCCATATGGACACCTCCCCGGATGCCTCCGGGAGCCATATCCGCCCCAGAATCGTAGAATACCAGGGTGGCGATATCTGCCTGAACCCGGAGAAGGACATCTGGCTCCGGCAATCCCAGTATGAGAACCTGGAGCTCCACACGGGAAAGCACCTGATTGTCACCGACGGCACCACCTTGCTGGGAGCGGACGACAAGGCCGGCGTGGCGGAGATTCTGGCAGCGGCCCAGATTTTGCTGGAGAGCAAGCAGCCCCACGCCACCTTGCGGATTGGCTTTACCCCGGATGAAGAAATTGGCAGAGGCGCCGACCGGTTTTCTGTTCCCGATTTTGGGGCAGACTATGCCTATACGGTGGACGGCGGTACGGTAGGGGAGCTGGAGTTTGAGAATTTCAATGCCGCCGCCGCAACGGTAAAATTTCAGGGCCTTAACATCCATCCCGGCTCTGCCAAGGATAAGATGGTCAATTCCCAGTACATCGCCATGGAATTTGAGAGCCTGCTGCCCAGGAATCAGAAGCCGGAGTACACGGAAGGGTATGAGGGCTTCATCCACCTGACGGATATGGAAGGCTGCGTGGAGCATTCCACCCTGCGCTACATCATCCGGGACCACAGCATGGAGAAGTTCCAGGAGAAGAAGCGCCGGATGGAGAGCGCCGCAGCATTCCTCAATGACAAATATGGGGATGGCACCGTGGAGCTGACCATCAAGGACAGCTACTACAACATGAAAGAGCCCATGATGGGCTGCATGCAGATTGTCTACCGGGCCAAGGCCGCCATGGAGGCGGTGGGGCTTACTCCTCGGGTGGTGCCTGTCCGGGGCGGCACCGATGGAGCAAGACTTTCCTACATGGGCCTTTTGTGCCCCAACCTCTTTACCGGCGGCGAGAACTACCACGGCCGGTTCGAGTATATCCCGGTGGAGGATATGGAGCTGGCGGTGAAGGTGCTGGTGCAGCTGCTGACGGATTTTCCGGCAAAATAACGGATATGCAAGAGGTTGCATAACGCTTTTTGGTGCATTCCGCAGAACCGCAGAAAAGGGGATGGATTCCCCACTTCCAGGGTTGACAAACGGCAAGAAACAATATAAAATTATCGATACAAAAGGGTTGAATCCCTGAATTGATAAAGGAGTTATTGCTATGAGTAAGATCACTGTTATCGGCGCAGGCAGCGTAGGCGCAACGGTAGCCAACGACCTGATGATTCAGGGCGTTGCCTCTGAGATTGTCCTGGTGGACATCAACAAGAAGAAGGCACTGGGCGAAGCACTGGACATCTACCAGGGCGCTCCCTTCCATTCTCCTGCCATTGTCCGCTCCGGTGAATATGAGGATGCCGCCGGCTCTGATATTGTGGTAATCACCAGCGGTATGCCCAGAAAGCCCGGCATGACCCGGCTGGATCTGGCTCAGACCAATGTAAATATTCTCAAGTCCATTGCCGAGGGCGTTGTGCCCCACGCCCGTGACGCCATCTACCTGATTGTTTCCAACCCCGTGGATGTGCTGACCTATGTGTTCACCAAGATTTCCGGCCTGCCGGAGAATCAGATCATCGGCTCCGGCACCATTCTGGATACCAGCCGTCTCCAGTCTGAGCTGGCCAAGCGGTTCTGCATCAGCCCCAAGAATGTCCACGCCCATGTGTACGGCGAGCACGGCGACAGCTCCTTCGTGCCCTGGTCCCTGGCTCACATTGCCAACAACCACATCGACGCCTACCGGCACAATGCGCCTGACGCCGACAGAATCGACTGGAATCAGGACTATGCCGAGGTGGAGGAGTTCGTGAAGAAGTCCGGTGCCCAGATTATTGAGAACAAGGGTGCTACCTTCTTTGCCGTGGCCATGTCCGTGTGCCACATCTGCAAGTGCATCTACTCCGGCGCCGGCACCGCCCTGAGCGTATCCACCATGATGCATGGTGAGTACGGCGTGGACGATGTGTGCCTGTCCGTGCTGACCCTGGTGGACCGGAAGGGCGTCCGGGGCAAGATCCTCAACCCCCTGACGGATGAGGAAGTGGTAAAGCTCCAGGCCAGCGCCAACAGGCTGAAGGAAGTTATCTGCCAGATCACCTATTAAGTCATAGCCAGCCGGGGAGTTCCTCGGCTGGTTTTTTACATATTAATTTCTAAAATGGCATTGCATTTATTCGAGCTTTAGAATACAATATTGCTATTGAATAGGAGGTATGGCTATGGAATTTATATCTGCAAGAGAAGCTGCCGATAGATGGGGAATTTCCCAAAGACGAGTTGCCGTCCTCTGCTCTGAAAACCGAATCGATAATGCTACGATGGTTGGAAATATGTGGATTATACCGGCTACAGCAGAAAAGCCTATGGATGCAAGAATCACCCGATATTCCCAGAGTGACGGAAAAAATGTTAAGCCATTCCTGAAATGGGCTGGCGGAAAGGGGCAGCTTCTGCCTGAAATTGAAAAATACTATCCTTTTGAGAATGGAAAAATCACAAAGTATGCAGAGCCGTTTGTAGGTGGCGGTGCAGTACTTTTTGATATTTTGAGCAAGTATGATTTGGAAGAAGTGTATATCAGCGATATTAACGCTGAGCTTATCAATACCTATCGTATCGTCCGTGATGATATAGACGAGCTTGTCACTATGTTAATGGTTATTCAGAATGAGTTTGTTCCAATGGACACAGAGCATCGAAAAGCCTATTATATGGCAAAGCGTGATCGCTTTAATGATTTGAAAGTGAATGGCGATGAAAGCATCAATATCGAAAAGGCGGCGCTAATGATTTTCCTGAATAAGACCTGTTTTAACGGATTGTTCCGTGTCAACAAGAAAGGACTGTTCAATGTGCCTATGGGGTCTTATAAAAATCCGATGATTTGTGATGTGGAAAACTTGCGAGCAGTATCACAAAAACTCCAAAATGTGAAAATCATTTGTGGTGATTATAGCAAGTCCGCTGATTTTATCGATGAAAAAACTTTTGTTTATATCGATCCTCCGTACCGCCCTATCACCGATACTGCAAGTTTTACCGCATACACGGAATGTCAGTTTAATGACGAAGAACAGATTAAACTTGCAAGATTTGTGGATGATATGCACGGAAAAGGGGCGAAAGTTGTAGTCAGTAATTCTGACCCCAAGAACTCCAATGCGGAGGATGATTTCTTTGATAATATTTATTCATTACATAAAATTAAGCGTGTGGAAGCAACCAGAATGATTAACTGTAATAGCGAAGCAAGGGGTAAAATCAAAGAGCTGTTAATTTCAAATTTTTGAGGAGGATAATTATGATTTGCAATAAAAATCATCGTTATTTGGATGAATACGACAGACTTCCTGACGCACAGGATAATCAGTATGGCGATAGACATATTTGCGCTGGATGCGCATACGAAGAGGGCTTGCGTGATGGTTTATGTGGAAATACTCCCCAAAGAGATCTGTCTCACCTGCCGAGAAGCCAAGCAGGAACTGTTCGTCATAAGGATGCAAAAGCTGCATATGATGCCGGGTATGCCGAAGGCAGAAAAAGAAGCTCTTGATTGGAGGGCGAAAATATGCGAGATTTTAATACATGGTTAGCTGGCTTCCGTGACAGCATTGCAGATTACGGTTACTATATTGATTTTGAAAAAGTCCACCGCAATGTTGATAGCATTAAGGTAGAATTGAATATTCTCAATTCCCTTATCGGCTCCAGGAATATAAAAGAGGATTTCAAGGCTTTGATTAAAAAATATCCAGAAGTGTTGAAGTGTATTCCTCTGCTTTTGGCGGTCAGAGCAAATGAAATATACTGCCAAGATGAAAACGGCGGTTATCTGTATCAGTTTGACTTTGGTAAGTACCCACCGAACAGCTGTGCCCATTACGAGCGTTTTGCCTATTTCATGGAGCAAACAGGACTTTTTGATTTGCTTGAAAATCACATCATTAACAATCTTGTCGATTATGCTACCGGCATTGAAACTGGTTTGGATTCCAATGGCCGCAAAAATCGTGGTGGTCACTTGATGGAGAATTTGGTCGAGGGTTTTATCAAAAAAGCTGGATTTGTTAAGGACAAAACCTATTTCAAGGAAATGTATATACATCAGATTTCCAAGAATTGGGGCATTGACCTTTCTGCCATCTCCAATAAAGGTAAGATGGAAAAGCGTTTTGATTTTGTAGTGAAAACTTCGACGATGATTTATGCTATCGAAACAAATTTCTATGGTAGCAACGGTAGCAAGCTTAACGAAACGGCGAGAAGCTATAAGACGCTTGCTATGGAGACAGATACTATTGATGGCTTTACCTTTGTATGGTTTACAGACGGTAAAGGCTGGAATAGAGCTAGAAATAACCTCCAAGAAACCTATGATGTGATGGAACATATCTACAATATCAAGGATTTAGAGAATGGTATCATTCGTGAGGTTTTCATATAATGAGAAAGAAGATAATGAAATGGGAACCCGATGATTTTGAATTGGAAATGACAACCCATTGGTCATTCCCAAAGCGTGGAGATTGGGCTACGCATGATGCAAAGTGGCGTGGAAACTGGTCGCCCTATATCCCAAGAAACATATTGCTCCGATACTCCAAAGAAGGGGATTTGGTTTTAGATCAGTTTGCCGGTGGTGGTACGACCCTTGTTGAAGCAAAACTGCTTAGCCGCAATATCATTGGTGTAGATGTAAATGATGTTGCTCTTGCAAGATGTAAGGAAAAAGTGAATTTCGAACATGAAGGAGCTAACGGTAAAGTTTACATCCATAAGGGCGATGCTCGTCACTTGGATTTCATTCCAGATGGAAGTGTAGACCTCATTTGTACGCATCCCCCGTATGCAGATATTATTCAGTACAGTGAGGATATAGAAGCCGATTTGTCCCACTTAAAGGTAAGGGATTTCATCGAGGAAATGAAAGCTGTTTCCGCAGAGAGTTACCGCGTCTTGAAAAAGGACAAGTTCTGTGCTGTCTTGATGGGGGATACCCGCCAAAAAGGACACATGGTACCGGTGTCTTTTGAGGTTATGCGAGTTTTCGAGAATGCCGGATTTAAGCTGAAAGAGCTGATTATTAAGGAGCAACATAATTGTAAGGCAACAGGGTATTGGAAAACAAATAGCGTGAAGTACAATTTTTTGCTAATTGCTCACGAGTATCTGTTTGTATTTAGAAAGTGAAAAAAATATGATTAGAATAATTGAATGTAAAATTGATAGATATCGCTCAATCCTGTCATTGGATATGAATGTATCACCCGAACGCAATTTAATTGCCATTTGTGGACAAAACAATGTCGGCAAAACAAACACTTTGCGTGCGATTAACTTGTTTTTCTATCCAGATACTTATGCACCAGAAGTTGATATGCCAAAAATCAAACATGCTACTGGAGGGCAATCTATTCACCCCAAAATTGAAATTACTTTTTGGGATGATTTGAATGACATATACTATGTCATTAGTCGTGACATGAAATTATATTCAGAGACTTCGCCGAATAATAGTTTGAGTGGATTCTCTTTCAAGTTGGATGGAAAAAAGAAAAAAGATAAACAAGCTCTAACATCAGAAAAGATTGCGGCCATAATGGGGCAGATTGAATTTGTCTACATTGAGTCCATTAATACCTTTATTCCTGAGTTGATTGGAAAAATTACCGAGGGGATCATCAACGTTGAGTATGATAAAGTTCGTTTTTCCCAATCAAAAAGAGCGCTTAAAGAAGCCTATGATACGTATATTGATGGTTTGAGTGCCATACTGGGCACATTCGCAAACGACATATCAAATACTTTTAAGTTTTTTCGTGATGATTGGAAAGTTGAGTTTATCGTTCCGAGGAATTCTGAAACTTTCAGAGACCTTATATCCGAGGATGTTCGCTTGTCGTTAGATGATAATGGAAGTGTAGGTGTTTTGGATAAGGGTGCTGGTTTACAACGATTAGCTACTATTCTACTAAACTTTGAAATGCTTTCCCGTATCGGTAGAAAAAAGAGCATTATTGTTTGCATTGATGAACCGGATGCTTATTTACACGAAGGACTCCAAAAAAAATTGATGACACTCTTTGGTGAAAAGAGTAGTTACATGCAGTTGTTTTTTACAACTCACTCGAAGATATTCATAAACGAATATAGTATGCACAATGTATTCTTGTTGGATTCTAAGCATTATGCAAAGTATTCCTCACGGAAGAAGAGAAATATTAATGTTATGGAAACAATCTTGGTTGACATAAACGAGCAAAGCGGATATGATAAGATTTGTTCTCATTTAGGCATAGAAGCTGAAACGTTTGAATTGCTCCAGCAAAACAATCTGTTGGTAGAAGGAAAATGTGATGAAACATATCTCAAAGAACTTTTTAATTATTTCGGATTGCCGAGTCCAAATATTGAATCATTAAACGGAGCGGATAATGCATTAAAATACTTGGAATTTTATGATTCATATTATCGAAATAATACAGCTCAGTATAGGCCTAAAATAAAGGTGATTTTTGATAACGATCCTAAAGGCAGAGAAATTTTTAATAAGATTAAAACTGATGCCTATCAGCATATTGATGTGTCTGTTATACTTCTTCAAAATCATAATAACAACGGAAATATTGCGCTTACGCACAATACCACCAATAATGAAATTGAGGATTTTATGTACCCAGAGGTTATGGTCTACTTGATCAATGCGTTGTTGGAAAAGAAGGGGATGGTTAAATTAAACCAAAAAACTATTTGCCAAAAAATACATACTCCTTCTTTCTCTGCAAAGGGAATTCTTGAATTATGCGAATTCGAGAAGAATACTCTAAACCCAGATTCCGGAGCTGATGTGCCTTTCGTTTCGTCAGGAAATCAAACAAACAGAGTGAAAGAAGGATTGGCGGGGATGTTTAATTTGAAAGGTAATAGAAAACTTATTACTCTACTAGAAGAATGTGATTTTAAATACCCCTATGTCAAACAAGCTCTATTAGCATTATCTGATTTCCAGTAATGATAGAATTGTTTGGATATTTATAATTTCAAACAATTTCCCCTGACCGGTTCTTGGGGTGTGAGTTGACAAAGTGCAGAATCAATGATAGTATGAAGGTACATTATATAGGAGGGGATTCCCATGATTCACGCAAGAGTTATCAAAGTCAAGAACCCGGAGGAGATGGGCAAGGTCGCTGCCGACCTGTTCGAGACCCTGATCCAGACCAAGCCCGCCTGTGTTCTGGGCCTGGCTACCGGTTCCAGCCCCCTGCCCCTGTACCGGGAGCTGGTGGAGCGCTGCAAGGCCGGTAAGATCGATTTCTCCCGGGTCCGTTCCGCCAACCTGGATGAGTACAAGGGCCTGTCCGGGGACCATCCCCAGAGCTACCGGTACTTCATGCAGGAGAACCTGTTCAATCATGTGAACATCAAGCCGGAGAACACCATCGTTCCCAACGGCCAGACCGAGGACGTGGCGGCCATGTGCCAGGCTTATGAGAAGCAGATTGAGGAGTGGGGCGGGGTGGACCTGCAGCTGCTGGGCATGGGCCACAACGGCCACATCGCCTTCAACGAGCCGGGGGACAACTTCGGCCTGGGCACCCACGTGGTCAGCCTGTCCGAGCGCACCATCGACGCCAACCAGCGCTTTTTTGAAAACCGCGACGACGTGCCCCGCCACGCCCTGAGCATGGGGATCAAGAACATCATGAACGCCCGGCGCATCCTGATGGTGGTCAGCGGCGAGGACAAGGCCGACGCGGTGTGCAAGGCCGTCACCGGGCCGGTCACCGACCAGGTGCCCGCCTCCGTCCTCCAGCTCCACCCCGACGTGACCCTGGTGGGCGACACGGCCGCCCTGTCCAAGCTGAAAGAGGCAGGTGTACCCGTATGCGGATAACCGGCGGTCAGGTTTTTGACCTGCAGGAGGGTTTTGTCAGGCGGGATGTCTGCTTTGACGGCCGCCTGCTCTCCAACTCCAGCAGCGACGGCAAGACCTACGACGCCACCGGCTGCTATGTGATCCCCGGTCTCACCGACGTACATTTTCACGGCTGCAAGGGCCACGACTTCTCCGACGCCGATCCCGAGGGTCTGGAGGTCATGGCCCAGTACGAGCTGTCCCGGGGCGTGACCCAGATCTGTCCGGCGGGCATGACCCTGCTGGAGGAGCAGCTGACTAAAATCTGCCAGGTAGCCGCCGCCCACCGGGCGGCCGACATGCCAGGCGCCGCCCTGTGCGGCATCAACCTGGAGGGACCCTTCCTCTCCATGGCCAAGAAGGGCGCGCAGAACGCCGCCTTTCTGCACGCCCCCGATGTGGCCATGCTGCACCGCCTCCAAACGGCCGCCCAGGGGCTGGTCAAGCTGGTCACCCTGGCCCCGGAGGAGCCGGGGGCGCTGGAGTTTATCCGGGGCGCCCAGGCGGAGAACATCACAGTGAGCCTGGGCCACACCACTGCCGACTACGACACCGCCGCCGCCGCCTACCGGGCGGGGGCCCGGCAGGCCACACACCTCTTCAACGCCATGCCCCCCTTCACCCACCGGGAGCCCGGCGTGGTGGGCGCGGCCTTTGACTGTCCCCAGGCCAGGGCGGAGCTGATCAGCGACGGGGTGCACATCCACCCCGCGGTGGTCCGGGCGGTCTTCCAGCTCTTCGGAAGGGACCGGGTCATCCTTGTCTCCGACTCTCTCCGGGCCACCGGCATGCCGGACGGCCGCTATCCCTTTGGGGGCCAGACCATTGAGGTGCAGGGAAACCGGGCCACCATGGCCGACGACCCCAACACCCTGGCCGGTTCAGTCTCCGATTTGATGTCCTGCATGTGTACAGCCGTCTCCTTTGGGATTCCTCTGGCCGACGCGGTCATGGCAGCGGCGGTGAATCCCGCAAAGGCCCTGGGCATCTATGACCGGGTGGGCAGCCTGGACATCGGCAAAGAGGCCAACGCGGCGGTTTTGAACGAGGATCTCTCTCTCAGGGCGGTGCTGTTCCACGGCCAAGTGGTCCATGGCGCGCTGTAACGATTACATTTAAATGCCGGAGGGCGCTATGAAAACATGCGGGGAATCGTCATGCAGGAGATTCCCCGCATGTTTTTCAGCCTTCCACAAAAAATCGGAGGACCATTTCTGTTCAGGACACTTAATTCGCGGCTCAGCATAGACGAAAGATATATTGAGAGCAAGTTGCGGTTTTGTGGAAGGAGGCAGCATATGAAGCTGGGAGAGGCACAGAAAATAACAAGCATGCACCTCAACGCGCTGTCCCAGAGGAGGCGTACCCTCAAAGAACTCCTCGAGGAGGGGCAGGCTTCCGGTTCCGGCAGCGTAAACTTTGACCGGGTGGAGATCACCAAAGAGCTGTCAGCCGTGGAGAAGGAGTACGAGCAGACCCAGGACGTGGCGGATGAGCTCTCCGCTATGAGCACCGCGATCCAGAACGCCGAGGTCGCGCGCCAGCAGGGAGAGGCGATCGCCGAGGCCGCCGAGGAGATCCTGAAAATCCTGGAGGTCTTTCGCCGCATTGCCAAGGGCGACAAGGTGCCGGCCACGGACGAGAAAAAACTGATGGAGTACAGTCAGGAGATGTATATGTCGGCCAAGAATATGGCCTTGATGAATCAAAACTGTGAGGGGAAAAAGCACAAGTCCCTCTGGGAGGAGGAGCCCGCCCAGGAGGAACCGGTGGACCCCTTCGAGCTGGCCGCCAATACCGAGGTGGGGGAGCCCCTCGCCGGGGTGACCGCCGTGTCCCGCTCCTCTGATACAGGCACGGGGGCTGCCCCCTCTGCATAGGGCGGTTGGAGCCGCCGCAATGTGAGGCTTTTGGCCAGAGATAAAACAACATGAAAAAGTTGCATAGAACCGAAACGCTTTCGGTTCTATGCAACTTTTTTGATCGGATTTCCCCCAGACTGAAACGAGCACAAATAAGAGCGGAAGACACAGGGGGCGGCCCGGTGATACCGGACCGCCCCCTGGAAAACGTAGTGTATGTAGATGCTTACAGCTTGTAGCAGACCTTGCCGGGGTTCAGGATCAGGTTGGGGTCGAAGACCTTCTTGATGTCCTCCATGAGCTTCATGTTGGTGGTGCCCACGCTGCGGGCCAGATACTCCACCTTGCCCATGCCGATGCCGTGCTCGCCGGAGACCAGACCGCCCATCTCGGTGGCCTTGTCGTAGATCTTGGTCATGAAGTCATCGACCTGCTTCTTGAACTCATCCAGCTCCATGTCGTTGGCGCAGGTGTAGATGTGCAGGTTGCC
>OERZ01000193.1_pt1 | contig 12347 bp, 9 predicted proteins | sample 1540151 | NCBI WGS metagenome assembly OERZ01 (sample SAMEA3891880, study PRJEB23780) | metagenome | biome: terrestrial biome; feature: animal house; material: Caecal content | place: Italy | collected 2015-05-05 | reverse complement strand
TCCAGCTCCTGGCCCTTGGCAACCGGCGCGCCGAAGAGGTTCTCCTTGCTGGTGGACATGGACCAGTTGTTGTGCTTGCCCGAGCCGTTGACCCCCTCGAAGGGCTTTTCGTGCAGCAGGCAGACCAGGCCGTACTTGGGCGCGAGTTTCTGCATCATCTCCATGGTCAGCAGGTTGTGGTCGATGGCCACGTTGGTGGTGTCAAAAATGGGGGCCAGCTCATGCTGGCAGGGGGCCACCTCGTTGTGCTTGGTTTTGGCGGGGATGCCCAGCTCCCACAGCACATCGTCCAGTTCCTTCATAAAGGCAGACACACGGGGCCGGATGGTGCCGAAATAGTGTTCTTCCAGCTCCTGGCCCTTGGCAGCCGGCGCGCCGAAGAGGGTGCGGCCGGTGAGGATCAGGTCCTGGCGGGTCTCGTAGTCCTCCTTGCGGATGAGGAAATACTCCTGCTCGGGGCCCACCGTGGTGGAAACGTAATCCACATTCTTCCCGAACAGCTTGAGAATCCGCCGGGCCTGGTCGGACAGGGCCTTCATGGAGCGGAGCAGCGGGGTCTTTTTGTCCAGAGCCTCGCCGGTGTAGCTGGCAAAGGCGGTGGGGATGCAGAGCACGTCATCCTTGACGAAAGCATAGCTGGTGGGGTCCCACGCAGTATAGCCCCGGGCCTCGCAGGTGGCCCGCAGGCCGCCCGACGGGAAGGAAGATGCGTCCGGCTCGCCCCGGACCAGTTCCTTGCCGCTGAATTCCATAATGGCAGTGCCGTCCCCCACCGGGCTGACAAAGCTGTCGTGCTTCTCGCTGGTGGCGCCGGTCAGGGGCTGGAACCAGTGGGTGAAATGGGTCGCGCCCTGTTCCATGGCCCACCGCTTCATGACGCTAGCCACCACGTTGGCCACCTCGATGTCCAGGGGGGCGCCCTTGTGCAGGGTGTCCTTCAGACTCTTGTAGGTGGCGCTCGGCAGGCGCTCCTTCATCACATGCTCGTTGAATACTTTGCTGCCGTAGATCTCCATTACATTGGCTGCCATAAATCCCACTCCTTTATCTCTTGTTTCCTCGTATGGCGGCTCTGGAGCCCTCCCGCCGGCAGGGTGGGCGTCAGGTAAACAAAAAGGCGCTGTGAGCCGAAATCGCTCACAGCGCCTTTGCTGTTTATGGGGTTATTATAGCCTCGCAAAGGGCAAATGGCAATGGATAAAACGCACGATTTTGCGCCGCATCTCCCGCCACTTTTTTGGAGTAATGTGCTAAATTGTTTGGCTGTGCCCCCTTATGTTTGGGTTTCTTCCGGCGAGACGGCGTCCAGAATGGCCCGGATCAGCTCCCGCTCCACCGCCGTCAGCCGGTGGCCCCGGTGGCCATAGATATAAAACTCCCAATAGAGATGGAGATCCTTTAAAAACCGAAAGACGATTCCCTCCGGCAGGGCACTCTGCTTGCCCGCATAAAAGGAGATGTACCCCCGCCCCAGCAATTCCTGAATCAGATCCCCGTCGGCGTCTCCCAGCACCGTGTCGATGACCAGCCCCTGGGCCCGCAGGGCCTCCAACAGTTGGGTCTGGGAACGGTTCTCGGTGTTGAGGGAGATCAGCAGCTGTCCTTTCAGATCCGCCAGGCTGAGCTCGGGCCGGGCGGCCAGGGGGTTCGACTCCGAGAGCATAATCCCGATCCGGGTTTCCAGGTGGGCCAGCTCGGCAAAGCCCTGGCCCAGGGGCCCGGTGGTGATCACCAGATCGCAGTTGTCGTTCTGATAGGCCCGGCTGTGCTCGTTATCGGTGTAGCTGTGGAAATGGAACTGGATCTCGGGGTGGGCGTCCATGAACCGGCCGAAAAACCGGGGCGGCAGCTCCTGGAGCAGCCCCATGAAAAACCCGATCCGCAGGTGGGTGCCCTCCTGCGCCGCCCGCAGCTGGCGCAGAATATCGTCGTGCTCCTCCAGATAGGCCCCCGCCCGCTGTTCCAGCAGTTCCCCCGCCGGGGTCAATCGCACGCCCCCCGACGTGCGGATAAACAGGGGCGTGCCCAGCTCCTCCTCCAGCTTGGCGATGGATTTGCTGAGGGCCTGCTGGCTGATGAACAGCTTTTGTGCGGCCCGGTTGATGCTCTTCTCCTCGCAGATTTTGCGGAAAAATTTCAGCTGCTTGTAGTCCATGGGTCTGCCTCCGCGCGTTACAACCCGCCTTTGTACCCCGGCAAGCAAAAGCTGTTTGTCAAAGGTTTATCAAAGGCTGTATAATTCCAATATCAGTATACCTGCTTTGCAGAGAGGATGCAATCCAGGCCCCGGATCACACCCGGACAACAAAAGAGAAAGGACGAAACTCAGATGAAAAAGATTTCCCGCAAAGGCTTTCTGAAGGTCGCGGCCGCCGCTGCCATGAGCGGCGTCACCGCCGGCGCTCTGACCGCCTGCAACTCCGCCAGCTCCACCGCTGCCTCCTCCGGCGCCGCCGTCTACACCCCCGGCACCTACACCGCCAAGGCCACCGGCATGGGCGAGGTGACGGTCACCATGACCTTCACCGAGAACGCCATCACCGAGGTGACGGTGGACACCGCCAACGAGACCATCGACCTGGCCCGCAACTCGGCGGCCGACTTCCAGACCGCCCTGATGGAGGCCCAGAGCGCCGAGATCGACGGGGTAGCCGGAGCCACCTTCACCTCCGACGCCGTCAAACAGGCTGCCGCCGACTGCATCAACCAGGCCATGGGCCTGGCCACCGAGCAGCCCACCGAGACCGCCCCGGTGCAGGAAGTGGTCAACGGCTACCCCGCCTGCGAGGAGAATCTGGGCGGCGTCCAGGCGGCTGGCCAGGGCGAGATCGCCTTTGTGGCCGACCCCATCCCCGACAGCGAGATCACCGAGACGGTGGAGATCGACGTGCTGGTCTGCGGCCAGGGCCCTGCGGGCATGGCCTCGGCGCTGGCCTGCGCAGAAAAGGGCCTGAAGGTGGTTGCCCTGGAGAAGGGCGCTTCCCCCACCTGGCGGAGCGCCACCATGGGTGCCTTCCACGATAAGGTCCACGAGAAATACGGCACCCAGTTCGACACCAAAGAGTGGCTGGACGACGCCATGGTGAACTGCGCCTACCGGGGCGAGCAGAGCGTCTACCAGAAGTGGATCGACACCTGCGATGAAGCGGTGAACTGGTTCCTGGACGAGCTGGAAGCTCCCCTGGAGGACTACCGCCTGACCTTCAACGCAGGCGACTTCCCCGACTTCACCGACGCATACGACGTGCTGAGCCTGAGCCGCAGCTGGAACACCTCCATCAACATTCCCCTGTCCACCACCGACATCGCCGCAAAGCTCCAGGAGAAGATCACCGCTGCCGGCGCCACCGTTCTGTTCAACACCCCGGTGGTCCAGCTGGTGACCGAGAACGGCAAGGTGATCGGCGCCATCGCCAAGGGCGAGAACGGTTACGTCAAGTACCTGACTTCCAAGGGCGTTGTGCTGGCCACCGGCGGCTATGAGTTCAACCCCGCCAAGCTGGCCGCCTGCTGCCGCCCCCGCGACCTGGCCCTGGGCGACTGGATGAACGGCACCAAGACCAACACCGGCGACGGCCACGAGATGGCCAAGGCCATCGGCGCTCTGGAGGACGAGTATCCCCACCCGCTGATGCTGGATCCCCAGCAGCTGATGCCCTATCTGCGGGTCAACAAGCGGGGCGTGCGGTTCACCGCTGAGTATGAGGCCTACAACCACCTGGCCAACGCCATCCAGGCCCAGCCCGGCGCCTACTGCTATTACATCGTGGACGCCAATGTCATGGACATTGTCTCCTCCATCTGGACCCCCTCTTCCAGCTGCTACGGCCCCAAGGAGGTCTGGGCCGGCGCTGCCACCAGCGACAAGGCTGTGACCGCCGACACCCTGGAGGAGCTGGCCGAGAAGATGGGTGTGCCCGCCGATGCCTTTGTGGCCACCATCGAGAAGTGGAATGCCATGTGCGACGCCGGTGAGGACACCGACTTCCACTTCCCCGGCAAGATGATGCACAAGATCGACACCGCCCCCTTCTACGCCACCAAGGAGATGGCCTCCTGCCTGTGCACCGCCGGCGGCCTCCAGATCACCCCCAACAGCGAGGTTCTGGACGTGAACGCCGAGCCCATCCCCGGCCTGTACGCCATCGGCAACGTGTCGGGCAGCATGTTCTCGGGCACCTACCCCCACAACGAGAACTGCCTGAGCCACAGCCGCTGCGTGACCTTCGGCTACAACGTGGCCAAGACCCTGGCCGCCCTGTAAGCTGTCCCTCGTTGAACACTTAAAGCATTGATCGCATAAAAAATCCGCCCGTTTCAGGCCGTGAGCCGGCCCGAGACGAGCGGATTTTTCTATATCTCAATCAGAGCGTCCTTCAATAAAGGGACTTGATGATCTCCACGCACTTATCCAGCCCCAGAGTCCCGCTGTTCAGGGTGAGATCATAATTTTGGGCGTGGCCCCATTTCATATCGGTATAAAAGCGGTGGTAGGCAGCCCGGCGCTTATCCTTATCCTTGATCCGCTGCTCCGGCGATTCGGTCCGCTCGCCGTATTCCCGCACGATGCGCTCGGCGCGGAATTTTATGTCCGCATGAATGAAAACCCGCAGGCAGTCCGCCTTATCCCGCAGGATATAATCGGCGCACCGGCCCACAATGACACAGGGGCCTTTTTCTGCCAGCTGGGTGATGATCCGGTACTGGATCTGCCACAGATAATCCGCATTGTTCATGGCGCTGCCCCGGTGAGAGAAGGCGTTCGACAGCAACCCGCCCGGGGAGTACTCCCCCGCTTCTTTGATGTATTCCTGCTGAAACCCGCTCTCTTCTGCGATTTTTTGGAGCAGTTCGTTGTCGTAGCAGGGAATCCCCAGCTGGGCCGCCACACGTTTTCCGATGGTGCGGCCGCCGCTCCCGAACTCACGGCTGATGGTAATCACTCTGTTTTTCATGGTTTTACCTCCTACTTATATTAAGCCGTCCTGGATTGCAGGGCATGGCTCTTTTTCAGATGTTCCCGCTCGTAGAGCAGCAGGGCCAGAGACATAATAAAGGCCAGACCGTCGGCCACCGGGCCCGTCCAGAGCACGCCCTCGACCCCCAGCGTCCTGGGCAGAAGCAGTGCGGCGGGCACAAAAAAGATGATCTGCCGGGCGAGGGACAAAATCGCCGACTTGATGGGTTTGCCCACCGCCTGGAGGTAAACTGCAATGACGGTCTGGAACCCGGTCAGGGGGCAGAGCATCAGGAAAATACGGAAGGCTTTGACCGCAAATTCATTATAGAGAGCGTCCTCCGATCCAAACAGAGAGATCACACTCATGGGGGCAAACTGGAACAGAAGGAACGCCAGAACCGAAACAATCTCCGAGGCGATCAGCGAAATTTCCAGCGCTTTTTTCACCCGGTTAAAATTCATGGCCCCGTAGTTGAAGCCGATAATCGGCTGTGCGCCGGTGGCAATACCCAAAAGGATCGAGATCATAATCTGGTTGACCTTCATGACAATGCCGGTGGCGGTCAGGGGAATATCCGAGCCGTAAATGGACTGGGCGCCATACTGGGCCAGCAGGTTATTGGTCAAGGCCATGACGATGGTAATCGCAAACTGGGTAATAAAACTGCTCAGGCCAAAGACCACAATGCTGCCGCAGGTTTTCCCGCTGGGGCGGAAGGCCTCCGCCCGGAGATGGACGGTCTTGAACCGGGGCATATACGCCACCGACACCACAAACGAGGCAACCTGGCCGATCACGGTGGCAATGGCGGCCCCCCGGACCCCCATCTCAAAGACAAAGATAAACACAGCGTCCAGGATGACATTCAGCACCGCGCCGATGATCATGGAGAACATGGCATATTTGGGGCTGCCGTCGGCGCGGATCATGGAGTTGATGGCGCCGGAAATCATCATAAAGGGCAGGCCGATGCCGATCACCCAGCCATATTCCAGGGCGTAGGGGCGCAGGGTATCGGTGGCGCCAAACAGGGTCAGGATCGGGTCAATCCAGATCAGGAACACGGCGGTCAGAACAAGGCTGGCCACCGTCACCAGCATCACGGCGTTGCCGACCCCTCGCTGGGCCTCTTTGGTGTTCCCCTCGCCCAGTTTGAGGCTCAGGAAAGCCGCCCCGCCGTTGCCGATCATCATCGCCAACGCCAGCGCGATGATGGTGATGGGGAAAACAATGTTGGTGGCGCCGTTGCCCAGATACCCCACCCCATTGCCGATGAAAATCTGGTCTACAATATTGTACAGGGAGTTCACCAGCAGGGCGATGACACTGGGGACGGCAAATTTTACAATCAGCCGTCCGATGGGTTCTGTGGCAAAAGGGCTTCGCTTTTCGGGTACTGCATTTTCCATGGTTGTATTTTCCTCCTAAAATATGTAACTAGTTACTTATTTGACCAAAAAACAGGCAGTGGGCTGAAAGAACCCTCAGCTCACTGCCCGGGCCACAAAGGCGTCAGTTTGAATCAATGTTTTTCAGAATCAAATCTGCGATCTGGTTCAGAGTCTGCTGCTGCTCTTTGGTCAAAGTCCCGCACAGCTCCTCAAAGACTTCCTGATCGTGGGCAAGAATCATCCTGTAAATCCCAGAGGACTTCTCGGTACAGATGATTTTCTTGTAACGCCGGTCTCTTTCGCTGGAAACACACTGCACAAAACCCTTTTTTTCCAGCTGCTGGATATGCTTGGTCATAGCGGGATGGGTGATGTGCTCCAGCTGTTCCAGATCGTTCTGGTGGATTTCGGTTTCACCAGCGGCTTCCAGGTGGCTGATCGACCCCAAAACCCGGAGCTGTACCGAGGTCAGCCCCATTTTTTGTGCCTTTTCATCGAGCTTCTTGCGAAAAGCCCGATTGATAATCGCAATTTTCAAGCCAAAGGGCATCATGATCAAAACACCTCAGTCAATCGAAAGCTCTGAAATAAGTAACCAGTTACTCATTATACAAAGCGCCCCCGTTTTTGTCAAGCCTGGTGCTCCGCCCCTTTTCCGCTAAAACAAAAACGCACCGGGCGCAGACCTTTCGTGGTCTGGGTTCGGTGCGTCTTTCTGTCAAGGGTTCGGGGGGAGTTCCGCCCCTTGTTTCATTTATAAAACTACAAAAAGCAAAAGAAGCAAAATCCTTTATTCAGCTGCCTCGGTCTCGGCCACAACCAGGACCTCGTCCGGCTCGCCGGAAGCCTCAATGGCAGCCATCATAGCGCGGGCGTTGTTGGAAGCCATGGTGGCGCCGGCCACACCGTCGATCTTCTCGGCGGTCTCTGCCTTGGCGATGTTCTCGCTCAGCTGAGGCATCCAGTCGGCGGGAGCGGGGTCCATGGGGTAGACCTCCGGAGAGATCTCGCTCTTTTTGTTGCCGTCTGCGTCGTAGCTCTCAAACACAGCGGACACCACCTTGCCGTCCTTGTACTCCACCACCAGCTGATCCCGCCAGCCGTAAGCCGCCTCGACCGAAGCGTCATCCATCTGTGCGGTGTAGGTGCCGTCGGCCTTCACAGCCTCCGTCTTCTGCTCCGTAGTGGCAGCCTTGCCGCAGCCAACCAGAGCCAGAGTCGCGGCCGAAATGGCTGCGATAAGTACGATTTTGCTTTTCATACTGTATATCCTCCATCTTGTTTTCCTTTTTGTAAAGGAAAATTTTACTAAATCGGATGATATCAAATCCCTAGTAAGTTTGTCAAGTATAATCATATCAATTTTTTTCGATCTTTAAAATTACCTATCGTTTTAACAGGGAATGCCCTGAAACAAGGGAATTTTCTCCCCGGTTCCCCGATTTTTCCTGATTTTTTCTCCCAAATTCATTGACAAGTGCTCTATTTCGTGCTATACTGTCGAAGTCGTCCGGTTCCGGCCGGCAAAAAGAATAAGGGCGTGTTCCCGAGTGGCCAATGGGGACAGACTGTAAATCTGCTGCTTTTCAGCTTCGGTGGTTCGAATCCACCCGCGCCCACCAAAAACCCGGTGCTTCACAAGAGCATCGGGTTTTTCGTTATGTTTTCCCATCTATACCCAAACGGAGGGTCATTCTATGCACAACCTGCTGCCTTTCCACCCGAATATCCCCCGGAGCAAGAGCGTCTACACCCAGCTGGGGCTGGCGATCCTGGCGGCGGCCATCATCATCACCTGCTATGACCTGCTGGACCGCAACCCCTGCTTCGCCTGCATCGGCGCGGTCTTCGGCATGGGCACCGGCCTGTGGGGCGGGCTCCACAGCGGCATCAACCGCTCCATCGGTACCCTGCTGGGCGGGGTGCTGGCCCTGCCCTTCTACTACCTCTACAACCTGGCGCCCGGCCATCTGCCCCGGGACCTCTGCCTGCTGGCAGGGCTGTTCCTGGTGATCTACCTGGGTCTGTTGGTAGGCGCAGTGGATGCAGTCCCCGCTGGGACGGTGGTCTACTTTGTGGTCATCTTTACGGTGCCCCAGGACCGGTACATCCAGTACACCATCGACCGCATTCTGGACACCAGCGTCGGCGCCCTGCTGGCTTTGGGCCTGAGTTATCTCTATGCCGTCTGGTCGGCCTATCGAGCCCCGGACCTGACCCCCAAACCCAAGAACGGACTGCGCCCCTGAAAAAAGAATCCACAACGGAAAAACGCCCCCTGCGCTTGCGGTACGCAGGGGGCGTTTTTTTCGGTATCTGGTTTGGTGTGTAAAGGAGGAATCATGTGCCAGTTCAGCGGTTGCGGCTCCGCTTTGCTGTGATTAGAGAATACCAGAACTTTTCGAGCAAACTATTTTATTTCTATGAAGGTTTTGTAAACTCTGGCCGGATTTCTTATTCCGGCGCCTTCATGCTCTCCACCATGCTGATGCCCCGGATCTGACGGCGCATTCCGTAGCAGACCGCCAGGGTAAAGACCATGGTCAGCAGCACACTGAACAAAAAGCTGGTGGGCTCCACGGTCCGAACAAACATCATCTGGTCGTTCTCCACCGTGCGGATGATGAACTGATACATGGGCAGGCCGATGGCCAGGCCCGCCATGGAACCGAAGAGGCTGAGCATTTCAATCTCCCGGAAGATATAGCGGTAGACCTCCTTGTCGTAGAAGCCCAGCACCTTGATGGTGGCCAGCTCTTTCCGGCGCTCGGCCAGGTTGACGGTGATCAGATTGTAGAGAACCACTGCCGCCAGGGCCGCCGCACAGGCGATGACCACGATGACCACATAGTTGATGCACTCGATGGTGTTGTCAAAAATGCTGGCCGTCTCCTCGGCAAAGGAAGTGCTGCTGACATAGTTGCAGGCCATGACCTCCTTGCTCAGGCTGGTGCGCTCGGCGCTGTTGGCGCAGGTGGTGGCGGCATAGACGGTGTTCCAGGCTACGTCGCCTCCCACAATCTGCTCCAGAATGGGCTCGGAGACAAACATCCGGGCGAAGAGGTAGTTTTCGGTAATGCCGGTGAGGGTCAGCTCCAGCCGGCCGCCGTCCACCGTCTGGACCCAGAAGGTATCTCCCACATCCAGATCCAGGGACTCGGCGGTCTTTTCGGTCAGGATGACGCTGGAATCGTCCAGCGGGATTTCCTCCTGCCCCACCCGGGTGCGGAGGGTGAAGCAGGCGGCCATTTCCTCCGGATCCTCTGCGCCGATGAGGGTCAGGCTGCTCTCCTGGCCGTCGGCATTGGAGACCGAGACGGTGCGGGTATAGAAGGCGCCCCAGTGCTCGATCTGGGTGCTGCTGTTCAGCAGTTCGCCCAGCCCCTGCTCCATGGTCAGGGCCTTTTCGTCCGAGAGGGAGATGGTCAGATCGCCGTGGTTGAGCTCGTTGAACTGCTTATCCAGCACGTCGCCGATGGAATCCTGCAAGCCAAAGCCAATCAGCAGCAGGGCCGTACAACCGGCCACGCCCAGGACGGTCATAAAGAACCGCTTTTTATACCGGAACATATTCCGGGCGGTGGTCTTTTGGGTAAAGGACATCCGGCTCCAGATAAAGCGCATCCGCTCCAGCAGAATCCGTTTGCCGGCCACCGGGGCCCGGGGCAGCAGCAGCGCCGCGGATTTCTCTTTCAGGCAGGCGCGGCAGGCCGCCAGAGTGGTCAGGCCCACCACCGCCACGCTCAGCAGCACGCCCGCTGCCGCCAGGCCCGGGTAGAACACCGGGCGGAAGGTGGGCAGGGTATAAACGGTGGCGTAGGCGTTCCAGACCACCAGAGGCAGGGCCACAAAGCCGATCACCATGCCCACAATGCAGCCCAGCAGGCTGGCGGTCAGGCCGTACATCAGGTACTTGGAAGCGATGGAAACATTGGAGTAGCCCAGAGCCTTCAAGGTACCCATTTGCAGCCGGTTTTCATCCACCATGCGGGTCATGGTGGTGGTGGCCACCAGGGCCGCCACCAGGAAGAAGAAGGCCGGGAAGACCCGGGCGATGGCCTCGATCCGGTCGGCGTTCTGTTCAAAGGTCGCGATGCTGGTGACTGTTCCGCGGTCCAGCACATACCACTCGCCGGATTCGATCTTGGCCACCTGTTCCTCGGCGTCGTTGATCTGTTTGCGGCCCTCGGCCAGCTGGGCCTCGGCTTCCTGTTTCTGGGCAGCGAACTCTTCCTTGGCGGTCTCAAGCCCGGCGGCGCCCTCGTTGTACTCGATCCAGCCCGCATTCAGCTTGCTGCGGGCGGCGGCCAGCTGGGCCTCGGCCTGGTCAAAGGAAACCCAGGCCGTGGCGTTGCCGGTGTTGAGGGCCAGCTGCCCTTCCAACAGGGCCAGCTTCATCTCCCGCAGCGCCGCCTCGGCCTCGGTGACCAGCTGCTCGTTGGAGAGATCCGGGGAGGAGATCAGCCCCTGCTGATACATCTGGACCTTGCCCTCGTCCAGCTGAGCCTGGTAGCTGGCCAGCTGGTTGTACGTATTGTCGTAGAGGTTCTGGGCCCGGGCCAAAAGATCCCGCAGCTCGGTGTATTCCTGGTCGTCGGGTTCCACATCTTCCAGAGCCTGGCGGGCGTTTTCCAGAATCCCCTCGGCGTACTCCAGCATGGGGTCGGCCACCTTTTTCAGGTTGACCAGAAGCTTGATCTGCTGAAGCTGATCCTCAAAATCCAGCACCTGCTCCTGGCCGTTCAGAATCTCTTCTGCGCCGCTGGACATGGTGCCGGGGAAATCGTTTTTCTGCTGGTTCAGCTGGGCCTGGCCGGCGGAGTATTCCGCTTCGCCGGCGTTCAGCTCCGCCAGGGCGGCATCCAGCCGCTGCTCGGCCTCGGCCAGCTGAGCCTCGGCCTCGGCGAACTGCTCGTTTGCCTCGGCTTCCTTCTGGGCAAATTCTTCTTTTGCGTCTTCCAGGGCGGCGGTGGCGCTGTCAATCAGCTCCTCCCGGCGCCGGGCCGACTGGGTCTCGCTGATTTCCTCCAGCCGCTGGCTCACCACCTCCACCGCGTCGGTGTACTGGTCGGTGCCGTATTCATATTGGGCGGCATCTGCCACCTTGAGGTAGCAGGAGGAATAATAATCCGCGGTAAAACTGCCGTCCGCCACAAAGGCCACCAGATTCAGTTTGCCGGTGCCGGCAGTGCTGCTGTCACTATCGATGGAAAAATGCAGCGGGTCCTGGACGATGCCCACCACCGTCAGAGTCTCGGCGGGCAGGGCGTCCTCTGCCCCGGAGAGGGTCAAAACGCTGCCGATGGCCGGGGCGCTGCCGGTGCCCACCGCAGCCACCACACATTCGCCCTCCGCTTCGGGCATCCGGCCTTCCAGCAGGACCACCCGGTTCATGTTTTCTTCGGTCTCGGCTGTGGGGTCCGGGGGCAGCTGCTGAACCCGGATGGTCAGCACGTCGCTCTTTTGGATGGTGGCGGTGCAGTCCACCGACTTCACCGGCATAACGGCGCTGACCCCTTCGGTGGCCGCAATGGCCTCAATATCGTCCTCGTTGAGGCCCAGGGTGGAGACCACCCGCAGGTCAAAGAGGTTCTGCTGCTCGAAATAGACCCGCTGGGCCCGGCGCATGTCGGGGCCGACGCTCATCAGACCGGTGAGCATCATGACGCCCAGCATGATGATGCCAAAAAAGGAGATAAAGCGGCTTTTGGCGTGCCCCATCTCCCGCCAGATATTTTTACGATACGTTTTGTTCAACACGGTTCTCACCACTCGATCTGCTCTACCGGCACAGGATGTTCGTTCACCTCATTGGACAGGATCTGACCGCTGCGCACCTGGATGATCCGGTCGGCCATGGCGGTCAGGGCGGTGTTGTGGGTGATGACAATGACCGTCCGCCCCGTCTCCCGGCAGGTGCGCTGCAACAGGGCCAGCACCGCTTTGCCGGTCTTGTAGTCCAGCGCGCCGGTGGGCTCGTCACAGAGCAGAAGTT
>OERZ01000188.1_pt1 | contig 12504 bp, 10 predicted proteins | sample 1540151 | NCBI WGS metagenome assembly OERZ01 (sample SAMEA3891880, study PRJEB23780) | metagenome | biome: terrestrial biome; feature: animal house; material: Caecal content | place: Italy | collected 2015-05-05 | reverse complement strand
GAGCAGGACTACCTGCCCGCCGTGTGCGATCTGGGCCTGTGCTATGAAAATGGGACCGGCGTGGAGCAGGACCCGGTCCGGGCGGCGGAACTCTATCTCCAGGCGGCGGAGGGGGGCTATCCTCCGGCGCAGTGCGACCTGGCGGTGTGCTACCTGAGCGCCATCGGTGTGGAACGGGACGAGGCCCAGGCGGTGATGTGGCTGGAGCGGGCGGCGGACCAGGACTATCCCCGTGCCCAGAGCATCCTGGCCGACTGTCTCCAGTCAGCCAGAGGGACCGAGCGGGACTTGGAGCGGGCGGTAGCCCTCTACGAGAAGGCGTCAGAGCAGGGATATCTGCCCGCCATTTGTGATCTGGGTCTGTGCTATGAGGTGGGAGACGGCGTACCTGAGGACAAGGCAAAGGGGGCGGAGCTCTACCTCCGGGCGGCAGAGGGAGGATACCCCCGCGCTCAGTGCAACCTGGGGTTCTGCTACCTATATGGCATCGGTGTGGAGCGGAGCGAGGCCCAGGCGGTGGTATGGCTGGAGCGGGCGGCGGCGCAGGAATTTCCCCGTGCCCTTGACCTGCTGGGGGACTGCGCTGCCGACGGCATAGGGATGGAGACAGATCTGGAGAAGGCGGCGGCATACTACCGCCGTGGAGCCGAGCTGGACTACCCGCCTGCCATGGTGAGCCTGGGGTTATGCTACGAGAACGGCCGCGGCGTGACCGCCGACCCGGTCCGGGCGCTGGAGCTCTACTGTCAGGCCGGTGAGCGGGGGGAGCCGGCTGGGGCCTGCAACGCCGGCTACTGCTATCTCACGGGTATCGGTACTCAGCCAGACCCTGTCCAGGCCATTCCGTGGCTGGAGCGGGGGGCGGCGCGGGACTTTCCCCGTGCTCTGGACCTTCTGGGCGACTGTTACTGGAACGGCCAGGGAGTGACTCAGGACGCGGAAAAGGCAGCGGAGTATTACCGCCGGGGGGCGGAGCGGAACTATGCCCCCTCCCTGGCCAGCCTGGGACTGTGCTATGAACTGGGCCGGGGCGTGGACGAGAACAAAGAGCACGCGGTAGAGCTCTACCGCCAGTCGGCGGAGCAAGGGTATGCCTACGCGCAGTGCAATTTGGGCTTTTGCTATCTCCATGGCATCGGCGTGGAGGCCGACGATGGCCAAGCGGTAATGTGGCTGGAGCGGGCGGCGGCACAGAACTCCGCCCGGGCGCTGGATCTTCTGGGGGACTGCGCCGCCGACGGTACCGGTATGGACCAGGATGATGAGAAGGCGGCGGCGTATTACCGCCGCGCGGCGGAGATGAACTATCTGCCGGCTCTGGTGAGCCTGGGGCTGCGCTACGAGAATGGCCGCGGGGTGGCCGCCGATCCGGCCCATGCCCTGGCGCTCTACGAGCGGGCAGGAGAGCGGGGAGAGCCCGCTGGGGCCTGCAACGCCGGATATTGTTATCTCCATGGCATCGGTACCCGGCCCGATCCGGAGCGGGCGGTAGCATGGCTGAAGCGCGCCGCCGAGCAGGACCATCCCCGGGCTCTGTATCTGTTGGGTGTCTGCTATTTTGACGGCACGGGTGTGGAACAGAGTGTGGAGGAGGCGGTGGCGTATTACCGTCGGGGAGCGGAGGGGAATTACGCCCCCGCACTGGCTGGCCTGGGCTATTGTTATGAGATGGGCCGCGGAGTACCGGAAGATAAGGAAAAGGCGGTGGAATACTACAGGCAGGGGGCGGAGCGGGGCTATGCCTACGCCCAGTGCAATTTGGGGCGCTGCCTGTTCCACGGCATCGGTACAGAGCAGAACCTGGCGAAAGGGGTGGAATGGCTCTACAAGGCCGCCGACCAGGGCGACAACGAGGCCAGATACCTGTTGGGCCGCTACCGGGTGCTGGGAGAGCGGATCACCAAGGACACCAGAGAGGGAGAAAGCCTTCTCCGTGCGGCGGCGGAGAGTGGGCATACAGCTGCCCAGTACTACTTGGGCACACTGTACATGAATGGGGATCGGCTCCGGCGGGATGAGCGGATGGCGGCGGCCCTCTTTGCCAAGGCGGCGGAGAAGGACCATGGCCCCAGCCTTTTTCTCCTGGGCGAGTGTTATGCTCAGGGCCGCGGAGTGCCCAAGGATGTGGAAAAGGCGGCCCGGCTCTACCAGAAAGCGGCCAATTTGGGTGAATGGGATGCCGCCCATGCGCTGAAAAAGCTGAAGGAGGAGAGAGCGGAGGGCTCCGCACCCAGAAAAGCAGGGGGTCTCCGGGGCCTGTTTCAGAAACTAAAGGGACAGTGATCGAGATGTGAGGGGCGGGGCTTGTCCCCGCCCTTCGTTTGTTTCAATGTGCAAATAGCTTTTTCTGTCCTAAAATCCCTCTGTAAAAAATTATTTTTCCTGTCACAAATGGTTTTCTTGAAACGATATATAGAGACAGAAGGACCTCTGCCTGGGCGGAGGAGACAGGAGGACGCGCCATGACGGGACGAGGAAAGGGATCACCCCTGCCGGTGGTGGGGCTTGTGGCCATTGCGGCGGCAGCACTGCTGTTTTTGGGGGTGTGGACCCAGGCTGGACGGGTAAGAGACTGGGCCAATGAACCCGCCCATGCCCACAATATCACCTGTCAGACCCCCTTTGCGCCGATCTGTTCTGATTTTGCTTGACAGGGGAAAAAGTTCATGCTACCATACTTTTCAAGCATAAGGGAGTAGTCGGCGCGGCCACCGCGTAACGGAGCCAACATGCTGGAGCGGTGCGCTCCTGGCTTTGTTTTCAATGACGAGACTTATCTGCTTTTGGCAGATGGGTCTCTTTTTTTGCGCCCCGGCGCATACCCTGTCCCGTGGCCCTCTGCCGGACCAGTATCAGGGAGGAATGTCATCATGAGCTTGTGGGAACTTTTTATCATTGCCGTGGGGCTGTCTATGGATGCCTTTGCCGTCTCCATCTGCAAGGGGTTGTCAGTGGGGCGGGTCTCCCCCCGCCATGCCATCACTTGTGGGGTGTGGTTTGGCGGCTTCCAGGCCCTTATGCCCGCTGTGGGTTGGCTTCTGGGTACCCGGTTCCAGGGTCTTATCACCACGGTGGACCACTGGATCGCCTTTGTGCTGCTGTGCATCATCGGCGGCAACATGCTCCGGGAGTCCTTTGGGGAGGAGGAAGAAGAGGTCTCCGCCTCCTTTTCTCCCGCCTCCATGCTCCCTCTGGCGGTGGCCACCAGCATTGACGCTTTGGCCATCGGGGTCACCTTTGCCTTCCTCAGCGTGGACATTGGTCCCGCCGTAAGCCTGATCGGCGTGACCACCCTGGTCCTCTCAGCCATCGGTGTGAAAGTAGGGGGACTCTTTGGCGACCGGTGGAAGGCCCCCTCAGAGCGCTTCGGCGGCGCCGTGCTGATCCTCATGGGCTGCAAGATTTTGCTGGAGCATCTGGGTGTTTTGATGCTATAATGGGACCACAGACCGTGCTTTGATACAGACAAGGAGGGACCGTATGGATGACAGACGGCTTTTGACAGTGGAGGAGGAGACCACCCTTCTCCCCTTCCTGCTCCTCCGGGTGCGGGACAAATCCCGGAACACGGTGAAGGGGCTCCTGTCCCGGCGACAGGTGCTGGTGGACGGAGAGGTGGTCACCCGCTTTGACGCCCCTCTGGCTCCAGGGCAGAGGGTGGAGCTGCTGCCCAAGGATTCCGCCGGTGCCGCCGAGCTCCCCTTTCCCATCCTCTACGAGGATACCGGTCTCATCGCAGTGGACAAGCCAGCCGGACTCCTGTCCATGGGCAATGAGCGGGAGCGCCGCCGCACCGCCTACCGAGCGGTCTCCGACTATGTAAAGGCCCGGGAGCCGGGCAGGCGTATCTTCATTGTCCACCGGCTGGACCGGGACACCTCTGGGGTGCTGGTCTTTGCCAAGGACGAAAAGCTCAAACGCGCCCTTCAGGATAACTGGGAGAATGTAGTGAAAAAGCGGGGCTATCTGGCCGCTGTAGAGGGAACCCTTCCCCAGCGGGAGGGGATGATACGCTCTTATCTCCATGAGACGGCTACCCATCTGGTCTACTCCGGACCCAGGGGGAGGCAGGCCAAGGAGGCGGTGACCCGATACCGAATGGTGGCGGAGAACCGGGGTTACACCCTGGCGGCGGTGGAGATTGATACCGGTCGGAAAAACCAGATCCGGGTCCACATGCAGGATCTGGGCTGTCCCATCGCCGGAGACCGGCAGTACGGCGCCCAGACCGATCCCATGGGCCGACTGGCCCTCCATGCCGATGTACTGGTCCTCACCGACCCCAGAACCAGAAGAGCGCTCACCCTCAGGGCTCCACTGCCCCTTCCCTTTCGCAGGCTCTTTCCTGGAGCCGCGCTATGAGTGGGGAATTGCAATTTTCTGGATTATTTTTAAGGAAATGGGGAATAAAGGTAGAAAAATTCACATTTGCTGTGGTAGAATGGGAGAAACGCCAGACCACAGAGGTGAAGACAGAAGATGGCAGTTTCAGGAATTGACGGTGGAAGCGGCGGATATGCCCAGGGAGGGCGCGAGATCAGCGCCATAGAGCTGCGGATCCGACAGATGGAGGCCCAATACACCCAGGCGGAGGCCAGCCAGGCCCAGGAGTCCGATGAGGGCCAGGAGAACGATATAGAAAATCTGGAGGAGCAGATCGCCCGACTGGAGCGGCAGCTGGAACGGGCTGGGGTCTCTCCAGAGACGACCCAGGCGGGGAGCGCTCTGGAAGGTAGGCGGCAGGAGGCTCCGGTAGAGCGGCATAGAGCGCGCCAGCAGCGGTTTGACACCTATGAGGCACAGGTGACAGAGCCCTCAGCGGGGCTGTACCGGCCAGTCTGGGACCAGGAGGGCAGGCCGGGCGTGGAGTTGATCCCCTTTTCGGAGGGGGCGCCTTTTCCAGCGCCGGAGAAAGCGGAGCACCCCCAGCCCAAGGAGGGGCAGACAGCGGACTGAAGCCGCCGGATAAGACCTATGTCCGAACAAGCTGAAAAAATAAACATGCTTGAAACCGGTCCCAACTGGGGGACCGGTTTTTCGTTGCCTTTTCCCAGGAAAGCGGGTATGATAAAAAGATGAAAACACATTGGGAAGGAAGGAACCAGACATGGATTATAACGGCTGCAAGGATTTCCTCATGGAGACGGCCAAGGCCCTTTTGACCACCGACTCCCCCAGCGGGTTCACCCGCCGGGCGGTGGAGGTGGCGGAGGGGATCGCCCGGGAGCTGGGCTATGCCGTCCGACGTACCAACAAGGGAGGGCTGGTCATTGAGGTGCCCGGCCGCGAGCGAGGGAAGAAGGTGGGCCTGTGCGCCCACATAGATACCCTGGGCCTCATGTGCCGGTCCATTGGGCCCAAGGGGGAGCTGATGGTGACCAAGATCGGCGGGCCCCTCATGCCCACCCTGGACGGGGAGTATTGTAAAATTTATACCCGGAATGGAAGGGTATACACCGGTACCATCCTCTCCCTCTCCCCTGCCAGCCACGTTTTTGACGATGCCGCCACCCGGCCCCGGGATGAGGGCAACATGTATGTCCGCCTGGACGAGCTGGTGAAGACCGCCGACGATGCCCGGGCACTGGGCATCGAGGTGGGGGACTATATCTGCTTTGATCCTAAGACCACGGTCACCGAGAGCGGGTTTTTGAAGTCCCGGTTCATTGACGACAAGGGCTCGGCGGCCTGCCTGCTGACGCTGCTGAAGCTCATGGCCGACGCCGGAGTCCGGCCCCGGTATGACGCGGAGATCCACCTCACCGTCTACGAGGAGGTGGGCCACGGCGGCGCTACCATCCCCTGGGACCTGAGTGAGCTTCTGGCGGTGGATATGGGCTGTGTGGGCCTGGACCTCACCTGCACCGAGGAGCAGGTGTCCATCTGCGCCAAGGACTCCTCCGGGCCCTACGACTACGACATGGTGAGCCGCCTGGTGGCTCTGGCCAAGGAGGGTGGCGTGGATTACGCCGTGGATGTCTATCCCCACTACTCCTCTGATGTGTCGGTGGCCTGGAAGGCGGGCAGCGACGCCAAGGCTGCCCTCATCGGCCCCGGGGTCCAGGCCTCCCACGGCATGGAGCGCACGCATTTCCACGGCATGCGGGAAACCATCCGGCTGATCGCTCTCTACCTGGAGTGCGCATAAGGGTGTGCTCCTCAGTGGATCTGGTTTTCCTCTGAATCAGTTTGACGTCCTGAGGGCCCCCTCCCCTTTGGGAGGAGAGGGGGCCCTCAGGCACTTTTATATGCTGGACTTCTTGGGAAGGTGACTTGTAACTCCTGCATGGATTTGGTATAATAAAAGTTGATTTTTTGAATTCGAGGGCAAACGGATGAAGTATAAAAAGTGGAATCTGGCAGCCCCGGAAAGGAGCGCCGTGGAAGGGCTGCGAGGGGCCGGGCTGCCGGCCCTGGCGGCCTTGGTACTGTGTGCCCGGGGGCTTGACGCCCCGGAGGCGGCAAAGGATTTTCTCTCTGCCGGCGAGGCCCCCCTCCTTGATCCCTTTCTGCTCAAAGATATGGACAGGGCGGCGGAGCGGTTGCAGCTGGCCCTGGACAGGCAGGAGCCCATCGCCGTCTATGGGGACTACGACGTGGACGGGATCACCTCCACCTGTCTGCTCACCCAATTTCTGCGGAGCCGGGGGGGCAATATTATTCCCTACATTCCGGACCGGATGGAGGAGGGCTATGGGCTCAACCGGGAGGCGGTAGACCATCTCCACCAGGCGGGAGTGGGCCTCATTGTGACGGTGGACTGCGGCATTACCGCTGCCGCCGAGACCGACTATGCCTGCGGTCTGGGAATGGAGGTCATTATTACCGACCATCATGAGTGCAAGGAGGTCCTCCCCGCCGCCGTCGCGGTGGTGGACCCCCACCGGGATGACTGCGGCTATCCCTTTCCCTGTCTGGCCGGGGTGGGGGTTGCGCTGAAGCTGATTTTGGCCCTTACTCCGCCGGAAGAGCGGGAGGAGGTCTTCCGGAGCTATGCCGATTTGGCCGCCGTGGGCACGGTGGCTGATGTCATGAGCCTTGTTGGAGAGAACCGAATCATCGTCCGGCAGGGCCTCCGGACACTGGCCCACACCCGCCGGCCGGGCTTCCGGGCCCTCATCCGGGAGGCGGGGGCGGAGAGCCGGTGCCTCACCGCATCAGGTATTGGCTTCACCCTGGCCCCCCGGATCAATGCAGCGGGGCGCATGGGCAAGGCCTGGGTGGCCGCCGAGCTGCTCCTTACCGATGACTCCGCACGGGCGGAGGGGCTGGCCAAGGAGCTGTGCGAGCTCAACCGGCAGCGCCAGGCCATTGAGGGACAGATCTTTCAGGAGTGTCAGGCCCGGCTGGAGCGAGAGTCGGTGGGGCCCCGCCGGGCTCTGGTCCTCGCCGGAGAAAGCTGGCACCAGGGGGTAGTGGGCATTGTGGCCTCCCGTCTGGCTGAGCGGTATTCCTGTCCCACCTTCATGATCTGCCTCCAGGATGGAAAGGGAAAGGGCTCCTGCCGGAGCTTCGGCGGCTTTAATCTCTTCAAGGCCCTGGAATCCTGCGCCGATCTGCTGGAGGGCTTTGGCGGCCACGCCCTGGCGGCCGGCTTTACCATTTTGGAGGAGAACATTGACGCCTTCCGGCAGCGGATCGAGGGGTGTGTGGAGGCCTGGAGCGGCGGAGCCGAGCTGGTGTCGGTGCTGGACATCGACGCTGAGCTCCCCGGTGCCGATCTCCTCACCGTAGAGGAGGTCCACGGCCTCAATGTACTGGAGCCCTATGGGGCGGGCAATCCCAAGCCGGTCTTTTCCCTTTCAGGCTGCACCGTGTCCGCCCTCAGCGAGGTGGGGGGCGGCCGGCACCTGAAGCTGCGGCTGAATCGCTGCGGACGAAGCCTGGATGCCATTTTCTTTTCGGTAACGGCCCAGATGGCGGGACTGGCCCCCGGTGATCGGGTGGACGTGGCCTTTACCCCACAGATCAACGAGTTCCGCGGTACACGGAGCGTCCAGCTCCAGGTCTGCGACCTCCGCCCTGCCCCCACCCGTATGGAGGCCGAGCAGGCCCTATACGAGCGGCTGCGGCAGGGGGAGCATCTCACGGCGGGGGAGGCGGCTGCCCTAATCCCCAGCCGGGCAGAATTTGCCGCTGTATGGCGGTATTTGAGCGGCCACGCCCGGCTGGGCCGGGTGGAGGACACCGCCCGCCGCCTGGCCCGGGGAATCTCCCGGACCTATGGTATTAAGGAGACCGTCATGCGGACCATGGTCTGCCTGGAGGTCCTGGATGAGCACGGCCTCATCCGGGTGGAGCAGTCCACCGACCACCTGCGCATTGACCTTTGCCAGGTGGAGGGCAAGGTGGATTTGGAGGACTCCACGCTCATGAAGCGGCTGCGCAGCCTCTCCCAGAGCTGAGGCATTTTAAAAGAGGTGATGATATGGACCCCGTCTTAGAGAGCTATCATGCTCTGGAGGAGAAGATCAAACAATATAACCACAACCTGGACACCAAGCGGCTCTATGCCGCCTTCCAGTACGCCGACAGCGCCCACTCCGGACAACTGCGGAAGGATGGCTCTCCCTATATCACCCACCCCCTGGCGGTGGCCGAGATCGTGGCCGAGCTGGAGCTGGATACAGACTCCATCATCGCCGCCCTCCTCCACGACTGCATCGAGGACACCGGCGCTACCCACGAGGACATTGCCAAGCTCTTCGGCGCTCCGGTGGCCGACCTGGTGGAGGGGGTCACCAAGCTGACCCGGGTGCAGTACACCTCCAAGGAAGAGGAGCAGATGGAGAACCTCCGAAAGATGCTCATGGCCATGGCCAAGGACATCCGGGTGATCCTCATCAAGATCTGCGACCGGCTCCACAACATGCGTACCATGGAGTACCAGACGCCCCGGAAGCAGCGGGAGAAGGCCCTGGAGACCATGGAGATCTACGCCCCCATTGCCCACCGGCTGGGTATGCAGAAGATCAAGTGGGAGCTGGAGGACCTTTCCCTCCAGTATCTGGACCCGGTTGGCTACCAGGAGATCGCCGACGAGCTCCTCCGCCGCTCCTCCGCCCATGAGGAGTTTATGGCCAGCATTCAGCAGAAGATCCAGGACCGCCTGGCCGAGGAGGGCATCCAGGCCACCGTCTACGGCAGGGTCAAGCACATCTATTCCATCTATCGGAAGATGTTTGCCCAGAACAAGACCCTGGACGAGATCTTTGACCTCTACGCCTTTCGGGTCATTGTGGACGACACCAACGAGTGCTATAACGTGCTGGGCTGTATCCACGATCTGTTCAAGCCCGTACTAGGGCGGTTTAAGGACTATATCGGCACCCCGAAGCCCAACGGCTATCAGTCCCTCCACACCACGGTCATCGGCCGGGAGGGCATTCCCTTTGAGGTCCAGATCCGAACCTGGGAGATGCACCACACGGCGGAGTACGGCATCGCCGCCCACTGGAAATACAAGCAGGGCCTGGCCAACGACAAGCTGGGCACGGAGGAGGCCTTCGAGTGGGTCCGCAAGCTCCTGGAGAGCCAGCAGGACACCGAGGCCGAGGAGTACGTCCGCACTCTGAAGGTGGACCTCTTTGCTGACGAGGTCTTCGTCTTTACCCCTCGAGGCGATGTGGTCAATCTGCCCGCCGGGGCCACCCCCATCGACTTTGCCTACAACATCCACTCCGCCGTGGGCAACGCCATGACAGGGTGCAAGGTCAACGGGCGCATCGTCACCTTTGACTACCAGCTCCAATCCGGCGACATTGTGGAGGTCATCACCTCCAAGTCGGCCCACGGACCCAGCCGGGACTGGATGAAGATCTGCAAGTCCAACGAGGCCCGGAACAAGATCCGCCAGTGGTTCAAGAAGGAGCGCCGGGAGGAGAACATCGTCACCGGCCGCGGCATGTTTGAGTCGGAGCTCAAGCGGGCAGGTATCCAGCTGGCCTCCATCACCGGCGAGGAGGTGCTGCCCCATCTGCTCAAAAAGGTGGGCTCGGGAAGCCTGGACGACCTCTATGCGGCCATTGGCTACGGCGGCATGACGGCCCAAAAGGCGGTCAACCGCATCCGGGACGAGCTGCTGCGCATCAACCGGGACAAGACTGAAAAGGCAACCGCCGAGCGGCTGGCCGCCCAGACCACCTCACCTCAGCTCTCCACGCCCGCCAAGCTCATCCCCGGCGCCAAGCGCAGCGAGTCGGGTATCGTTGTGGAGGGTCTGGACAACTGTTTGGTGAAGTTCGCCAAGTGCTGTACCCCTGTACCCGGGGACCCAGTGGTGGGTTTCATTACCCGGGGCTTTGGCGTGTCGGTCCACCGGCAGGATTGCCCCAATGCCGACCCGGCCAAGCGCAAGCCGGAGGAGGCCGGCCGGTGGGTGAAGGTCGCCTGGGTGGAGAGCGACCAGACCAGCTACCAGACCTCGCTGGAGATCTCGGCCAAGGACCGGGATGGTCTGGCACTGGATGTCACCATGGCCCTCACCGCAGCCAAGGTGAAGGTGAGCAATTTCTCCGCCCGGGGCCTTCCCGACGGCTACGCCCTGGTGTCTATTGTCCTGGAGGTCAGGGACAAGACCGAGCTTACCGGCCTCATCAACAAACTCAGCCAGATCTCCGGTGTCTACCAGGTAAGACGGGCCACCGGCTGACCGCGGCGGGGGGCTTTGAAGCCCAAAAGGAGCATCATCATGACACAGAGAGAAAAAGCGCTGGAACAGATCCTGTCCGAAACCTTTGCAGGGGGTGATGTCCGCCGCCGGGAGCTGCGGCTCACAGGCGAGGAGGCCGCCTATATCACAGCGAAGTATGCCGCCCGGGTCCGTCCCATGGGCCCCGGCGGAGAGAAGAACTGGTATGAGATCATTTTTCAGGGAGCTGAGCAATGATGGAGACATCCTTCCTCCCCCTCCTCTTCGGCGGGGACATCAATGTGTACAGCATGGCCCGGGCCTTTCATGAGGCCTACGGCATCCGGTCAACCGCCTACGGCAAATTTGCCACTGGTGTATGCTACCAGAGCGCCATTCTGGACTACCGGGTGTGCGCAAAGAACGAGGACGGGCCTACCTTTTACGAAAATGTTTGTAAATTTGCCCGGGCCAACCCCGACAAGACGGTGCTGGTCATTGGCTGTGGAGACAGCTATGTCAAGCTGGCGGCCCGGTATAAGGACAAATTCCCGCCCAACGTGATCGCCCCCTATATCGGTCTGGAACTCATGGAGGAGCTCACCGACAAGGAGCGCTTTTACCAGCTGTGCGACCGGTACGGCATCGACCACCCGGCCACCTTTGTCTACCGGAGGGAGATGGGTCACGACTTCGAGCTGCCCTTCCAGCCGCCCTATATCTGTAAGCCATCCAATGGCGTCCACTACTGGGAGCACGACTTCCCCGGCAGCGAGAAGGTCTTCACCCTGCCCGACCGGGAGAGCCTGGAGGCCACCCTGGACAAGGTCTATGCCGCCGGCTACCCCGACGCCATGATCATCCAGGAGTTTATTCCCGGGGACGACAGCTTTATGCGGGTGCTCACCTGCTATTCTGATGAGCATGCTCAAGTAAAGCTCATGTGTCTGGGCCATGTTCTTCTGGAGGAGCACACCCCCCACGGAATCGGCAACCACGCTGTCATCGTCACAGAGCCCGCCGACCAGCTCTGCGACAAATTCAAAGCCTTTTTGGAGGACGTGGGCTTTACCGGATTTTCCAATTTTGACATTAAGTACGACCAGCGGGATGGGAAGTTCAAGGCCTTCGAGATCAACACCCGCCAGGGCCGCAGCAACTACTATGTGACCGGGGCGGGCCATAACCTGGCCAGGCTCCTGGTGGATGACCGGGTGGATCACCGGGCCCTGGAGTGTATTGTCACCCGGAACCGCTCCTTGTGGATGGTGGTGCCCCATAAGGTGGCCTTTGATTACACGCCCAAGCGGTACCACCAGGAGATGCGCTCGCTTATCCGGGCGGGAGCGGTGACCAACCCCCTCCTCTACGGACCAGACGCCGCCTTCAAGCGTAAACTGAAGCTGGAGAAAAACCAGTTGGGCCATTTCATAAAGTTTCGGAAGTATTACCACCGGCCAAATTGAGGTGGCTGTGCCTGATCTTGTGCCAATAGGCCATTAGTGAGTGATGAAGTTTGACAGACACGACGATTTTTGATTCCCGGGACCCCCGGTGCAAGACCCCCTTCGGAGCGGCGGCGTCGGGCGTCCCGGTCCTGCTCACCCTCCGTCCCCCCCGTGGGGACGGCTGGTCCCGGGCCTTTTTGAAGGCCCGGTTTGAATTCCGCGGCGATGAGACGGTTACCCTGCCCATGCCTTGGACGGGGCTGGAGGGGGACCGGGACCTCTTTTCCTGTAGTCTGGACACCACCGGCTATCTGGGCCTGGTGTGGTACTCCTTTCGGCTGGAGCGGCTGGACGGCAGGGTGTTGGAGCTGCCGGAGCGGCAGCTTACCGTCTACGACGGCGCCGTCACCGTGCCCGCTTGGTTTG
>OERZ01000187.1_pt1 | contig 12505 bp, 7 predicted proteins | sample 1540151 | NCBI WGS metagenome assembly OERZ01 (sample SAMEA3891880, study PRJEB23780) | metagenome | biome: terrestrial biome; feature: animal house; material: Caecal content | place: Italy | collected 2015-05-05 | reverse complement strand
GCCGAGGCTTTCAGCCCGACTGTTTCCAGAATTTCCGGTTTGTTAATCATTTCCCGGGTAAAGTCATTGGCGCAGACCAGCAGAATCCGGTTGCCCTGAAGCACGCCCTGCAGGGGCGAGTTGGAAGATGGGGCAAAGAAACCGGAGTATGGCGGCTGCAAAGCCTTCCGCACCTGCTCTGCCACCTCCGTCCAGAAGCCCACAGGCGCCTGGGACACCAGCTCCGGCTCAGGCTCCGGTTCCTCCGGAAGCTCAGGAGCGGGCTCAGCAGAAACTGCACCATTGCTTTCCGGGGCTTTTCCGGAAAATACCAGGTTTCCAGAGCGAATCTGGTCTTCGATTCTGGTGAGGCGGGCGTTCAGAGACTCCCCGTCCAGCTGCAGCTCCGGGCGGCACAGGTTTACGATGCACAGCTCCGCATCCATCCGGCGGCTGGTGCTTCTGGCAAAGCCCGCAGCGGTGGACTGAATCAGGCTCATCATCCGCACCAGCTCCCCGCTGGAAAACCGGCGGGACAGCTCCTGCACCTCCTGGTCAGAGGCCACACCGGAGAGCATACCAATCCCCTCCTGGGGAGCGGTTTTCAGAATCATATAATCCCGGGTCAGGCAGGCCATCTCATCCAGCAGGGCACCCAAATCCTTCCCCTCCGCATAAAAGCGGTTCAAAAGGGACAGGGCTCCGGCAGTATCATGGTCTGCAATACAGGCCATGAGCTTGCCGCACTCCTGGATTCCGGCAATGCCCAGGCAGGCGTACACCCGCTCTGCCGTCAATTCCCCGGAGGTTGCGGAGGCACACTGGTCCAGAAGGCTCAGGGCGTCCCGAAGGCCGCCGTCTGCCAATCTGGCCAGAACCCGGGCGGCAGAGGGCTCCAGGGAAATATCCTCCTGAAAAGCCACGTATTGCAGCCTTGCCGCAATGTCGTCCTGGCTGATTCTCCGGAAGGAAAACCGCTGGCACCGGGACAAAATGGTAGCCGGAACCTTATGCAGCTCCGTGGTAGCCAGAATGAACAGCAGGTGCTCCGGCGGCTCCTCAATGATTTTCAGCAGCGCATTGAAGGCGGACAGGGAAAGCATGTGCACCTCGTCGATGATATACACCCGCATCTTCACCTGTGAGGGAGTATAGACTGCATCATCCCGCAAATCCCGCACATTGTCCACGCCGTTGTTGGATGCTGCATCAATTTCCAGCACGTCCATACAGGAACCGGCATCGATGGCACGGCAGGCGGCACAGCAATTACAGGGATTGCCGTCCTGGGGGTTTTCACAGTTCACCGCCTTGGCAAGAATCTTGGCGCTGCTGGTTTTGCCGGTACCCCGGGAGCCGGTAAACAGGTACGCGTGGCTCATCCGGTGGTTAATCAGCTGGTTCTTCAATGTCTGGGTTACGGCCTGCTGTCCAACCACGTCATCGAAGGTCTGGGGGCGATATTTCCGATAAAGTGCCTGATACATAACAGCCTCCAAATATAGAAACCGGCTCATAATAAGATCGCACACCCACATTTGTTCAAGCCGAATGCCCGAACCCATGCAGCCAACTCAGGAACGGCAGACCGGCGGCACACAGAAAAGTCCGCTTAATGCTGCTTGGTTCCCCACCTGACATGGTTCACGGGATTCTGTTGCGCAGGACCGTCCCCTCAACATCACTTACACAGGTCAGACGGCACTCAAGCTTGACCGGGTGTGGGAATTCATCCCTGCTATAGCGGATTGCAGGTACAGGGCACCGCTATCTCCCCGACTAGTGCGACCTTATTACAAGCCGGTTTGCTGCAATAAGGTTTTTTAATTGGTCTTGGACTCGATAAAGTCTGCCAGCTCCTGGAAGGTGGTAATCTTCTGATCCTCCATCTCCAGTTCCACGCCCAGCTCGGATTCCAGGTCCATAATCATCTCTACGATATCCAGAGAATCAATGCCCAGGCTCTCGAAGGTGCTGTCCGGCGTAATGTCCTGCGGGTCCAGCTCCAGCTGCTTGGCGGCATAGGCAACTAACTTATCATACATATCTATTACCTCCTAACGGCAGTAATCTCTATAACAGTAGTATTCTATTATAAATCCTGCCTTTTGTCAATCCTGCATTTTCAGGGGTTGCCTTTGGGTAAAATTGGAGGCTCCCGAAGGAGCCTCCAACCAATTGGATAATTAACGGGCTTTATACTTCTTGCTGAAAACCACAACCGCAACCAGGCAAGCAGCGGAAACCACAAGAGCAACCATAACCAGAACCAGGTTAAAGCTCTCACCGGTTTGGTCCGGTCCGTTGGGATCGGTGGGCTGGGTGGTTTCACCGGGCTTGGTAGGCTGGGTGGTCTCGCCGGGCTCGGTGGGGTCGGTGGGCTCGGTGGTTGCAGGAGAGCATACCACATCGGCACGATCCCGCACACGGATACGGGCAGGCTCGCCGGCGAATGAGTTGTCATAGGAGGCGCAGCCTACAACCTCAATGTTGCAGCCCACTTCCAGACCTACTACATCCTTATCGGTGGTAATATAGCCGTCAATGAAGATACGGGCTTCATTTCCAGCCGCATCCTTTACAATGATGGTCTGCACCAGGCCATTGGCCTTCTCGAAGCTTACCACGGTACCCTTCAGCTTCACCAGCTGACCCAGGACGGAACCGTCGTTGATCTGCTGAGCGGTCACTTCCTTGGGGGCCACAGGGGTGGTTTCCCCAATCTTCTCCACGCTGGTCACGTTGATCTGGCGCTCGCCCTGGTAAGAGGAAGTGGTGCCGGTAAGGCGGAGGATGTCGCCAATCTTATAGTTGCCGGCCACCGGGAATGCGTTGATACCGCCGGTGGAATCCTGCAGATAGATGCAGTCAAAGAATGCGGTATTCTTGTCGTAACCGGAGGCGTTGGAGGTAACCACACCTTCGATGGTGAACTTCACACCCTCTTCCGGCTCGTCCTGAACCTGCTGAATGGGAGTGATTTCCACAGGGTTAATGTACTGGATCAGGTTCTCGCAGATGTTGTAGTTGGAGTAGTTCTTTTCGGAACCATTGTCACTAACTGTAGCCTGAACCTCGAAGTTGGACATGAAGGCTGCGCCGGATACCACAATCAGGCCTCTGCCCTCCAGCTGCTCGGTAGCCAGAACCATCAGCCGGTTGTCTCCATCAGCCACGCTATACTTGGGCATGGAGTCGCCGCCGATGCCGTCATTGTCCGAATCCTTGGAGTAGGTGCTGGCATGACCGAACACCACAGGGGACACAGTGCTGGGCAGAGTGGTGGTGGGATTGCCGCTGCCATCCACAGCGTAGATGGAGGCACCGCCGTACTGGCTGAACAGCTGGGAATACAGATTGTTGTTGGGGTTCTCAGCGTCGAACTCCACACCTTCCATCAGGAAGTTATCCCAGTTGTAGGTGGAGAAGTAAAGCCGCTGAGTCTGTCCGCCGTTGAGCTCATCGTCATTGGTGGCATCGTCGCCAATCCGCAGGCTGGAGCCCAGAGCTTCCAGAACCTTGTTCTGCTGGGCAGCCATGTGATCCTCCGCCGGGAAGGAAGAATAATGCTCGTAGTAGTCGGACCAACCTGCCAGAACCAGGGTGCCGCCGGCCTTGTTGAAGTCAACCAGAGCCGCAATCTCTGCATCGGTGTAGTTGAGATACGGGTCACGCAGAGCCGTACCGTCACGGCGGGAAGGTGCGGTCAGGATGATGGCCTTGTACTTCTCATTGCCGCAGGCGTCAATCAGATCCTTGCTGGTATCGAGGATGACAGTCCGCACGCTGTAATCGGCAGCCAGCTGACCGAAGTTGCCCATGGAATCCTTGTAGTTACCGTTTACATACTCGTTGTAGTGGGAAGCGTCGATGCCCACATAAACCAGCTTATCCGCATCCTGGATGTCCAGCTCGATGTCCTTGGTGAAGGTGAACTCCTCTCCATCCAGGGATACAATGGCGGTAACGGTAATCTTGGTAACCTTGGCGGTCTCGGGAGTCCACTTGAAGTCCACAGTCAGCTCGCCGGAAGCAGGAATGGTGTAGCCGGTCTTGTCCACGCCCAGAACGGTGCTGCCTACGGTGTAGGTAACGGCAGAAACCGTAGCTTCGGTGGTCTCACTGTTGAACAGCTTGGTGGAGAGGGTCAGCTCCTCACCGGTCACGGGGGTGGAGGTGCTGGCAGTAACCTCGGAGATGCCCAGCTTCAGGCTCTCGCCTACCCACACAGGGGCGGTAACAGCCAGATCGCCGTCGCCCTGGGTCACTCTTACGTAGTAGTAGGAGAAGGTGGGGTCCAGAGTCACGGACAGGTTGCCGGTAGCCAGCTCAGCGGGGTTGTCCCAGGTATAGGCAACCTTGCCGGAGTTGACAATGATTTCTACCTTGGAAATGCTGTCGGAAGCGTCGGGGTCATTCACCAGAACGTTGATGTTCAGCTTCTCGGGAACTTCTTCGATGATGGAGCCCAGCTGCTGGCCGTTTACCGTGTAGTAAATCTCCAGGTTCTTGTCCTCGGTGGAGTAGACACGATAGTTGCGGATTGCCTCGTACAGGCCTTCCTCGGTGAAGTTGTCGGTAAGGATAACGTCACGGGCATCGTTGGCATTGCCCCACTTGCCCTTGTGGTTATCCTGGTTGTTGGTAGGTGCTACATGCCAGCCCTTATCCAGAGCCATGGTGTAGTACTCATAGCTGGGATAGTAGCCGCCGGCGCCGATCTGGCCTTCGCCGTTGCCAACCTCAACCAGCTGGATACGGGTATCCACCAGGGCATTCCAGTAGGAAAAGTCTGCAAAGGTGCCGAAGGTGCTGCCGGGATGGTTGAACTGGCTGATGGAATCTGCCAGAGCGGAGTTGCTCAGCAGGTCGTAATAAGCCTTCAGGCCGGCATCACTGGTCTTGTTGTTAAGAATCTTGTTGTTTCTGGAAACAATACCGGCGGTATTGAAGGTATTGATGTGACCAGGGCCGCCGGACCAGGTCATTTCGAAACCGCCGATGGCAATCACATCAGACTGGCTCTCGTTGAAGGCAGCGATAGCGCCCTTATAGGCGTCCCACAACTCCTTACTGTAGGCAGTCATGAGGGATACGTCGTACAGAGCAGCCTCGGGGTTGGCGTCGCCGCTCTTATCAAAGTAGTTGGAGTGGTCAGTAAAGGCCACAAAGTCCACATTGGCGCTGTCCGCCAGATTCTTCACATACTCCAGTGCGGACTCCAGGGAGCCGGAACCGTCGGAGTAGGTGGTATGGGAGTGGAGCTGACCGAAGTACAGCTGGAACTGGGCCTTGCCCACGGTGAAGCTCCAGGACTTCTCGGCAGTCTTGCCGTCTGCCCGGGCTACCTTCACGGTGACGGTTACCCGGCCGTCTGCCATGTCGGCAGCGGGGGTGTAGGAAACCTTGCCGTTTTCATAAACAGCCTTGACATCCTTACCGTCCACAGTCATGGTAACGGTGGGGTTCTCGCCGGCATTCACAATCTCCGCAGAGATGGTGGGCCGCTTGTTATCCAGGGTTTCGCTGCCGGAAGCAGGGGTCACCTTGGTGATCACCGGCTCGTCCAGAACCTCTACCTTCACCTCGCCGGAGAAGGCGGTATCCTTGTTGTCGGTACCGGCGACGGTGATGGTCATCTCTCCGGCCTCCATATCCTGGGCAGGGATGGTAAAGGTGTAGGTGGTGTTCTCATTGGAGAGGGTGGCCTTCTTGCCGCCATAGGTTGCCTCAATGGTCTTGACGCCAAAGGGGGCGTCCACGGTGAAGGACACGGAATATTCCACGCCAACCACTGCATCCTGCATGGTGCCGAAGGTCACGGTGGGGTTGTTCACCACGCCGCCGACCACATTCACGCCCTCTGCCACTTTCAGGAAGGAGAAGGTGTAAATGTCATAGTCGGTGACATTATACATGCTGTAGGTCTTGTAGTCTCCGGCATAGTACTCCAGGAACTGGCTGTACTTGCCGTTGAACTTGGCAGTACGGCTCTCCAGGGTGTAGCCGGTGCCCTGAACAGCCAGGGTCCAGTCTGCATCCTCAGAAGCCTCGGTAGCGTAGAAAGCATTGTTGCCGGTGCCGTTGGAGCACAGGTAGCCAAAGGTTTCGTTATGGAAACGGTAGTACTCCCCGTTCTTTTCCACGGTAAATACCACGCCGCCGTTGCCGGGTACAGCCAGGCCGTTTTCAACGGTGGTGGGGGCGTTCAGAATGGTCTGAGAGTCGCTCTCCAGTGCCAGTACGCCTTGTGCACTGTGGTTGTAGAGAACAACCTGATCGCCCGCCTCAGGCATACCGGTTTCTTCACCCGGATTTTCCTCGGTAACCTTAATAAACTGCATGGCATAAATGCCTTCGTTGCTTGCAGAATATTTATAGGTAGAGAACTCAGAGAAGTTCTCAAACCATTCCACATACAAATCTGTACGGTTGGCATTGATGATATAGTAGCAGCCTTCCGTAGTCGCCGGCTCCACCTTCCAGGTGTCGTTTACCTCATTCAGAGGCAGACTGTTTCTATCCGCATTGACGGAAAGCTTATCGCCGTTATTGCTGAAAATGTAGTTGCCATTTGCGTCTACCGTAACATCCCATACCAGATCACTGGTTGCTTTGCCGGTGGCAGGGTCAAAATCTTTACCTGCACGGTAATAGTTCGCTACAGTCTCAGCAGACAGCGCCTTGCCGGAGCCAGGATTGTAAATCACTACCCGGTCGCCATCAGCAATAGCGCCATCAGGGGTCCCGCCCAGCTGCAGCTCAGAGAAAGAGGTGTTCCGTAGCTGCAGCGTGCCATTGTAGACGCTCACTGCAGCGGTGACCGTCACCACATCGTCCACGGCAACAGGCCAGCTGCCGTCCTCATTCTTGGTTACCACAGCCTTGTAAAGCCGAATGGTAGCACCGGTATCATCCTTGAAAGTAATGTTGGGATTGCTGAAGGCACCATTGTTGTCGTAGACCTCAGTCACCGTCAGGTTTCGGATGGTGACATAGGTACCGATATCTGCTGTGGTCAAAGCACCGATGGTGGTGGTCTTGGCCTTCAGGGTCATACCGGAGGACTTTTCATAAGTGCTGTTGTTCAACTGAGGCAAGCCGTTGTAGGTTTCTCTGGTACCGGTGGCAATGACCGTATCGCCCAGAGAGATGTCAGAGAACTTTGCAGACATTCTGGCGCAGATACCGCCGGTGGAGTCCTGAAGATAGACATTCTGCCCGTCCAGAAGAGTTACAACACCCTTGACTGTCAGGTCAGCCGTTCCATCAGCCGCTGCCAGAGCCTCGGCGATGGTAATGGTTTCGGGCTCATCAGGAGGTGTTACCTCGCCGCCGTCACCGCCATCGGTTACTTGGAATACCAACAGGTCAAAAACATACTCATCCGTTTGAGATGCATTCGAAAGGGCATAAGCGCCAAACCGCCCTCCGTTGCTAACCTGCCAGGCAATGGCTCGTGTAGTCGCTCCAGATGCCACAAAACGGAATGTTCCGTTTCCATTGTCCTGAACTACCCAAGTATATGCTTCGTCCGGCTTTGTAAAGTTTGTTCCGGAGGAACCATATCCTAAATACTGGGTTCCGTTAAACAAATGGACACCGTCCTCCGTTTTGGTAGCCGTCCAAACCGGTACATTGGTTCCAGACAGAGAATTGCCATCAACAGCAACATCTGTTCCGTCTATCTTGCTGCCGATGGTTGTTCCCAACGCCTTGTCACCGGCACTGGTTTGCGCCACCAATACATACTTACCAGATGTCAACTCATCAACAGTTGAGATCTTGGTGTATGTAGCAGTGCCTTCCGCCAGCGTGCCCATGGGGAGCATGGTCAAAATCATGACCAGCGCCAGCAAGCCGGAAAAGACTCTGCTTTTTAGCGATCTTTTCATCTTGTAAACCTTCCTTTCTTTTGGCAGAGCACACAGCCTGCCATATTATGCCTATAGTATACAACAATACACGAAAAAAATCCATAGGCAGATGTGATATTTTCCCAAATTATTACATGAATTTTACCAACGGCATGGGCAAACCCCCGAAACGGGCTTGACAGGCCTGTCAGGAAATGGTATCGTTTCTACTATAAGCGAATCTCAGAAAGGAAACCCCTATGAAAAAGAGAAAATTGCAGCCGGCTGTGTGGCTGCGCCAAAACAAACTCAGCTGTCTGGTGCTGCTGGCAGCACTGGTACTCTTTGCTGCCGTCTATTGGGTCGTGCAGCCGGAAGAAGATGACTCCCCTGCCCCTGCGGAGTATGTGGAATACGACACGGGAACCATCCTGGAGATCCTGACGGACAATACCACCCAGAATCCGGTGGATGACGGAGGCTGGCGGGGTGAGCAGCTGATGCTGGTGGAAGTCACCTCCGGACAGTATAAGGGTGAAACCCTACAGGTTTACAACTATGTGGGCCCCCTGTATGGCGGCCCCCTGGAAGTGGGTGACAGTGCCGTACTCACCATCTCCACCTACCAGGACGATACCCATACCGCCACAGTATTTGAGTACAACCGGATTGTGCCCCTCACCATCGTTGTGGTTTTGTTCCTGATTGCCGCCGTGGCCGTAGGCGGAAAGACCGGCGCCAAGTCCCTGGTAGGGCTGTTCTTCACCCTGGCAGTGCTGTTCTTCCTGCTCATTCCCGGGTTAAAGAAGGGCTTTTCCACCCTGCCCACCATATTCCTTTGCTGCACCTACATTGCTGTCGTCACCCTCACCATTCTGGGAGGAATTCAGAAGAAAACCATCTGTGCCATGCTGGGAGCCGTCTCCGGAACCTTGCTGGCAATGGTTTTCGGGCTGGTCGCCCAATGGCTTTGCAAAATTGACGGTCTGCGGATGACGGATGTGGAGCCTCTTTTGCAGCTGCGGCAGGCCGGTTCCTCCATCGGAATCCGGGGATTGCTGGTGGGCGGCATTATGATCAGCACTCTGGGCGCGGTTCTGGACGTGACCATGGGACTGGCCTCCTCTCTGTGCGAGGTAAGCAATGCCAATCCCAACCTCTCCCGGAAGGAACTGTTCCGCTCCGGTATGAACATCGGCAGGGACATGGTGGGTACCATGACCAACACCCTGATTCTTGCCTTCCTGGGCAGCAGCTTTACCCTCATTTTGTATTTCTCCACATTGAACCTCTCCTTCCACCAGTTTATCAGTTCCTCCTTCTTCTCCATCGAACTGATCAGCGCCGTGGCAGGCAGCATCGGTGTGATACTGTCCATTCCCCTGACCGCTCTCATTTCCGCCTGTGCTTTCAAGCGCACAGAAAAGTAAATGAACACCGGCAGCAGCCCCTGCTTTCCAGGAACTGCTGCCGGTGTATTCTATTTCCAAAGATTTTCTTTTTCCTGCCGGGACAGGGCCTTGATTTGCCGCTCCCGGGAAAGGGCCTGGGAATGGGTCAGGTCGGTTTCCGTATACCGCAGGCGGAAAGGCCCCCGGCCTCTGGTGTATTTGGCACCCCGGGGCGTACCGTGCTGGGAAAGCCTTCTCTCCAGATCCCGGGCAATTCCCGTATAGAAGGTGCCGTCGGCACACTCTATCATATACAGCGTCCACCGGTCTTCCATAGCCATGCCTTTCAAAACTTCCTTGTTTTTCCTGTTCTGCTGATTTTAAGAAAACGGTCCAGTGCCTTATCCAGAAGCAGGAAGGTCACATTCCCCATCAGAAGCATAGCTCCGAAAAACCACAGTCCGAGCCCCATATACTCCTGTATCAGCTGCTCCATTCCCATAAGGTAAATGAGAATCAGGTAGGCAACGGCCACCACACACTGAAACAGCAGAAGCTTCCAGAGCCAGGAAAGAGGCAGCCGGTCCAGGCTGGGTTTGATAATGGGATAATAGCCCAGCAGCAGAAACAGCATGGCCGATTCCTTATCCGGGCATACCAAAAGGCCCAATATGGCCACGGCTCCAAACCAGGCCCAGGTCAGCCGTTTCCCGCAAATCCGTAGAACCGCGCATTCCAGAAACATACACAGCACCGGCAGAACGAAGGTGGCAACGGGGATCAGACCGCCCAGCCCCTGTATCACCACCGCCATGGCTGCAAATACGCCTCCCACAGCGACGGCCTTTGCCTGGGCCGTTTTCATTGTTCACCGTGGTGGTTCCGCAGCAGGTCATTCTTGATGTCCCAGAGCTTCTGGGACAGGTCCACATAATAGGTATGGGGATTGTCAAAGCGCTTGACCTCGTCCCACAAAGTATCCACCTGCTCCAGGCAATACTTTCGCACCTGCTGCAAATCCGGGCACTGATACACCGGCTCGCCGCCTTTGAAAATGGGAACCAGCAGCTGCCGGGCGGTGAAATTATAAACGGTCTTGGTCTTCCAGGTAGCTTCCGGGTCAAAAATTTCCATTTCTCCGGAATCGTCCACGGTTTCATCGTAAAGACACATATAGTCCGCAATAGCTTTGCCCGTATCGTTGCCATAGAAGCGGTACAGCTTCTTGAAGTGGGGGTTGGTAATCTTGCCGATATTCTCGGAAATCTTAATCTTGGGAACGATGGTGCCGTCGTCCTTTTCCACCGCCACCAGCTTATACACGCCGCCGAACACCGGCTCGCTCTTGGCGGTAATCAGGCGCTCGCCCACGCCGAACATATCGATTTTTGCTCCCTGATGGAGCAGGTTCTCAATCAGGTACTCATCCAAAGCATTGGATACGGAAATCTGGCACTCGTTCCAGCCTGCCTCATCCAGCATCTTCCGGGCTTTCCGGGACAGGTATGCCATGTCGCCGGAGTCCATACGGATGCCGCACTTGGTAATGCCCAGGGGTTTGAGCACCTCGTTGAAGGCCCGGATGGCATTGGGCAAACCGGATTGCAGGGTATTGTAGGTATCTACCAGCAGAGTGGCATTGTGGGGATAGAGCTGGCAGTAGGTTTTGAAAGCCTCATACTCCGTGTCAAACATCTGGACCCAGGAATGGGCCATGGTGCCTCCTGCCAGAACGCCGTAGAGCTGGTCTGAGATGGTGCAGGCGGTGCCGTTGCATCCGCCGATGTAGGCCGCTCTTGCTCCCAGGATGGCTGCATCCGCACCCTGAGCCCGGCGGGAACCGAACTCCAGCACCGTCCGTCCCTCCGCAGCCCGCACCACCCGGTTGGCCTTGGTGGCAATCAGGCTCTGATGGTTGATGGACAGAAGGATAAAGGTCTCAATCAGCTGGGCCTCAATGGCCGGAGCCCGCACCACCATAATGGGCTCCTTGGGGAAAATGGGTGTGCCCTCCGGCACTGCCCAGATATCGCCGGTAAAACGGAAGTTTTCCAGGTAGGAAAGGAATCCTTCAGAAAACAGGTTGCGGCTTCTGAGGTATGCAATATCCTCCGGGGCAAAGTGGAGGTTCTTGATATAATCAATAATCTGCTCCAGGCCGGCGGCAATGGCAAAACCGCCCCCATCCGGGCACTGACGGAAGAATACATCAAAGTAGCAGATCCGGTCTTTGAATCCATTTTCAAAATAACCGTTGCCCATGGTTAATTCGTAAAAATCGCAAAGCATGGTAAGATTGAGTTTTTCGTTCGAGACCATTTGGCTCACCTCACTGTTTTATTTCCTTCATTATAATTCCCCGGCCCCAAAATAGCAATCTTTTTTTATTGACACCGGTTTTATTTTGGGCTATATTGAACATAGACAGGAGGCTGTATTATGGAAATTGTAGTTGGATTGACAGGAGAAGTTTCCACCCTGGTGGAACGGGAGGACACCGCCCGGGAGGTTGGCTGCGGAAGCCTTTTGGTATATTCCTCCCCCTGTATGATTGCACTGATGGAGGGCGCCGCCTGCGAGGCCCTGGCGCCGGTTTTGCCCCCGGAGAAAACAACCGTGGGCACAGAGCTGTCTGTCCGCCATATAAGCGCCACCCCGGTTGGTCTGGAGGTTCGGGCAGAAGCAGTGGTCACCCAGGTGGAAGGAAACGTAATCACCTTTCAGGTAACCGCTTTTGATGAGGCCGGAAAAATCGGAGAAGGTACCCACAAGCGTGTCCTGGTGGACACCCAGCGTTTTTTGGATAAAGTTTACGCCAAGCTGTAAGGAGGTTTCTTTATGGAAACAATAAAGTGGGCTGTCAACAAGATGCCCAAAACAGATGATGCTCAGCTTAAGGTCATGGATCTCGATAATGTCAGAAAGGCACGGGCTTTTCACGAAAGCTTCCCGCAGTACACTGTAACGCCTCTGGCCGGACTTGAAAAGATGGCTGAATATCTGGGCCTGAAAGAAGTCTATGTAAAAGACGAGTCCTATCGCTTTGGCCTGAATGCCTTTAAAGTGCTGGGCGGCTCATTTGCAATGGCACGCTACATAGCCAAACAGACGGGGAAAGATGTCTCAGAGCTTCCCTACAACGTGCTTACTTCTGATGAACTCCGAAAAGAATTCGGCCAGGCCACTTTCTTTACTGCAACAGACGGCAATCACGGCCGCGGCGTAGCCTGGGCTGCAAACAAACTCGGACAGAAAGCAGTTGTTCTTATGCCAAAGGGC
>OERZ01000183.1_pt1 | contig 12669 bp, 12 predicted proteins | sample 1540151 | NCBI WGS metagenome assembly OERZ01 (sample SAMEA3891880, study PRJEB23780) | metagenome | biome: terrestrial biome; feature: animal house; material: Caecal content | place: Italy | collected 2015-05-05 | reverse complement strand
GTATCATGCTCGATATCAAATTTGTCCGGGACAACCCGGAGGCCGTGAAGGAAAACATCAAGAAGAAGTTCCAGGACGCCAAGCTCCCCTTGGTGGACGAGGTCGTCGAACTGGACGGCAAGTACCGTGACTGCCTGAAAGAGGTGGAGAACCTCAAGGCTGCCCGGAACAAGCTCAGCAAGGCCAATGGCCCTCTGTTCGCCCAGCTGAAGAAGTGCACCGACGAGGCCCAGAAGGCCGAGATCCAGGCCCAGATCAACGCGAACAATGAGGCTGTCAAGGCGGACGCCGACAAGATGGCCGCCCTGGAGGCCGAGCAGGAGAAGATGGCCGCCCGCATCCAGGAGATCATGTACACCATCCCCAACATGATCGACCCCAGCGTGCCCATCGGCCCGGACGACAGCTACAATGTGGAGGCCCAGCGGTTCGGCGAGCCGGTGGTGCCCGATTACCCCATCCCGTACCACACCGAGATCATGGAGAGCTTTGACGGAATCGATATGGACGCCGCAGGCCGCGTGGCCGGCAACGGTTTCTATTACCTGCTGGGCAACATCGCCCGCCTGCATGAGGCGGTGCTGGCCTACGCCCGTGACTTCATGATCAGCAAGGGCTTCACCTATGTGATCCCTCCCTTCATGATGCACGGCGACGTGGTCAAGGGGGTCATGTCCTTCCCTGAGATGGACGCCATGATGTACAAGATCGAGGGCGAGGACCTGTACCTGATCGGTACCTCTGAGCACACCATGATCGGCCGGTTCATCAACCAGACCCTGGACGAGGCAAAGCTGCCCCTGACCCTGACCTCTTACAGCCCCTGCTTCCGCAAGGAGAAGGGCGCCCACGGCATCGAGGAGCGGGGCATCTACCGCATCCACCAATTCGAGAAACAGGAGATGATCGTGGTCTGCCGCCCTGAGGAGAGCGCCGACTGGTACGAGAAGCTCTGGCAGTATTCCGTCGAGCTGTTCCGCAGCATGGAGATCCCCGTCCGCCAGCTGAACTGCTGCTCCGGCGACCTGGCCGACCTGAAGGTCAAGAGCTGCGATATCGAGGCCTGGAGCCCCCGCCAGCAGAAGTACTTTGAGGTGTGCAGCTGCTCCAACCTGGGCGACGCCCAGGCCCGCCGCCTCCACATCCGTGTGAAGGGCGCCGACGGCAAGAGCTATCTGGCCCACACCCTGAACAACACCTGCGTGGCGCCTCCCCGCATGCTGATCGCCTTCCTGGAGAATCACCTCCAGGCCGACGGTTCCGTTACCATCCCCAAGGTGCTCCAGCCCTATATGGGCGGCCTGGAGGTCATGGTGCCCACCAACAAGAAGTAATTCAAAATACCCATTGCAAAAACGGCAGAGCCCTGGGGGCTCTGCCGTTTTTGCATTCGCGCCGTAGGTTGGGTGGGGGCTAAAACGTATCAGTCGCGGCAGCCGCAGGTTTGATCGCGCCGAAAGGGGAGGGAGCCTAAACGGGTCCGGGAGCGTTAGCCCCCGGGCTCCTTAAAAGGGCGGGCGGGAGTATAGATCAACCGCGCAGAGCCTGGCGGTTTCCGGCAACGAAGGACGATACTTCCGCCCCAGCGGACACAAGGGAATCCCCCGCAGCCCAGCAGAATTGCAATTGGTAGTTATCTCATTCCTAAGCCTATAAAAAACCATTGAGAAGGGGGTGAAAAGAAAGAAAATTTTTTTAAAAAAGTTATTGACAAAATCCATCGAATTGCATATAATAATAAAGCACCGTGCGGTGCGAATCAAATATGGCGGTATAGCTCAGTTGGCTAGAGCATTCGGTTCATACCCGAAGTGTCACCGGTTCAAATCCAGTTACCGCTACCATTTTACAGAGTTTCGCTAAGATATGGGGGACGGTCGCCCGCAATAGTGGGTGATGGAAGTCGGAGGTTTTAGCGAAGCTCTGTATTTATAAGGCCCGTTGGTCAAGCGGTTAAGACACGGCCCTTTCACGGCTGTAACATGGGTTCGATTCCCGTACGGGTCACCAAAACGAAAAGCTCTGCAAGATGCAGGGCTTTTTCTTTTTTCATATCCCGGTCAGATTCCGGCCCGCATTACATCAACCCAAGAAAAAGGAGGAATCCCATGCAGATCCGTCCCTACCGCCCCGCCGACCTGGCGGAGATGGCCGCCCTCTTTTATGATACCGTCCACACCGTCAATGCGGCAGATTATACCCCCCGCCAGCTGGACGCCTGGGCCACCGGGCAGGTGGATCTCGATGCCTGGGACGGCTCTCTCCGGGCCCATCTTTCCCTCGTGGCAGAGGAGAATGGCCGGATCATCGGCTTCGGGGATCTGGATGCCGCCAGCGGCTATTTGGACCGGCTCTATGTCCACAAGGACTACCAGCGTCAGGGTGTGGCTTCGGCCCTCTGTGACCGGTTGGAAGCCGCCGCAGAAGGACGGGTGTATACCCACGCTTCCATCACCGCCCGGCCCTTCTTTGAAAAGCGGGGCTACTGTGTCCAGAAACAACAGCAGGTGGAACGGCGGGGAGAGCTGCTGACGAATTTTGTGATGGAAAAAATCTGTAAAGAGTAGCCCCGCCCGGCAGAAGAAGACAAGAAAAAGGGAGCAGAAACCAAACCGGTTTCTGCTCCCTTTTGTCATTGGACGGGTTGGGGAGATTACCCCTTTTGCTGGTTTATGTAGTCCAGGATATCCCCGGGCCGAAAAGCCAGAGCCTCGGCCCCGGCGGCGGTCAGCTCCCCAGCTCCCCGGAAGCCCCAGACTGCCCCCATGGCGGGCAGCCCCGCGTTGTGGCCGGTGAGGATATCCACGTCGCTGTCCCCCACAAAAAGGGTGGTGGCGGGGTCAGCGTTCAGCTGCCGCATCAAATCCCATAGGCCGGTGGGGTCCGGTTTGGTGGGCACCCCGGGGCGGCTGCCCCGCACCGCCGAAAAGGCCCCCGGCCCAAAGTAATGCTCGATGATTTTTCCACAAAGGGCGTCTGCTTTGTTGGAAAAAACCGCCGTCTGGATGCCCGCGGCTTTCAGTTCCTTCAAAAGCTCGGGGATGCCGGGATAAGGCGCGGTTTTGTCCTCCTTGTGGGCGTCGTACCGGGCCGTGAACTGGGCCAGGGTTTCGGCCAGCCGGTCGGGGGTCCGGGCCTCGGCGGGGGAGAACCGCTCCACCAGTTTGGGGATGCCGTTGCCCACCATATATTTGTACTCGGCCACCGTGTGCTGGGGCCAGCCGTTCTGGGCACAGACCCAGTTGGCCGCGTCGGCTAGGTCGTCGATGGTGTTCAGCAATGTTCCGTCCAGATCAAATAAGATGGTATGAATCACAGGAAAAGTCTCCTTTGTGTTATGGTTTATTCTTCCAGAAATTGGGCGCAGCGTTCTCCGTCGTCCAGGGGGATGCTCCGCACATTCCAGCGGGTGCCGCCCGGCAGTACCAGGGTCAGGTCTGCCCGGCGCTTGACCACCGCCCAGGGGTTCTGGCTCATCACCAGGCCGGGGGCGGGGGAAAAGACACACCCGCAGTGCATCCGCAGCCCTTTCTGCCGACGGAAGGTCAGCCGCCCGTCGCTGGGCCAGGCTCCCTCCCGGAAAAAGCCCTCTACCGCCGCCAATACCCCTGCGAAAAAGCCCAGGGCCGGCAGGGCCAGCAGGACAGTCAATTCCGGCATCACCTGCCGGGAGACCAGGGCCAGCAGCGCAAACAGGGCGCAGGGGATCCCCGCCGGCAGGAAAAAGGCCAGGCTTCGCCCCCCGATGGGGACCCGCCGGGCGGGAGGCATCCGCAGCCCGGGCAGCAGCTCTTCCAGGAGTTTTTCCTGCCCGGCCCGGTAGACGAAGAGAGGTGCCTCTGTGCCCATATAGCAGCCCGCCGAGAGGTAGACCGGGTATCGCCGCAGCAGCCGGGCCACCGGTGAGAGCCGCACATCGGCGCAGCTCACCCGATCCAGCCGGAACCGCCGCTCCACCCGGCGGAAAAGCCCGCCCCGGCTGGCCAGAACCCCGCCGCCCCGCCAGACCCGATAGTGGACTGTGTGACCGAAACTTCGGGCCAGGCTCAGCCCAAAGAGGACGGTCAAGCCGGTCAGCAGCCAGGCCAGGCCCGCAGGTAGCCACCGGGCTACCCAGGCCGCCGTCTGGCTCAGCTGGGTCAGGGCCAGCAGCTCCGCCGAAGGGGTATAAACCCGCCCCTCCCGCAGAGAGAGAAAAACCAGCAAAAGGGTGGAAAGGCTGTTGGCCCCCAGCAGTACCAGGGCCAGACGCTCGCCGCCCCGGGGGTGATATTCCTGCTCCGGGGGCGCGGGCATGAGGGTGTCCGCCAGCAGTGCTGCGTCCCGCCGGGTCAGGTAGAGCCGGGCGGTTTTGCCCTGGCCCCGGGCGGCGGGGTAGAGGGTCACCAGGCTTGCCCCCGTCAGCCGGGCCAGCAGGGGCCGCTCGATCTGAACCACCGCCAGCTCCCGGCTGCGGATCAGCCGCCGGCGCTCTACGATGAGATTCCACCGCAGATGGAGCGCGCCCTCTTGATCCAGCTCCCAGCGGCTGGCGTGGAGGATTATCCCGCTGACTGCGGTCAGAAATGCAAAGAGGGCCAGGTCCTGTTCCAGGGCGGTGCGCAGAGCGTCCCAATCCCGTTCAAACAAAACCTGTACCAGGGGCAGCAGATAGAGCAAAAGGGTTTTGCGGAGAAACCCCACCGCGTGGAGCGGGTGGTACCGCCGGAGCCCGGTCATGACGGGGCCTCCTCTGGGGGAGGAGCAGCCAGCAGGGCCCCGCAGAGCAGATCTGCCTGACGGGCGGGGATGCCCGGCAGGGCCGCCCACATCCCCGGGGAAAAGAGGACCAGCACACTGGCCCCCGCCAACCGGAGCAAAGGGGTGCGGAAGACCAGAGCCGAGGTGATCCCTCGGCGGGGCAGAACCCGCCGCACCGGGAACACCACCCCCAGCCGGATGGTCAGGGCCCGGGGCCCCAGCTCCGCCGTGAAACTGGCCGCCCGCAGCCCCAGCAGAAAGACCAGAAGGGCCCATCCGGCGCAGAAGGCTGCTCCCCAGATCAGCCCCTGCCAAAAGACAAAGGGCGCAGCAAATACACCGGGCAGCGCCGCCCAAAGGCAGAGCACCGCCCGGGCCCGGGGAGTCAAGGTGACCCGGAGGGGATGCGGTTCGGCAGAGTTGTTCACAGGTTATTCAGGCCCCATTCTTCGGTCAAAAGGTGGAGGGTGTCGTCCTGGGTCAGGCAGAGAATCCGGTCCCAGGGCAGCAGCACAGTGTTGCCGTGGGGGATGATGAACTCGGTGTCCCGGGTGATGCTCACCAGAATCGAGTCCCCGGGCATAGGCACATCTTTGATGGGCTGGCCCGCGTACTTGAAGTTCTCGGGCAGCAGAATCTCGTTCAGGCTGGCGGTGCCGCCGCCCAAAGAAAGCAGCTGCCGGATGGTGTTGGTCTCGATCTCCCGCTCCAGGATATGGCTCAGGTTGTCAGTGCCGCAGACCACCGTATCGACGCCCAAAATGTGCAGAAGCTCCCGGTTCTTGGGGTTGGAGGTCCGGGCCACCGTCCGGCTCACCCCAAACTCCTGTTTGGCGATCTGGCAGGCGATGAGGTTGTCCTCGTCGTTGCCGGTCACCGCCACAAAGGCGTCGCACTGCTCCACCTCGGCGGTGCGCAGGGTGTCAAAGTTGATGGAGTCGCCGCAGATCACCGGGATATCCAGCTGGTCGGCCAGCTGGCGGCAGATGGCCTCCACCGGCTCGATCAGGGTGACTTTGTGGTGGTGGGCCAGCAGGCTTTTGGCCAGGTACATCCCGACTTTGCCGCCGCCCGCAATACAAACTTTCATAACAATACCTCTTTATACAGATAGTTGATGTGCAGGCGGGCTATTTTGCCAGCGCGCGGAAGACGGCCTGCTCAGTTAAGATGGTGGGGCAGATGGTTTCCAGCCCATAGATCCGGTGGTAGAGCAGCTGCAAATGGGAGTCGGAGACCCGGCAGATCACCTTGTCCTTGTGGAACATCTTCTTGGCGATCTGGGCGGCCATCAGATTCACCGAGTCGTCCTCGGTGACGGCGGCCACTGCGTCGCAGCTCTCGATGCCTCCCCGGCGGAGGGTTTCGGGGTCGGTGGGGTCTCCCACCAGGGCGGTGCCCGCAAAGGAATAATCGTCGAAGGTTTCCAGCCGTTTGAGCTGTTCGCCGTCTTTTTCGATCAGGGACAGATCGTAGCCGATCCGTTCCAGATCCCGCACCAGGGAGGCGCCCACCTGGTCGCAGCCGATCACCAGAATATTCATTCGATTCACCTCGTTGGTCTAAGTAAACTCGCGTTCAAAATCAAAGGAACCGGCAGGGCCTTATCGCCCTGCTTCAAGGCTTATTATAGCCCATCAGCGGGGCAGCGTCAAATCCGGCAGGCGGGGGATTCCTCTTAGATTTTTCACCGCCCGGCGGGGGAAAATCCCCCCCCCCGGGGCGGAATTTTGATTTTTTCCGTGCGCTGGGGCGCATAGTATGGTATACTACAAGGTACATTGGCCGGTCCCCGGAGGGGCGGCGGAATATGGGAGGGACAAAATGGTTCTGGAAATTCTCAAAGCGATCCTGATGGGGATAGTGGAAGGCATCACCGAATGGCTGCCCATCTCCTCCACCGGGCATATGATTCTGCTGGAGCAGCTGGTCCAGTTCGACGCCAGCGAGGAGTTTATCTCCATGTTCCGGGTGGTGATCCAGCTGGGGGCGATCCTGGCGGTGGTGGTGCTGTTCTGGGATAAGCTGTGGCCCTTTGGGGTACGGCACGGGCGGCTGACCTCCAAACCAGCGGTCTGGTCCCTCTGGATCAAGGTGGTGGTGGCCACCCTGCCGGTGCTGATCATCAGCCCTCTGGACGACTGGATGGAAGAAAAATTCTACAATTACATCACCGTGGCGGCCATGCTGATCCTCTACGGCGTTCTGTTTATCCTGGTGGAGGCCCGGGGGGCCAGCACCCGGGTGAGCCGGCTGGAACAGATCACCCTGCGGGAAGCCTTCATCATCGGCCTGTGGCAGACCCTGGCCATCATCCCCGGTACCTCCCGCAGCGGCGCCACCATTGTGGGCGGGCTTCTGCTGGGGCTCTCCCGGGCCTGCGTGGCGGAGTTCACCTTCTACCTGGCCATCCCGGTGATGGCAGGGGCTTCGGCCCTCAAGGTGGCCAAATTCGCCCTCTCCGGTGTGGGGATGACCGGCACTGAGATCGCCATTCTGGCGGTGGGGTGCCTGGTGGCCTTCGGCGTCAGTATGGCGGCCATCCGCTTTTTGATGGGTTACGTCAAGCGCCACGATTTCCGGTTCTTCGGCATTTACCGGATTGTGCTGGGCCTGGTGGTCCTGGGAGTGGCGGCGGCCACGGCCCTGGGCTAAGAAACTTTTTTAAAATTCAGAGAAAGCCGCTCCCGGCCGGGGGCGGCTTTCTCTGTGCAAAACAGGTTTGGCGTTGGGCCGGGTTTGTGCTATAATGGGCCCAAAGAGAGTAGGGGCCGCGGGATTTGGCGGCCCGAACACGGCCCAAAAAGGGAGGAAACACAATGGACGCATCGACTGTTTATTTTACCGACTTCCGCTGCCCGGTGGGCACCAGCCTTACCGAGAAGCTCCGCCGGCTCTGCCTGGTGGCCGGCATCAAGAACATTGAGATGGACGGCAAGTTCGTCGCCATCAAGATGCACTTCGGCGAGCTGGGCAACCTGGCTTTCCTGCGGCCCAACTACGCCAAGGTGGTGGCCGACCTGTGCAAGGAGCAGGGGGGCCTGCCCTTCCTGACCGACTGCAACACCCTTTATCCCGGCAGCCGGAAGAACGCTCTGGAGCACCTGACCTGCGCCCAGCTCAACGGCTTCTGGCCCATGACCACCGGCTGCCAGGTGCTGATCGCCGACGGCCTGCGGGGCACCGACGAGGTGGAGGTCCCCGTTCCCAATGGCGAGTACTGCAAGACCGCCAAGATTGGCCGGGCCATCATGGACGCCGATATCTTCATCAGCCTGAACCACTTCAAGGGCCACGAGGCCACCGGTTTCGGCGGCGCCATCAAGAACATCGGCATGGGCTGCGGCAGCCGGGCCGGCAAGATGGAGCAGCACGCCTCCGGCAAGCCGGTGGTGCAGCAGGAACTCTGCCGCGGCTGCCGTCACTGCGCCAAGGAGTGCGGTTCCGACGCCATCAGCTACGGCGCCGACCACAAGGCATTCATCGATGAAGACAAGTGCAAGGGCTGCGGCCGCTGCATCGGCGCCTGCAACTACGACGCCATCTACAACCCCAACAGCAGCGCCAACGAGGAGCTGGACCGGAAGATGGCCGAGTACGCCGCTGCGGTCTGCAACGGGCGCCCCTGCTTCCACATCAACCTGGTGCAGGACATCAGCCCCAACTGCGACTGCCACGGGGAAAACGACGCGCCCATCCTGCCGGATGTGGGTATGTTCGCTTCCTTTGACCCGGTGGCCCTGGACCAGGCCTGCGCCGACGCCTGCCTGTCCGCCACCCCGCTGCCCAACAGTCAGCTGAGCGACAACCTGGCCCGCCCCGGCTGGAACTGCCACCACGACAACTTCAAGGACTCCAACCCCAACATCGAGTGGAAGGCCACTCTGGAGCAGGCCGAGAAGATCGGCCTGGGCACCCGCAAGTATGTCCTGAAAAAGATCTGAGATTTTTCACATCCCGCGAAATAAAAAAGCGGCCTGCACTCCCCACAAAGGAGGCGCAGGCCGCTTTTGGTTTGGTTTGGATGTAACTATGGGGAACTTAGGCCTCGCCGCCCAGAGGCACCCGGGCGTCCACTACATCCCGCAGAGTCTCCCAGTCGGCGGTGGTGTAGTCGGGCAGGGAATTGGTGTCGATGCCGGCGTCGGACAGCAGGGGCTCCATGTCCCCCTCGCCCGAGAGGATGGCGTCGGCCTGGGCCCGGACGATGGGCCAGACGGCGGAGAAGTTCTCCTGCTCTTCGGTGCTCAGGGCTTCATACCAATCGGTGAAGCTGGAAACCACAACGGCGCCGTCCCGGCGGGCCAGGGAGTTTTCCTCCGACCAGTTCAGCAGCTCCACGGCCGCCTGAACCGATTTCAGCGAGCTGCCCGCGGTGCCGGGGCCCCAGCCCAGGCAGGAGCCCAGCGCACCCGAGGGGCTGGTGATAGCGCCCAGCATGTTATTTTCATCCCCGTCCACCGAAGGGGCCGGGATCTCCGAGTCATCGGGCAGGGTGGGGTCCATAGCCGCCACGCTGGAAGAGGCGGGGGCGGAGGGCTCGCTGGCCGAGGAGGCAGAGGAGTCCTTCTTGCAGCCCGCCAGGAGCAGAGCCCCGCAGAGGCAGAGGGCGAGGAGCGGAACAAAACGGATATTTTTCATTGAGAAACCTCCTTTGCGCCCGAGGGCGCGGATGAGTGGTGATGTATCCAGGATGGGAAAACGCCGCTGGGGCGTCTGGCTTCTGACACAAGTATACTGTCCCGGGGTGGGGTTGTCAATTCTGGGCTTTTGGGGGGCGGTTGACCCGGCCCGCCCAAACCGCTATAATGAAACTTAGTACCGGACAACGGCAACAGAAACAGGGGAGAGCGGCCCGCCGGGCCGACCCCATCGCGGAGGCGTTAGAAGATGAATACAAAAGAAGTTTTTTCCCTGGACGGTCTGTTCGAGTTCCTCGATAAGAGCGTCAGCCCCTACCACGCAGCAGCAGCGGCCGCTGAGATTCTGGAACAGGCGGGTTTCCAGCACTGCCCTGAGAGCGCGCCCTGGGCTCTGACCCCCGGCGGCAAGTACTATACCACCCGCAACGGCTCGGCGGTGCTGGCCTGGCGGATGCCCGCTGCCGGCGGCCTGACCGGCTGGCACGTCACCGCCAGCCACAGCGATTCTCCCTCCTGGCAGATCAAGAATCCCGATGTGGAGGACAAGATGTACGCCAAGGCCGAGACCGAGGGCTACGGCGGAATGATTATGCCCACCTGGATGGATCGTCCCCTGAGCGTGGCGGGCCGCCTCCTGGTCCGGACCGAGAAGGGGATCGAGACCCGGCTGGTGGCCCCCGACCGGGCCCTGGTCTGCATCCCCAATCTCTGCATCCACTTCAACCGGGAGGCCAACAAGGGCTATGTTTATAACCCCCAGGTGGACTTGCAGCCCATCTGCGGTGCAGCAGGCGGCAGCCTGCTCAAGACCCTGGCCGACGAGACCGGCGTGGCGGTGGAGGACATCGTGGCCCACGACCTGCTCCTCTGCGTCCGCCAGAAGGCCGAGCGGGTGGGCCTCTCGGGCGAGTACTTCATGTCCGGCCGGATCGACGACCTGGAGTGTGCCTACACCACCCTCTGGGGCTTCCTCCAGGGCCGGGGCGAGGAGCCGGGCCGCTGCGACGTTTGGTGCATGTTCGACAATGAGGAAGTGGGCAGCTCCAGCCGCCAGGGCGCCCAGGGCACCCTGATGGCCGACGTCATGGCCCGGATTGAGGATGCTCTGTCGGTCAGCCGGGAGGCCAGCATCCGGGCCCGGGCTAACAGCCTGCTGCTGAGCGCCGACAACGGCCACGCCAACCACCCCAACCACCCCGAGAAGAGCGACCCCCGCAACCCGGTGCAGATGGGCGGCGGCGTCCTGCTCAAGTACAACGCCAACCAGAACTACACCACCAGCGGCATCACCGCGGCGGCCTTCAAGGAGATCTGCCGCCGGGCGGATGTGCCGGTCCAGGCTTTCGCCAACCGGGCCGACGTGCCGGGTGGCCGCACCCTGGGCAACCTGTTGGGTCACCAGATCGCCATCCCCATGGTGGATACCGGTCTGGGCCAGCTGGCCATGCACTCCGCCGTGGAGACCGCCAGCTGCGCCGACGCCGAGTACATGGCCCGGGTCTGCGCTGAATTCTACAACACCCCCATCTTCCAGCCGGCAGACGGGGTGTGGCAGCTGGGCCAGTGAGCGGCGGGCCGGTCGGGCGGTTCGCCCCCAGCCCCAGCGGGCGGCTTCACCTGGGGAACCTGGGGTGCAGCCTGCTGGCCTGGCTCTCGGCCAAGAGCCGGGGCGGAAAGATCGTTCTGCGGATCGAGGACCTGGACGCGGCCCGCTGTCCCCGGGTCTACGCCGACCAGCTGGAAGAAGACCTGGCTTGGCTGGGCCTTGTCTGGGACGAAGGGGGATCCCAAGGCGGCCCCCACGGCCCATACTACCAGAGCGAATGTTCCGAGATCTATACTCAAAGTTATAAAAAGCTGGAAGAAATGCATCTGGTATACCCTTGCTTTTGTTCCAGGGCCCAGCTCCACGCCGCCAGCGCCCCCCACACCTCGGATGGGAATGTGGTTTACCCAGGCACCTGCCGGGATTTAACCCCCGCCGAGGTAGCGGCCAAGGCCCAGGTAAAAGCCCCAGCCTGGCGACTCAAAGTTCCGGACGAGGTGATCTCTTTCGAGGATGGCTGCATGGGCCCCCACGCCGAGAACTTGCTCACCGACTGCGGGGACTTTTACCTCCGGCGGGCGGACGGGGTATTCGCCTATCAGCTGGCAGTGGTGGTGGACGACGCCCGGATGGGGGTCACCGAAGTTGTGCGGGGGGCAGATTTGCTCTCCTCCACCGCCCGGCAACTCTATCTTTACCGGCTGCTGGGGCTGAAAGCCCCCCACTTCGCCCATTGCCCGCTGCTTTTGGCGGCGGACGGGCGGCGGCTCTCCAAACGGGACGGGGACCAGAGCCTTGAGAACCTGCGGGGGAAATATACCGCCCCCGAGATCGTGGGCAAATTGGCCTGGCTCTATGGTATCCAGCCCGAGCCCGCCCCCCGCACCCCCGAGAGTTTGCTGGCGGAGTTCGACTGGGCCAAGGTGCCCAAAGCGGATATCTGCATCCCCGAGGGGCTATTCTAAAAACGATTCAGAAAGACAAAAAAGTGCGCCGCCGCAGGATGTCTGGCCTGCGGCGGCGCTTTTTCGCTTAATAAATGGTACAGTGTTGATTTACAGAAAACTGAAATTATTCGCCAGATTCACCAGTTGTAACAGGCATAACCATAAAAATAACCCAGGCGCTACTCGAGGAATTGGAAACATGGTTTACACGGATATAAGCAGAGGCTGCTTTTTGATCTTCATCCAAAGAAGGAGGGGTAATATCCTCTAGATTGCTAATAAGATCTGCGGCAGAAAGGCTTCCGTCCCCGATTGTAACAAAACCAAGAGCCTTATCGCTAGCAAACGTGGAAAGAACATCAAGTAGAAGTTGAGAGTATTTGTTCTCCGGAGGGGTAAATTGTGGCGGATTTATAGGCTCCCCAGGCTGAAGATTCTCAAGATAATTGTTATATTCCTCGAGATATTTAGCATAGGCCGTCATGTACGCTGTGAATGTCTCATAATAGCCGGCTGGATCTTGAGAGATTTGGTCGATATATTTGTTTGTGGCTTTTTCATACTCGTCACTTTCAATAAGTGTAATACCTGTCGCTTTGGCGAAAGCTTCGGCAATCTCTTTCTCGGTGGTAGTGCTCCCGCCGCCACCTCCGCCGCAGGCAGTCAGCATGGTCAGCGCCATCACACCGGCCAGAAGGACTGCAACGAGTCGTTTCATTTTTTTCATCGTAATTCCTCCTGTCTGTTTGCATAAAAATATGCTAAAAAAGCAGCTTTAGTATAGCAAATTTTC
>OERZ01000179.1_pt1 | contig 12781 bp, 11 predicted proteins | sample 1540151 | NCBI WGS metagenome assembly OERZ01 (sample SAMEA3891880, study PRJEB23780) | metagenome | biome: terrestrial biome; feature: animal house; material: Caecal content | place: Italy | collected 2015-05-05 | reverse complement strand
AATCTCCCGATGGCAGCCTCGTGAAGCGACCTGTCCGGCTGAATAAGGAGCTTCAAGGCTGCGTGAAGCCGCTTCTCGCTAAGAGTCCCCACTCCGCTTTTGGAAAAAAGCTCCTCGTCGGGAAGCTTTAAAAGCTCATGAAGCCGCTCCCTCAGCTCGGCCAGGGACGGCTCAGTCCTTTCCCCTTGGCTCATGCTCTTTTATGTATTCGTCGAGTATCTCGGCGGCTATCGGGATAATCCTAGGGCAGGGTCTTGTTCTGAAGAACTCGCCGTCTCTCACCGGGGAGACGGGGTCGGAGGCTCCCTCAAGCCCCAAAAGCTCCCGGCAGATTATCGAGCCGGTTTTTTGCCTGAAGCGTGACGCAAGCTCCTGCACCAGAGCATAGTGCCGGCTTTTTACATCGTAGTCCCCGGGGACGCTGTAGCCGTACAGAATCCCGGCAGCCATCAGCATGCCGCTCAGCGCACCGCAGACCTCCCTTAGCCTGCCGATTCCTCCCCCGAAGGAGGAGGACAGCCTCAGAGCGGTATCCTCGTCGACGCCGGTGACATCGCAGAAGGCGGCGAATACCGACTGCGAGCAGTTATAGCCTGCCATGAAAAGCTCGTATGCCTTTTTTGAATGCTCCACCCTAAACGACCTCCAAATTTAATCTTTTAAAATTATACTGCATTAAATTCCCGCTGTCAACAATTCTTGGGCTGAGCCTGGGTCTTAGTCCCGCATTATATTTTCAGTCGGCCGGGAAATCCTAATGCAAAGGAGGTATATATGGAAGCAAAAAGTCTTTTAATCAAGGACACGACCAAGGAGCAGCGTGAGGAGATAGTAAGGCAGGGGCTTTGCTCCGACTCCTGCGGCGACTGCTCTCAGTGCGGAAGCTACGGCGTCAGGGATTTGATGAGTCTCTATCAAAAATATATAGACGGCGAGATGGAGCTGTTTGAAATCAACCTGCAAATCCGTGGCGGAACGGTAAGGTAGAAAAAGAGCCGGACTCATGCATGGACGGGTCCGGCTTGCGCCTATATCCTATATAAAGAACTTTCTTCCAAGCGCCTCTCTCATGGGGCGGCAGGAGCCTATCACTATCAGCAAAGCCCCTACCGTCACCAGGCATATGAGCGGGTAGAGCGACCAGAAGATGAATCTCACTCCGAAGGTGACATGGATAAACAGCTCGATGAGGACTATATACCCCCCGAGAGCTATTATCATCCCGCCGAAGATGAAAAAGTGCCCCTTTTTGATGTATTTCACCATCGCAGCCACGGCGGTTATTATGATCCCCAGTATTCCCGTCACCGGGAAGCCGAAGCTCAAAAACCATCCGCCGCCGGTGTGAAGCGAGATGTACAGCAAAAACAGCTCCACCGCCGCAAAGGTCGACGGTATGAATATCACCGGGTTGGGTCTTTTAAACCAATACGGCAGAACTAGGCTGACATAGAATATCCCAAGACCGCCTATTACATAGCCCGACCAGCTTATCCCGCCGCAGAGCCTTATGTCCAAAAGAGTAGGTATCATCGCCGTGAGAGCGAAAACCGCCGTCAGGATGATTAACATAGCACGCCGGTTGTACTTCTTGTCGGTCTGGATATATTCTGGGTACAGCCTCTCGCCCTCCTCCCTTTTTATGTCGGGATGAAATACAGGCGTGCCGCAAAGAGGGCAGCTTTTCTCGCTGTCGCCAAGCTCCACTCCGCATTTGATACAATACATTTTTACCCTCGCTTTCTAGTCCGCCAGCTCGCTGCGCTGATTGCTCTCAATCCTAACCCTGAGTCCCAGCCTGACAAGACGGGTAAAGAACTCCCGCTCAAGCTCCGGCTCGGTGCTTCTTCTTATTATATTTATCCTAAGCTCGTCCTTATAGGAGCAGACCCCGCAGTTGTACGGAGCGGCAGCCTGAGGCCCTATTATGAAATCAAAGCCGGTGACATGCTCATCCATCTCCTTTGGAAGCTCCAAGGCTCCCAGATTTGAAAGTGACAGGCACGCCTGAGCCTCCCCCACCGAGTCAAACACCGCCTTCATTATCATGTTTTTTATAAACAGCGGGACCATCCTTATGGCAAGAGAGCTCTCAGACCTCACATTGGTGGTGAAAACGCTCTGCATATGCTTTTTGGTGACAAAAAGGGCAAGCTGGTGCTTTACCGTATTTACGACCTCGTCGAAGCTGTACTCCCCCATTCTGGGGTCTATCCCGACATTTACCACCATCACAAAGTTTCTAAGGGTATGCCCTCCGAAGAGCTTTCTTAGGTTTACGGGTATCTGTATCCTGACGGGACGCCTGTTTTTCCTTGCGGGGACCTTTTTAGCCTGAAGCTCCAGTATCGACATGAGCATCACCGCCGCAAGAAGCCCTGTTATCGTGACGCCGTAGCCCTTTGCCATCGAGTGAAGCTCCTCAAGGCTAAGCTTTCCCACGGTGATATGCAAAAAGCCGTCGTCCTCCGGGATTCCGTCAAGCCTGAACGACCTCCCCTGGCTCCTCTTTGCCGACACCTCGCCGATGTTCTTCAAAAAGCTGTCCTCAAGCTCCCCGGGGTCGGGATACGCCAGCCTGTCAAGCACTCCCTTTTCGCAGGGAATGCTTACGCCCTCCCTTCGCTCAAGGTACTCGGCGGCAAGGGTCTTTAGGAATATAAGCCCGCCCGTGCCGTCGGTGACGGCGTGGAAGAACTCGACGGCTATCCGCTTCTTGTAGTAAAGGACCCTGACAGCGCATTTTCTCATGCTATCAAAGGAGTCAAGCTTTAGGGGATGGCAGTATTCCGGCTGGACGGCGGGAGGACTCTTTACCTCCTCAAGATAGTACCAGAACACGCCTGTTTTGAGCCTCGCCGCTATCATCGGAAACCTTTTTGCGGTGACATCAAGCGCCTCCTGGAGCAAAACGGGGTCAACGGGCTGGTCAAGCTCGAGAGAGAGCCTGAACATATTGTACCAGCCACGCCTTCTCGAAGCGGGAAAAATCTTGGCGGCGTTGTCAAGCCTTGCCCACAGCGGAGAGGAGGGCGGCATCACCCCGGAGATAAACTTTGCTATCTCGGTGTAGTCCTGCCTGCGCTCCTTTAAATCGTAGAGGACATAGGCGTGCCACAGCCCGGGAGCTACCACGAGCTTTGACCTTGAGCCGCCTCTAAGAAGCCTCTTGTGCATATTTACAGAGTCGTCCAGCATTATCTCGTCCCCTCCCACCAGAATAAGCGAGGGAGGGAAGCTCACTCCCTCGAAGAAAATCGGGGAGACGAGCGGGCTTTTCCTTTGCTCGCAGTAGCACTCTGCGAACATTTCAAGCCTTTTTACCGTCATCGAGGGGTCGACCTCGGCGTTTTTTTGATAGGACTCTCCCGACATGGTAAGGTCTGTCCAGGGGGATATTGCTATCACTCCCGCCGGCATATCCATCCCCAGCTCCCTAAGCCTTATCATAAGGCTGTAGCAAAGACCTCCACCGGCGGACTCCCCGGCAAGAACTATCCTGTCTGAGGTAAAGCCGCTCTGGAGCAAAAACCTGTAGGACTCAAGAGCGTCCTCAAGCGCTGCTGGAAAGGGATTCTCAGGAGCAAGCCTGTAGGCGCAGCAAAAAACCTTTATTCCCAGCCTTGCCGAGAGCTTAGAGCCAAAGCCTCTTGTATACTCAAGCTCCCCGCAGGTGTAGCCTCCGCCGTGGAGGTATAAAATCACTCCGCCGCAGGACTCCCTCTGCGGAGTTATCCACTCGCCGTCAAAATTAGGAAACTCCCTCCTGCTAAAGCTGACATCCGACCTGCTGGAAAGAGCCATAAGCTCTCCGACAAGATTCTGGTACCTTCTTGCCGACTCTAGGGAGGACTCCGTCACCACCTGTTTTAATATGCCAAGCTGATTTCTTACAAACTTTTCGGTCACCTGCTACCTCCCTGCCAGACGGCTGCTTATATCCAGACTCATAGAGCACTCATAGAGCACTCATAGAGCGCTCTAAGAATGCTCATAAAGCTAAACACTCTTAGTTTAAATCCCGCTGCGATTATTATAGCATCCGGCGCCTGGGATTTCAATACGCCGGGATAAATAACTCTTGAAATTAAGAATAACCAATCCATTTCGGGAAAAGACTATACCAAATCCAGATAAAAAGGAGCTTTTTAATATGATTGAAAAGGACACTATCCGCCTTTTAAGAGAGTGCGACGCCGGAATCAGGATGGGAGTCGCCTCGATTGACGAGGTTATCGACCGTGTAAGCCATCCCAGGCTCAAGGACTTCCTAAAGGACTCCAAGAGCGAGCACAGAAGGCTGGGCTCGGAGATAGACTCTCTTCTTTCTGACTATCACGACGAGGGCAAGGAGCCAAATCCCGTGGCAAAGGGGATGTCGTGGATAAAGACAAACCTCATGCTGGCGGCGGACGGCTCCGACAGCACCGTTGCCGACCTGATTACTGACGGCTGCAACATGGGCGTAAAATCGCTGGGGAGATATCTTAACCAGTATGAGGCGGCAGACGAGCGCTCTAAGGACATCGCCAAGAGGCTTATAGGTCTTGAGGAGAGCCTCGCCGTAAGGCTAAGGGAGTTTTTATAGACTAGACTCCCTTGCTCGCAACGGGCTGAGCCTTGTCCGGCTCTTTTTTCCTTGAAAACAGGAGCTTTAGGAATATCGGGGTGATGATAGACGAGACGATAATCAAAAGTATTACAGAGGTAAAGTATTTTTCCTCCAAAAGCCCGACATCAAGCCCCTTCTGGGAGACTATAAGCGCAACCTCTCCCCTTGTCATCATCCCGACGCCTACTATCAGCGAGTCGAGCCAGCCGAATCTGAACAGCCTTGCTGTGAGTCCGCAGCCGATTATCTTTGTTATCAGCCCGACCAGAACAAACAGCACCGAGAAAAGTATTATCCCGCCGTCTATCTCGCTTAGCTGAGTCTTTATGCCTATGCTGGCAAAGAAAACCGGTCCGAAGAAAATATAGGAGCTTATATCCATCTTCTCGTTGATATAGCTAGAGTCCTTAAGACTGCAAAGGATTATTCCGGCGACATAGGCTCCTGTTATGTCCGCTATGCCGAAAAAGCTCTCCGCCACATACGCCATTCCAAGACAGAGGGCAAGACCGAGTATCGGTATCCTTCTCTGATGCTGATGGCGCATGTCTATGTACTTAAACAAATAGTATATGCCGACTCCGACCGTGCAGCAGAGCACCAGGAACAGCGCCGTCCTGAGCAGCACGCTGCCCGCTCCCGTGCTGGAGTCCTTAAGGCTTATTACCACAGTAAGAACTATTATTCCTATCACATCGTCTATTATTGCGGCTCCCGTTATAAGAGTGCCTATTCTGCCCTCCAGCCTGCCAAGCTCCTTTAGCGTCTCGACGGTTATGCTGACCGAGGTTGCGGTTAGTATGACTCCTATAAACACCGCCTTTAGAAACTCCGGCGAGCCGACCGACGAAAAGCCGTAGAAGGCGGAATAAAGTAGCGTTCCTCCCAGAAGCGGGACGAATACTCCGACGCAGGCTATCAAAAGCGCCATAGGGCCGGTTTTTATGAGATCCCTTATGTTTGTCGTCAGTCCTGCCATGAACATAAGTATTACTACGCCTATCTCCGCAGAGACAGCTATATAGTCCGACGGTCCGACAAGCCCCAGCACGCTGGGACCTATCAGCAGTCCGGCTACAATCTCGCCCACAACCTGAGGTGCGCCTATATGCTTTGCGGCAAGTCCCAAAAGCTTGGCGGCAAGTATGATTATTGCAAGGTCCTTAAAGATTTCCACTGTTTATCACCTTATTTAAAAAGCATTTGCAACCTATTATTATACACCCTTTTTCTCAATTTGCAAGCCGTTTTTCAAATATGCTTGAAGTAAGGCTCAAAATCGTCTATAATAAATAAAAACCCTAAAAAGAAGGCTTGGCTATGCTTGATTTAGACTATTTTTTGTCCCTTCCGTCATATCTTGAGTTTCTTGGCTCCACCCGTCTGCCGATTTTCATCTGGGGGATGGGGGACGGCTGTCTCAAGCTTTTAAATATCTTTAACGACTACGGCATCCCCTGCGCCGGGATATTCGCAAGCGATGAGTTCGTGAGGGATAAGCTCTTTATGGGCTACAGACTGCACAGCCTGTCCGAGATAGAAAACGCCGTCCCGGAGTTTATAGTAGTTCTGGCGTTCGGAGCGGGATATCCCGAGCTTATGAGAAAAATCGAGGGGCTGTCGCTCAGGCACAGGCTCATTGTCCCGGATATGCCGGTTGTCGGCGGAGGGCTTTTTACAAAGGATTTCCTTGTAAGCCGGTTTGACAGCCTCAGCCGTGTTTATTCCATGCTCTCCGACCAAAAATCAAGGGAGGTCTACAAGGCTCTTATAGAGTTTAAAATCACCGGGGAGATAAAAACGCTTCGCTCCTGCGAGACACATCCCTCGGACGGCTACAGGCTCCTTAAAATAGGCGCCAGCGAGAGCGTATTCGATTTGGGAGCCTACACCGGCGACACCATAAGGGAGCTTCTTGACTTTACAGGCGGGAGCTTTAGCTCGATAACCGGGATAGAGCCTGACAGAAGAAATTTCAGGAAGCTGTGCGAGTATGTAGAAAGAAGCGGGCTTGACAGCAGCAAGGTTCGGCTGATTAACGCCGCCGCAGGAGACAGCTGCGGCAGCATAACCGTCCTAAAGGGAGGCGGCAGGATGATAAAGCGCTCGCAGTCGGGAGTCAGCGTCCAAATGATAAGCCTTGATTCCCTCTTTTGGGATAATGCCAGCCCGGAGGACTCAGCCTTTAGGGAATGCACCTACATAAAATACGACATCGAGGGGGAGGAGCAAAACGCTCTTTACGGCTCAAAAAGGGTGCTAAAGATGTTCAAGCCCTCAATCTGCTGCTCTATATACCACCGGCTTGAGGACATCTACAGCATCCCTCTTTACATAAGCTCCTGCCTCCCGGGTCACAGGCTGTATATAAGGCACTCTCCCTGCTATCCCGCCTGGGACACAAGCCTCTACGCCACCGACCGCTGAGGCTGGTCACAGGCTTGAAACCTTTTCGCCGTGCTTTGTAACCGTAATGTTATTAATTGTAATCGCTTTGTTCTTGAAAAAGGCTCAGGATATGATAAAATAAAATCAAGGAAAGGGAAAGCCCCTAAGAACCGGGGAGTCCTGAATCCGCCTTACTCTGGCGTCGCTTCGCAACGGGTCTGCTCCTAAGGTGCAGAAGAAGCGTTCCAGTTTCCATAGATTTTGTCTTTTCATTTTTTCCTCCTTACCCATAGACAAAGAAGGGATAGCTGCTTGGCTGAAATAATCGCCTTGCGGCTATTTCTTTTTGTTGATTATTTCACTTGACAGCGCTAAAGCACGGTGCTATACTTATTTTACTAAAACAGGGGAGCTTGTATCTCAGGCTGAGAGGAAGCGGATGAACGCTTCGACCCATAACCTGATTCGGATAATGCCGACGGAGGGAAATCGCCGTTTCATGCGGCTGACTTTATGCGCCGATAGCTCCGGGTCCTGTGTCCGGGGCTTTTTTATTTCAGAACGGGTGCGTTTTAAATCTTTTTAAGGACGGTTTTTGTATGAAAACTAGCAGTAAGACGCTTGCTCTCACAGAGAGCGCAGTAATGGTTGCTCTTGCCTTCGTGCTGAGCTTTTTAAAGGTTGTTGATATGCCCTACGGCGGCTCGGTAACAGCCTTCAGTATGCTCCCAATCGTAATTATAGCCTATCGCCACAGGCTAGGCTGGGGACTCGCATCTGCACTTGCCTACAGCCTTCTTCAGATGCTCATGGGACTTAACAACCTCTCCTACGCCACAAGCGCCGCAGCGGCTGTCGCAATAATCCTTCTTGACTACATCGTGGCGTTTTTGGTGCTGGGACTTGCGGGAGTGTTTAGGAAAAATCCTGCCAAGCAGCCCTCCGAGATAGCCCTTGGCGCACTCCTTGGCTGTATTCTGCGCTATGCCTGCCATGTAATAGCCGGCTGTACCGTATGGGCGGGAGTCTCTATCCCCACCTCCGACGGACTGATTTACTCCCTCGGCTACAACGCCACCTACATGATTCCTGAGACTCTTCTTACCGTCGTGGGAGCATATTATGCCGGTCAGGCGCTGACCCTCGGCGAGCCTAGAGTCACAAGAAGGCAGGCCGTCTCGGGAAGCGGCAGCACAGCCATAGCCTCAATGCCTGCTGCTCTTGCCGTGGTAATCGCCTCCGCCTTTGTCTTTGGAATGATGCAAAACCCCGACAGCGGAAGCTTCGACATCACCCTGGTCGCCCAGGCGGGGCTTATGGACTGGCTCCCTGTCCTGCTTGTTCTTGTATTGGGAGCTGCGGTATCCGCAGCCCTGGCAGTCGTCCTGCCCAAGAAGGCTAAGTAAGCCCAAGGTCATTTTTAGTATATTACGCCGCAAGACCGCCGGGAGGGTAAGCCTCCTGGCGGTTCTTTGTAATAAACTTTTAATAAATACGCCCTTGTAAAGGCAGGCGTCATCTGCTATAATTAAGAAAACAGCCCCTGAAGGAGGATAACCATATGCTTTTACGGCGTGCAACCGCTGTTTTTGTTTCACTTGTGCTGTCGTTCTCCCTTTTGAGCCAGAGCGCTGCGGCGTTTACCTTTTCGCTCCCCAGCGAGCTTAACATAGCCTCGGAGGCGGTCTATCTTGTGAATCTTGACACAAAGGAGGTCGTCCTTGAGAAAAACGGTGACAAGCAGCTTGTCCCGGCCTCGCTCACCAAGATAATGACAGCCATACTCCTTCTGGAGGAGTATAAGGACAATATTCACGGGCTGTCCACAACCTATGTCAGCGGGACCTCGGCCTGCTTCGACGAGCTTTATCTCACCGGCTGCTCGAATGCGGACATCCAGATAGGCGAGAAGGTCTCCTACAAGGACCTTTTGTACGCTCTTATGCTCCGCTCCGCCTGCGAGGCTGCCAATATCATCGCCTATAACCTTGCGGGAAGCCTTGAGGCGTTCGCCCAGATGATGAACGACAAGGCTTATGAGCTGGGCTGCCGGAATACCCACTTCACAAACGCCCACGGCCTGTTCTGGGAGGACCACTACACCACGGCTCACGATATGGCTATAATCACCCAGTACGCCCTCACCCTGCCGATGTTCGAGGAGATATCCTGCTCCCAGGAGTACACCATGGAGGCTACAAACTTCCACGGCGAGCCAAGAAAGATAATACATACCAACTTCATGATGTCAAAGGCTCAGGGAGGGGACAATTACTACGAATATGTCAAGGGCATAAAGACCGGGACTCTGGACGAGGCCGGAAGGTGCCTTGTCTCGCTTGCCATGAAGGACGGCTACAGCTATCTTCTCGTGACGATGGGCGCACCCCAGAAGGACGCCAACGGCAACAATGTCTACTACAATTTCATCGACGCCAAGGCAATCTACACCTGGGCGTTCGACAATCTTCGATATACCGACCTAATTCTAGGCACCGAGGAGCTTGCCGAGGTCCCCGTCTCCTACGGCGAGGGCAGGGACTTCGTCATCGTCCGCCCGGAGGAGTCCTACTCAAGGATATGGGACCTCAGCGTGCCCTTAAGCTCGCTCCACAAAAAGATAACCGTCTATGAAAATGTGGTCGCCCCGGTCAACGAGGGGGACACTCTCGGGACCCTGGAGCTTCAGTACGCCGGGGAGACTCTTGTCACCATGGACCTAGTAGCGACCTCGAGCCTCGCCCGCTCAAGGCAGGCAGAGCTGATGACTGTTGCACAGAATTTCGTCGGCTCGGAGCATTTTTACGACGCAGTCAAGTACACCGCCGGATTTTTTCTTATCTATACTATACTGATAATCATAATCAAGATTGCCGTCGCCAAGCAGAATAAAAAGCAGAGCTATCTCATGGGCGGGAGGACAAGGAGAAGGAAATAGCTCTGATTATGTTTAAAATGGCAACAATAAACCGGGAGGGATAGGCTTAGCGCCTGTCCCTCCTGATTTTTTACCTTTTTCTGATCAAGCCCACGCTTGCCGTGCCATAAAGCGGAATTATGACGGCATAATCCCGCCTAGACGCCCACGCCGCCGCCTGCAAACTGCGAGATATACCACACAAAGCTGACTGTGGTTATCACGGCTGACAGCACGCCCAGCACCGTAGCTGCGGCTATAAGCCTTTTCCTGCCAAGAGGGGTCGACAGCATGGAATACTCCGGCTGGCTTGTCATTATGCCGATTATATCCTCCCTGAGCGGCTCCTCATCCTTTGAAACGCCAAGCTCGCATTTCATCCTGTAGGCTACTATCCCTGCCATCTTGGAGGGTCTTAGAAGCACCAGCACGGTTATTAGATTCGGGACAACCGCCGGGATAAGCTGGAACGGAGTGTAGGAGGCTATGCTCTCGCTGAGCGTGCCTCCATCTATTATCCCGGAGCTTAGGCTGGCGCAGAGATTTATGAATATGTGCAAAAGTATGACTACCCACAGATTCCTCGTCCTGTAGTAGATTGCGGTAATGGTCATCCCCATAAAGCAGGCTGCGACCGCCTGAATCATCGGACCTACAACATAGCCAAGCTGCCAGCCTGCGGCAGGGTCGTAGCCGGAGACGATGTTAAACAGGTGCATAAGCCCGAATATCATCCCGGTGCAGACCACCGACGCCCAGACTCCTGCGGGATTTTTAGCCCACTTTTTCCAAAAGACATTGGAGATTATCCCACGGAAAAATATCTCCTCGGTGAATCCTATAAGGATTATCGCCAGGACAAACCAGGCTATATCCCCTGCCGGAGCTATTTTGACAGCTCCGGCCCCGGGGTCAAGAAGCAGCATGATTTCCGTCACGAGCGAAAAAAGGTACAAAACTATAAAGTACCCGGAGGCTACGGCTCCCTTCAAAAGCCCCTCCCTTTTTTCCTTAAACAAAGAAAGCTGTCTTAACGCCAGAAGGATTATAAGCCCCGCTATCAGGCTGACCGTCTCGCAGATAGCCTGATACTGCCATGCCGACCACTTAATCGCAATCTGCGGGATGGCATAGGCTATTACCAGGGACGCTATATTCATCGAGAGAAAGAATACAAGCGTCACTGCGATGCTGAAAATAATCGGATGACGGGACTCCCCGGGAGCATTAGCCGGTATTTTCCTATCCATATCTGCCATTTGATACCCCTTTACCGTCTAGAGAGCCGCTATCGACTGCTCTATCTTTGAAAGCCTCTCCTTAGCTCTTTGTAGCTTTTCTCTCTCGCTTTCGATAAGAGCAGCCGGAGCCTTTGCCAGGAAGCCGGGATTGTCAAGCTTTTTAGAGATTATCTCGATGTCCTTATTTGCAAGCGAGCGGTCCTTTTCAAGCCTTGCAAACTCCTTCTCCCTGTCTATTATCTCGCTCATCGGGATAAACAGCCTTGCGCTGTCTGTGACAACTGTGACAGAGTCCTCAGGCTTCCTTCCGTCCGAGATTATTTCAACCCTTGAAGCGTATGCCAGTCTGCTAAAGAACATCTCGCAGCTCTTAAAGAGCTCCTTATAATCGGTCTCGACGAACAGCTCAGCCTTCTTGGACGGCGGGACATTCATCTCAGACCTTAGGTTTCTTACTCCCTTGATGGCGGCGATTATCCTGCCGAAGTCCGTCTCCTCCGCAGGATAGGAAAGAGCCTCGTCGTATACGGGATAGCTCTCAAGAATGAGCGGAGTGTTTGTTCCAAGAGACTGCCATATCTCCTCGGTGACATAGGGCATAAAGGGGTGAAGAAGCTTCAGGATTCTCATTATTGCGAATACGAGGACCTTCTGAGCGCTTGCTTTGCTCTCCCCTCCGGCATTGATTCTCGACTTTGTAAGCTCTATATACCTTGCGGGCAGTGTCGGAGCCTTCCCCATCTTCCCACAGTCTGGATTTTGCAAGCTCTACATACCAGTCACAGAATACATCCCAGATGAAGTCGTACAGCTTGGAGGCTACGACTCCCAGCTCGAATTTATCGAAGTTGTCGCTTACCTCCCTGCAAAGGGTGTTGAGCCTTGAGACAAGCCACCTATCCTCAAGCTCTAAGGTCTTAGGAAGCTCGCCGGTTATCTCAAAGTCCTCCGGCAGGTTCATAAGAATGAATCTTGTGGCGTTCCAGAGCTTATTTGAGAAGTTCCTAGCCGCCGTTACCTTCTCGTCGGAGTAGCGCATATCGTTTCCAGGAGAGTTTCCGAAGGCGAGCATGAATCTGAGCGAATCCGCTCCGTACCTGTCTATAATCTCAAGCGGGTCGACGCCGTTTCCGAGTGACTTTGACATCTTTCTTCCCTGAGAGTCCCTTACAAGACCGTGAATCAAAACGGTGTCAAAGGGCTTTTCATGCATATGCTTCATTCCGGCGACTATCATCCTTGATACCCAGAAGGTGATGATGTCGTAGCCGGTGACAAGAGTGTTTGTAGGATAGAAATAGTCAAGGTCGTCCGACCCGTCCGGCCAGCCCATGGTCGAAAACGGCCAGAGTGCGGAGCTAAACCAGGTGTCAAGAGTGTCGGGGTCCTGCCTCATAGGCTTGCCGCAGTCGGGGCAGTAGAAGACGGGGATGGGCAGGCCCCAGCGGCGCTGGCGGCTGATGCACCAGTCGGCCCGCTCCCGGATCATGGACTTCATCCGGTCGATGCCCCAGGCGGGCACCCAGCGCACGTCGTCACAGGCGGCGCAGGCCTCGTCCTTGAAGGCGTCCACGGAGCAGAACCACTGGGGAGTGGCCCGGAAGATGATGGGGTTCTTGCACC
>OERZ01000177.1_pt1 | contig 12790 bp, 8 predicted proteins | sample 1540151 | NCBI WGS metagenome assembly OERZ01 (sample SAMEA3891880, study PRJEB23780) | metagenome | biome: terrestrial biome; feature: animal house; material: Caecal content | place: Italy | collected 2015-05-05 | reverse complement strand
GGCCATCTCTGGAGCAGCGAAAGGCGCTGCCGCCGGCGGCCCCTATGGGGCTGTGGCTGGGGCCGTCTGGGCCGGCCGAAAGCACATCGGCAAAATCATTGTCATCATTGCCATTCTGCTTTTGCTGCCTGTCCTTTTCCTCTTGATGCTGCCCGGCCTGATTTTTGGAGGGTTGGTCAATGCCTTTTCACCAGCTGATCCTGATACGCCTATCCTCAACAGCGAAACCGCCATCGTAGAAAACGCCAACGACATCACCTTTGCCATCAACGCCATTCTGGGTGAGGCGCTGGATGATGTGATGGCCCGTATCGAAGTGGACTTTGCCTCTTCTGGCGCCGACAAAATGGAGGTCAAAAACCCCTATTCTTCCGGCCTGGTCTACAACGCCAACCTCATCGTTTCACAGTATTGCGCTGCCCGGGATGAAGACTTTGAGAGCATTTCGTTGGATGACCTGTCCACTGTCCTGCGGGAGAACAAAGAGCATCTATACTCTTATACCAGTGTGCGGGAGAGCCGTGAGGTCACATCGGAAGACCCGGAGACCGGGGAGGAAACCACAACCACCGAGATCTGGATGGTCTACACCATCCGCTACAACGGCGAGTCTTATCTTGCTGACCATGTTTTTGCGCTTACGGACGAGCAGAAAGAGCTTGCCTCCGATTATGCCTCAAACCTGAGCATGTTCCTGGGGGACGGCCTGCTGCAGAACCTGACGGAATGGACTGGAAACAGCATCCCCTCCCTGGGCGATGTGACCTTTACAGACGGCGTGACGCCGGTGGTCTATTTCAACCAGCTGGACGAGCGTTATGCCAGCCAGCCCTACGGCACCGACAATATCGGCGGCTACGGGTGCGGGCCTACCGCAATGTCCATTGTGGTATCCTCCCTCACGGATGAAACTGTGGACCCGGTGGCGATGGCTCAGTGGTCTTACGAAAACGGCTACTGGTGCAAGAGCAGCGGCTCTTATCACGCTTTGATACCCGCCGCCGCTGAGGCATGGGGCCTGCCGGTATCCGGCTGTACGACTTCCGAGCCCCAGCGGATATTGGACGCCCTGGCTGAAGGAAAGCTGGTGGTGGCGATTATGGCAGAGGGCCATTTTACTTCATCCGGGCATTTTATCGTTCTCCGTGGCGTGAAAGACGGTCAGATCATGGTGGCGGACCCGGCCAGCTACAAGCGCAGCGAACAGCTCTGGGATCTATCCATCATCCTAAACGAAGCAAGCCGCCGTGCTGGAGCAGGCGGTCCTTTCTGGATCATAGGCTGACCTGCCCCTCGGCTGCGGAAACGAGGTAATACATGAGCAACAAAAACGACCATGATACTTATATCATACCGCCGAATTTTATAGAAACAGGCACTTTTTTCGGCGGTATGTTCCGTGCGCGGAATGTAATCGAGGCCGGCATCCTGGTGTTTGCCATCGGGGCGCCGGTTTTTCTGTTCCTTCCGTTTGGGCTGACCACCCGCATCATCATTTTGTGCCTGACCGCTCTTCCGGTGGGGCTGGTCGCTTTGATCGGCATATCCGGGGAGAGCCTTTCGCAATTCCTGGTCATTTTTTTGAAATACCTGCGGAACCGCCGCGTTGTCGGCGGTGATGGTGCGCAGCCGGAGGAAAAAGCGGCGCCCTCCAAATCGGCCGGCAAGCATCTCAAGCAGCGGCCTCCCAAGGAGAAAAAGCCAAAGGCCCCGAAGCGTCGGCGGTCTGGTGAGGCAGATTTTCCGGCCGAGTTTGATGAAGTGCGCAGCTATGAGATCCGTGAAAAGCTGCGGCCCAAGAAAAATGCCAAAAAGGAGCGTCCTGCCAAGGCCAATAAGGCGAAAAAGAAAGCAAAGAAGCGCCCTGAAAAGGAGCGCCTGCCTAAACGCCCTGCCCATGTCAAGGAGCAGAAGCCCGCCTGCCTCAATCCGGTGGCGGATTATCTGCCCATTGAGAAGGTGGAGAACGGCATTATCTATACCAAAGACCATCGGTTTGTCAAGGTGGTCGAGGTTGTCCCTATCAACTTTATGCTGCGGAGCGCCCGGGAGCAGAGGAATATTATCTACTCCTTCGTTTCGTACTTGAAAATCTCGCCCGTCAAGCTGCAAATCAAGGTCCTGACCCGCCGTGCGGACATCAACCGCCACCTGGACACGGTGCGCCGGGAGATGGCCCATGAGGAAAACGAGCAGTGCCGCTTGATGCAGGAGGATTACCTGAACTTTGTGCAGCAGGTCGGCTCCCGTGAGGCTGTTACACGGCGGTTCTTCCTGATTTTCGAGTATGAGCCCTGGGCCAATACCCGGCGGTCGGAGCAGGAAGATGAAGCGATCCAGTCCCTCCAGAGCGCCGTCCATACGGCCTCCAACTACCTGCGCCAGTGTGGGAACGAGGTCATCGTCCCCGAAAACGAGGACGAATTTACCGTTGATGTCCTCTACAACCTGCTGTGCCGGAACGAGAGCGCCGTCAAGCCGCTGTCGGTACGGGCGCAGGAGGTAGTGGCGCAGTATATGGAGCAAGGCCGGGAGAATGAAATAGACCATATCCCGGCAGCGGAGTTTGCCGCCCCCCGAAGCATTGATTTTTCCCACGGGCGCTATATCTGCATTGATGGATTGTACTATGCCTATCTGCTGATCCCCTCGGACGGGTACAAAACGCAGGTGCCCGCGGGCTGGCTGAGCCTGATCGTCAATGCCGGTGACGGCATCGACATGGATATGTTCCTCGCCCGCCAGCCCAAAGAGCGCATCATCCAGCGTGTGGGCCAGCAGCTCCGTATCAACCGCTCCAAAATCAAAGACGTCAGCGACACGAACACCGATTTTGACGACATCGACGGCGCCATCCGGAGCGGATATTTCTTAAAGGAGGGCCTTGCCAACAACGAAGATTTTTATTACCTGAACCTGCTGATTACGGTGACGGCACCCTCTGTGGAGGATTTGGAGTGGAAAGTCAGCGAAATGAAAAAGCTCCTGCTTTCGCAGGATATGAATGTCAGCGCCTGCCACTTCCGTGAAGAGCAGGCGTTTCTTTCTGCCCTCCCGCTGGTCTCTATGGAGAAAGGGCTTTATGAGCGCGGCAAGCGCAACCTGCTGACGGGCGGCGCGGCCAGCTGCTATCCCTTCACCTCGTTTGAGATGTGCGATGACAATGGCATTCTTTTGGGAGTCAACAAATATAACAGCTCTCTGATTATCGTGGATATTTTCAATTCCGCGATCTATAAGAACGCCAATATGGCGATCCTGGGCACCAGCGGTGCCGGTAAGACCTTTACTCTTCAACTGATGGGGCTCAGGATGAGGCGCAAGAACATCCCCGTTTTTATCATTGCGCCGCTAAAAGGGCACGAGTTCCACCGGGCCTGTGCCAATGTGGGCGGAGAATTTATCCAGATTTCCCCAGCAAGCCCGCATTGTATCAATGTCATGGAGATCCGCAAGGTGGATCGGTCGGTCAATGAAATGCTGGACGGCCCCGGTATCCAACTCTCGGAACTGGCGGCGAAGATCCAGCAGCTGCACATTTTCTTCAGCTTACTCATTCCCGATATGAGCCATGAGGAGCGTCAGCTGCTGGATGAGGCGCTGATCCGTACCTACAATGCCAAAGGCATTACCCATGACAACGCCTCTCTGGAAGACCCGGCCAATCCGGGCCACTATCGGGAGATGCCGGTGCTGGGCGACCTGTATGAGATTTTGAAGGCCGCCCCGGAAACCACCCGAATGGCCCATATCCTTAACCGCCTGGTGAACGGTTCCGCCAGCACCTTTAACAAGCAGACCAATGTGCGGTTGGATAACAAATACACCGTACTGGACATTTCCTCCCTCACCGGCGACTTGCTGACTGTGGGGATGTTTGTCGTGCTCGACTTTGTGTGGGACCGCGCCAAAGCTGACCGCACCGAGGAAAAAGCCATTTTTATCGACGAGTGCTGGCAGCTTCTTTCCGGCGCCGGCGCCACGGGCACCCGGTTGGCTGGCGATTTCGTGCTGGAAATTTTTAAGACCATCCGCGGCTATGGCGGTTCAGCGGTCTGCGCCAGCCAGGACCTGAACGACTTTTTCAATCTGGACGAGGGCCGTTTTGGGAAAGGCATCATCAACAACAGCAAGACCAAGATCATCCTCAATCTGGAGGATGACGAGGCAGAACGGGTCCAGGAGACCCTGCACCTGTCCGACGCGGAAACGATGGAGGTCACCCACTTTGAACGCGGCAACGGCTTGATTTCCACCAATAACAATAACATCATGGTGGAATTTAAGGCCAGCCCGCTGGAAAAAGACCTGATTACCACCGACCGCCGAGAACTGCGTGAAATTTTGGAGCGCAAGCGCCGTGAGCAGGAATCTGCATAGGTTCAAATGATATATGCGAGGTGAATCCCATGTTTTGATGTGCTGCGCTGGGTGTGCGTCTATATGACGCCTTCCATGAAGAAAAGCGCCGGTTTGACGCCCGGATGGCGTCTTTCCGGCGTTCCAATATTCGATAAGGCGTTCCGATGACGCCTTGATGACGCCATTTGATAAAGGAGGTGAGCCCCCATGAAGACCAGGGCTGAAATCTATGGAAATGAGGCTGCGGACTTGCTGCGGACGGTAACAATGTACCCTGGCCTCAGTGAACAGCAGCTTCTTTGTTTTCACCCTGGCAAAGAAGATACGGCAAAGGCCCTGCTCTCCCACCTGGAGAGGCAGGGCCGCATTTTTCAAACAGAGAGCGGCGGCTATTTCCCGGCCGGCCAGTCAGCAAAAATTGACCGGGCGCTTGTCCGGGCAGTATGGGTCCTGCTGGACTTCATTCAGCGGGCCGATTACCATGCTCCCGCTGATTTTCCTGTCAAGCTCGTTTTCTTTGCCGATGGCGAACTCTACGAGGTGGCCTGCGTTGAGGACGGGCAGGAGGCGCTTGTCTGCCATGCCCTGCGGGGCAATAAGGGAGGCAGCCGCCGCATTATTCTGGTCGATTCACCGGCGCAGATCGCCAAAATCGACTGTCCCGGCATTTCCGGGTTCTGCACCGTAGAGGAAAACGGCCAGACACACTATTTCAAGAAAGCAGGAGGCACATGATTGGACCGAAAACTTATATCCCGCCGGATCGGGAGTATCCTTGACGATATATCCCGGCTGAGCAACGCGCTGTATGCGATGGACACCACCGACATCCAGCGTTATCCCGATAACTATGAGACCCTTTCCACCGATGCCGCGCTGCGGGCAGAGCGTATTGCCTGCCGGCTGCGGCATCTGATTTATTCCAGCACGACCATCCGCAAGGGCGATTACCTCAAATCCGCCAGTGTGATGCACGGCATCACCATCACCTATGAGAACGAGGTGCTTGCGGTGACGCTGCCCAGCCTTCTGCCAAAGCGCAGGCAGCGGCAGAGCGCCGAGTTTCTGCTGGACCCCCTCTATTTTGCCCTGGAGCAGTACGCCAAAGAGAACACTTTGCCCCATTACCGGGAATGTGTTGTCTGCTTCGCCCAGGTGTATGACCAGGCGCTCCCCACCAGGCGGGTGCGCGACTATGACAATCTGGAGGAAAAGCAGATTTTAGATCTGCTGTCCTCTTTTGTAATGGCGGATGATACCGGCCTGCTGTGTGATGCCTATAACACCGCCGAGCTGGGCGAGCAGGACTGCACGATGATTTTCGTCATGGAGAAGCACCGCTTTCCCGGGTGGCTTGCAGAGCATAAATCAAGCCTGAAATCCATCTCGGATTTTTGAGCATTTTGGGCCCCTTGCGGCCCGACATCCCGCGAAGCCGCCGAAAGTCCCGGATTTTCGGGCTTGCGGCCATTTGGGAGATGCTTTATTTTACCGAAGTTCTCAGTCATTACGGTAAAAATCCAGCACCGACAAAGGAGGTGATCCCTTGGGAAAAGCAGCCGCACTTTTCCACAGCCGGATACGCTCCCGTTCCGGCTTTTATCGCTGACCGCCATCTCTGGAGAGTTCCCAACCAGCCAGCTGAACCGTCTCCCGGCCAGCCCTTACTATTTGGAGGCGGTCGTGACCTCGCTCAAAAAGAGCGGGCTGCTGCGGACCTACTACCGCGACAGGCTCCGGGGCTATCGGCTGGGGTCAAGGGCCAAGGCCGCCCTGCTGGACGGCTGGCCAGAGCGTTTCTCTCCCTACCTGACCGGCGACACCGACACCAACCGCCTCAAGAGCGAGGTGAACCGGCGGCTCCGGCTCCACCGCCTCGCGGAAACCTATGTCACGATGGACAATGCGGGGATCGGGCTATTTCAGGATGAAAAGCCGAAGGTCTTTTCGCCGCAGGGCTATCACGGCGAAGCCATCGAGTATCCCGCCTTTTACAGTTCCCGTGAGGTCAAGGAAATGGGGATCGACACCACGCAGGTGCGAAGCTCCCGGTTCGCAGGGGTGCTTCTGGCGCCCACCGGCATTTTTGTCACCTATAACAGCAGCGCTGCCCTGATGAAATGGCGCTGCAAATCCGAGATGCGGGTAAAGGCGCTGATGTGGAGCGTCCTGTGCCAGCAGCGTTTGGCCGGGCAGTACCGCGCCGAAGATGTGCATGGGCTGGTGCTGGGCGACAGCATGGAACTGGCCTACCAGATGCTCACCAGCACCGGCGGGGCCAAGCACGACTATTTCATGCTGGACGGCAGCTACGACCATTTTTATTTTCTCACAAATAACCACCAGGGGGAGGTGATCCTTGCTTTACTGTGTGATCCCTTGAAAACCGCAGAGCTTAACCGCATTCTGTCCCAGGGCTTGATTGCCGGGAACGCCGGAAAGGCCATTGAGCAGGATGCCGCGGAGCAGGACGGAACGCCGGTGCTGTTCGGCTACTCCTGCGACTTGCCCCGGATCACACGCTTCAGCACCTCCCTCGACCTGATGGAGCGCCCTGGCACACTGATCTGCTTCGACTTCCAGGCAGATGTGCTGCGCCGCTACTGCGGTAGCCGGGTCCGCTTTCAAACCATTGATTTCACAAAATTCGAGGGGAGGTTGTTCCCATAGATAAGAAGAAACTCATTGCAGGCCTGATCGCTGCGCCGTTCGCCATCCTTGCGATTCTCTACGCAGGCGGCTTTCTGGGGCAGATATTGGGCAACTACGCGGCATGGAAACAGGGCGGCGGCATCCCCGGAGACGGCACATCTCCGGCGGCAGCGTCGCCCGATTTTTTTACCTGCCTGACATCCGTGCTCCATCCGCCCTATGGGGTGTACGGGGTGCTGATCTGCATTGGCCTGCTGGCGATCCTGCTGCTCATGGTCATGCGGATGGGCTACAGTGATACCGGCGAGTATGACACAGACCGGAACTTTGTCTATTCGGCCAAGGGCACCTACGGCACCTCCGGCTGGATGGGCCGCAAGGAAATGAAGGGTGTGCTGGATCTGGTGCCGGATCTGCGCAAGCATAAGGGCATTGTGCTGGGGATGCTGGACGGGAAAGCCGTCTGTATTCCCGAGAATCCCCGTATCAACGGCAACCTGGCCGTGTACGGCTCCAGCGGAAGCATGAAGACCCGGTCGTTCTGTATGAACCGCATCCTTCAGGCGGTGATCCGTGGGGAATCGCTGATCATTTCAGATCCGAAAAGCGAACTCTATGAAAAATCCAGCGAATACCTGCGGGAGCAGGGCTATTGCGTCAAGGTTTTCAACTTGGTGTTGCCGGAAAACTCAGACAGCTGGAACTGCCTTTCCGAAGTGGAAGGGCAGGAACTGATGGCGCAGCTTTTTGTGGATGTCATTATCAAGAACACCAACAGCACCGGCAAGGGCGACCACTTCTGGGACTCCTGTGAGATGAACCTGCTGAAAGCCCTCGTCCTCTATGTGGACCAGAGCTATGCCAAAGAAAACCGGAATATCGGCGAGGTGTACCGGCTGCTGACGCTGAACGGGGAATCCGACTTGGATAGCCTGTTTGATGTTCTGCCGCCCACCCATCCGGCCAAAGCGCCCTACAGCCTGTTCAAGCAGGCCAGCGACACAGTGCGCAGCGGCGTCATCATCGGCCTTGGCTCCCGGCTGCAGGTGTTCCAGTCGGAGCTTATCAAGAAGATCACCACCCGGGATGAGATTGACCTGGAACTGCCCGGCCAGGAGCGGTGCGCCTACTTCCTCGTTACCAGCGACCAGGACAGCACCTTTGATTTTCTGGCAAGCCTGTTCCTGTCCTTTTGCTTTATTAAGCTGGTGCGGTATGCAGACAAGAACTGCGAGGGCGGCAAGCTGCCGGTTCCCGTCCATATCCTGGGGGAAGAGCTCACTGCCTGCGGAACCATTCCGGACCTCTCCCGCCGTCTCAGTGTGATTCGATCCAGAAACATATCCATGAGCTGCGTCTTCCAAAACCTTGCGGGTCTCCAAAACAGATACCCGCTCAATCTCTGGCAGGAAATTTTGGGAAATTGCGACGCGCAGCTGTTTTTAGGCTGCACAGACAGCCTGACGGCGGAATTCATTTCCGAGCGCACCGGTCTGGCTTCTGTGTCAGTGTCCAGTAAATCCAAGCAGCTGGGCACCTGGCGCATTTCCAATTATACGCCGGAGTACCGGGAGACCTCCGGTGTCGGCAAGCGGCCCGTCCTCACCCCGGATGAAGTGCTTCGTCTGCCGATTACACAGGCGCTGGTCATTATCCGCGGCCAAAAGGCCCTGAAGGTAGAGAAGATGGACTACTCCAAGCATCCGGAATCCTCCAAGCTCCGCGACTGCAAAGCCTCGGCGCACATTCCTGAATGGCGAAAATTGGAGGAACAGGCGCAGCCGAAGCCTGCCGCCGCACCGTCCCCGCCCCCCAAGCCGCAGGGGACCGCCCCCAAAAAGTCGGTAAAGAGGAAGCCCAAGGCAGCCGGCACACCCGCCGGCGCCAAGCAGGCAGCTCCGGCCCCTTCCGCTGAGGCCCCGGACGGGATCATCACCACAGATAAGGACTCGATCCTTTCTTAAATTCACAACATAAGGAGGTTTTTACTTATGGCAACCAAGAAAAAAGAATTGCTGGAGCAGGAAAATTCCGCTCCTGAGACCACGGTTCCCGTGGAGAACACTCCGCCCCCTGATGAAGCGCAGGCTGATATGGCGGCGCCCGCTGATGGCGGCGATTTGAATGAGCTGCTGGCCTCTATGGACCAGCCGGATGAAGAGGCAACCACCATTGAGGATGACGGCAGCCTCCCGGAACTCACCGAAAGCGAGATGTTTGGTGAGATGGACACCGATGCTACGGTGGCAGACGCCCTTCCCGGCGATGATGACGCCGCTCTGACAGAGGGCTCTGACAGTGATGATGGCGAAGGTGCCTCTGCTGTTCCCGCTGACGATGGTGCGGCCGATGTCCCCGGTGAGCCTGTTTCTGAAGCGGCTGAGGAACCGGAACCGCCCAAGCCCAAGCGGGCCACCCGCAGGAAAAAGACCGCGCCGGCCGAGAGTACAGCCCCGGTGGAAGAAATCACCGCAGAAGCAGAGCCTCCTGAACCGATGGCTCCCGCTGGAGAAGATGCGCTGTCTGATGGCGGTGAGGCGGCTGCGGCGGAAGCTCCTGCCTCTCTGGCCGAACCGCTGGCAGAGGCCGCCCCTGCTCCCACTTCTACTCCCAGGCGCACCGCCGCTCCCCGCCGCAGTGAGCCTTCAATCCTGACCATCCGCAGCCGGGAAGATGTGGAGACGCAGGAAGACCGTGAGGACATCATCTGGCATGAGATCCACAACGCCTACCGCACCCGCCGCATCCTCACCGGCAAGCTGGGCGGCATTGAGCAGCTGGACAACCGCAAGACGGTGGCTGTGGTGGACTACAAGGGATTCCGCATCATCATCCCCCTGAAGGAAATGATGATCAACCTGGGCCGCAGCCCCTCCGGCCAGGAATACACTGACCTGATGCTGCGCCAGAACAAGATCCTGGGGAATATGCTGGGCGCCGACATTGACTTTGTGGTGCGGGGCATTGACTCCAAGACCCGCAGCGTGGTAGCCAGCCGCCGGGAGGCCATGATGCGCAAGCGCCAGACCTTCTATTTCGATCTGGACCCGGATGGGATGTACCGCGTCTACGAGGGCCGGATTGTCCAGGCCAGGGTCATCGCTGTGGCGGAAAAGGTCGTCCGTGTGGAGGTGTTCGGCGTGGAATGCTCCATTCTGGCCCGCGACCTTGCCTGGGACTGGATCGGCGACGCCCATGAGCGGTTTGCTGTGGGCGATGAAGTGCTGGTCCGTATCCTCAGTGTGCGGCGCAACAGCCTGGAGGACCTGGGCATCCGGGCCGACATCAAGAGCACTTCGGAAAACACTGACCGGGACAACCTGCAGAAGTGCCGCATCCAGGGCAAGTACGCCGGAAAGGTCACCGATGTTCATAAAGGCGTGGTCTATGTCCGGCTCGCCAATGGCGTCAATGCGGTAGCCCACTCCTGCTACGACTACCGGATGCCCGGAAAGAAGGATGATGTGTCCTTTGCCGTCACCCGCCTGGATATGGAGCGGGGCGTGGCCGTGGGCATCATCACGCGGATCATCCGGCAGAACCTGTAAAAGCAAAAGTGCCTGGAGAGTAGTAACGAACTGCTCTCCAGGTTTCTTTTTTGTCATTATCAGATCTACCGCTGTATATCTTTATCACATAGGCTTCCTTCCAAATTCCCATTTCAAAGAATTTATTTTGCGTTTGCGTTGATTTTTCACAAAATACGGGCTATAATATATAAAAGAAAAGGTTTAGGAGGTCGCTTATGCTGATTCAATTTAGTGTGGAGAATTTTCTATCCATCAAAGATAAGGTTGTATTATCCCTGCTGGCCAGCAAGGATAATGAGCATCCAGAGCATCTTATCATGGATGGAAATAAAAGCTATTTGAAGTCTGCTGTCATTTACGGAGCCAATGCTTCGGGGAAGTCCAATGTCCTAAACGCGTTCTGGTTCATGGTAAACTATGTGCTGACCTCACATAACCAGCAGCTTCATAAGACCATTGACCGTTCGCCTTTCAAGTTTGATCCGGAAACGCCAACGCGCCCCAGCAGCTTTGAGGTCATCTTTACCACTGAAGGTATCCGATATGCGTATGGTTTTTCTGTGACAGATAAGGCTGTTACAGAAGAATACCTATATTACTATCCCAACGGCAGACAGGCGCTTATTTTTGAGAGAAAAAATACCAAAGATTTTCGTTTTACGGTGGATATAGATGAACAAAACACGCTCAAGGAGCGCACTTCTGCGAACAAACTCTACTTGTCAGTTGCATCAAACTGGAGTTACTCTAAAGTGATTCCGGTTTTGGAGTGGTTCGCTTCTTGTCAGATTATCACGAAGAATTCCGTGGCGGACGCTTATGGGCTTGAGGCAGAGCAGCTGAAAGATGATGATTACCGGCGCGTGATCGCATCTATGCTGCGTGTTGCAGATTTGGGAATACAGGCTTTGCAAATGCGCGATGCAGAGCCTGCTCCTTCGCAGCACGGTGACAGCTTTGCAAATATTGAGGCCATTCACACGGTACAGGATACCAATGGAAATGCATTATCCTATGCGTTAAATATGGCAGAGGAATCTGACGGCACCAACAGTTATTTCAAACTGATCGGCGTTGTGAAAAAGGCTTTAGACCAGGGAACGCTTCTTGTGGCTGATGAGATGGACGCACATCTGCATCCTCTATTGACCAGGCATCTGGTATCCCTGTTTGACAGCACAGAATTCAATCCAAAGGGTGCTCAGTTGATCTTCACATCTCACAGCACCAATCTTCTTGATCTGGATTTGTTGAGAAGAGATCAAATTTGGTTCACAGAAAAAGACGAGCAGACAGCAGCCACCGATCTGTTCTCCCTTTACGATTTTTCTGTTCGCAAAGACACTAAAGTAGAAAAGGGTTATTTGATCGGCCGTTTTGGTGCGATTCCCTTTATCAAGGGAGGGCTGTAAAATGGCACGCGGACAAATTGAAAAGCGTGGGCAGCGGCGCAGAAAACTAAAACCTGTCATTCTGATTGTAACAGAGGGTTCTCAAACTGAACCGAAGTATTTTGAACATTATCGCAGCCGCCAGACCAATATTGACATTCGTGTAGTCGGCAGCCGCACCAAAGGAGGTGAAACCGATTACCTTGGCCTGATTCGGAAAGCCGTGGAATATCAAAGTAAAAATCAGATTTCTGCATCAAATGGGGATGCGGTGTGGGTCGTTGCTGACGGTGATGTAAACTATAATAATCCTGATCCTATCGCCGCCAAGGACACCTTGCTCTCCAGAGCAAGGAAACTGGCAGATGCAAAGGGAATTCACATCGCAATCTCGAATCCCTGCTTTGAGTTTTGGTATTTGCTGCATTTTCAGTACACAACAAAATTTTTCAAAGATTACCCTGCAGTGAAGACAGCCTTGACCGCCTACCTCCCGGATTATGAAAAAGCCGGCGATGTGTATGCGCAGTTATCTGAACATACAACTGATGCGATCCAGAACGCCAAGCGTGTAGAACAATACCATATTCAAAATGACTGCAATAAACCGTTTGGGATCGCCGTTAATCCATTCACCGACATCTATCAACTGGTTGAATCATTGCTGTAATTGTGCGTAGGCTTTCTCGTGAGCATCATGCAGACCGTATAGAACTCGCCTCCGTTGCTTTGACAAGCACACATTATCTTCAGTTAAGATGATGTGTGCTTGTCGTTCTTGTTTTTAACAACAACACATTGAATTGGCACAGGATTGCCCATACATTGGCGCAGTCCTGCCCTTTCGCCGTAAAT
>OERZ01000174.1_pt1 | contig 12966 bp, 8 predicted proteins | sample 1540151 | NCBI WGS metagenome assembly OERZ01 (sample SAMEA3891880, study PRJEB23780) | metagenome | biome: terrestrial biome; feature: animal house; material: Caecal content | place: Italy | collected 2015-05-05 | reverse complement strand
CCCGCCTCTCCTTCTCCGCCTTTTTTGGGGTACCAGCGGATCTTCCGGGCCGGTTTGCCATAGCGGCAGCCGCCGCAGTCGGGGCAGACAATCTCTACATCCGGCAAAAACTGGACATCCAGGGTAATCTGGCCCGTGCCGTCGCACCCGGGGCACCGGAGAGAACCGGTATTATAGGAGAAGTCCCCCGCCTTATAGCCCTGTTCCCGGGCCTCGGGGGAGGCGGCATACAGCCGCCGCAGCTCGTCCAACAACCCGCTGTATGTGGCCACGGTGGAACGGACATTCACCCCTATGGGGGTAGCGTCGATGAGCTCAATCCGCTCTACCCCGGGGGCCTCTATGCTCCGAATGTGTGCAGGCAGCGGGGCCCCCGCGATTTTCGCTTTCAGGGCAGGGATGAGGCTTTCCAGGATCAGGGTGGTTTTACCCGAGCCGGATACCCCGGTCACCGCCACCAACCGCCCTTTCGGCAGCGAAAGATCCAGCGCCTGAACGGTGTGCAGCGGCCGGGTGGAGAGGGAAATCCGCCCCTGTTGAAACAGCGTCCCGGCATCTGCCTGGGGCCGGGTGATGATCTGTTCCCTGCCTGCCAGGAATCCGGCGATCAGGGAGCCCGGGGTCCGGCTCACCTGTTCCACCGTTCCTTGGGCCAGCACACGGCCGCCGTATTCCCCTGCCCCCGGCCCCATTTCGACAATCCAGTCGGCAGCTTTCAGCACCCGCACATCATGGTCCACCAGAACCACCGAGTTGCCGTGGGCCAGCAAATCCTCCACCACCCCCAGCAGACCGTCCACATTGGAAGGATGCAGTCCAATAGAGGGTTCATCCAGCACATAGAGAATACCGGTGGTCCGGCTGCGCACCGCCCGGGCCAGCTGAACCCGCTGCCGCTCGCCGGTGGAGAGGGTGGCCCCCGCACGGTCCAGGGACAGGTACCCCAGCCCCAGATCCATCAGCCGCCCGGCGGTGTGGAGGAACTGGCCGCAGATGCTGGCCGCCATCTCCCGCATAGGCTCCGGCATCGCCGCAGGCACCGCCTCTACCCAAGGGATCAGCTCGTCCAGGGTCATGGCGGTAACCTCGGCCAGGGTTTTTCCGCAGAGCAGCGTAGACCGGGCCCGGTCGTTCAGCCGGGTGCCTCCGCAGTCCGGGCAGGGAGACTGCTTCAAGAATCGCTCCACCCGTTTCATGCTCTTGTCGTCCTTCACCTTGGCCAGGGCATTTTCCACCGTATAGACGGCGTTGAAATAGGTAAAATCCAGCTCCCCTGCCGAGGCGCCGTTCTTGGGCCGGTAGAAAATATGCTTCTTTTCGGCGGGCCCGTGAAAGACGATCTCCCGCTCGGCCTCTGTCAGCTGGGAGAAAGGCACGTCTGTGCGGACCCCCATGGCCCGACAGACATCGGTCATCAGGGACCACATCAGAGAGTTCCAGGGGGCCACTGCCCCCTGGTCGATGGTCAGGGACTCGTCCGGCACCAGGGTAGTTTCATCCACGGCCCGCACCACCCCGGTGCCGCCGCAGGTTCCGCAGGCCCCCTCGCTGTTAAAGGAAAAGCTCTCGGCGCTGGGCCCCTCAAAGGACGCGCCGCACTCCGGGCAGACCAGGGGTTTGCCCGCCGCGTTGTTCATGGAGGGCGGGGTCAGGTGCCCGTTGGGGCAGCAGTGACTCCCCAGCCGGGAGAACATCAGCCGAAGCGGGTTCAGCAGCTCGGTGGAGGTGCCAAAGGTACTGCGGATCCCAGGGACGGCAGGCCGCTGGTGGAGAGCCAGGGCCGCCGGGATATACTCCACCCGGTCCACATTCGCCTCTGCCGCCTGGGTCAGCCGCCGGCGGGTGTAGGCGGAGAGGGCCTCCAGATACCGGCGGGAACCCTCGGCGTACAGAATCCCCAGCGCCAGGGAGGATTTTCCCGAGCCGGAGACCCCCGCGATCCCCACCAGTTTCCCCAAGGGGAGATTCAGGTCAATGTTTTTCAGATTATGCACCCGCGCGCCGCGAATTTCGATATGGTCCGCCATTCTCTGCCCTCCGTTTCCTTCTTTGGATGATTTTATCGGCATTTTGCGGGGGTCAGCCCTCTCTCTGGTCCACGATTTCCAGAGAATTCCGTCCCACCCGGCAAAGCAAAAAGAAGATTTTCACCCCGGCGGCCTTTGCCTCGGCCCAGGCCCGGCCGAATTCCGGCTGAGTGGCCAGATTGGGGCGAACCTCGGTGACCCCTTCCATCTGGACCACAAAGGCTACCCCGCATTGATAACCTGCCTGCTGGGCCCGAATCAGCTCCCGCAGATGCTTGACCCCTCGCTGGGTGGGGGCGTCGGGAAAATAGCCCACACCATTGATTTCTAGGGTACAGCCCTTAACCTCCAACAGGTAGGGCTGGCCCGCCTTTTCCATGGCGAAGTCAATCCGAGAGTTTCCATAGGGGAACTCCGGCTGGATGCGGTCGAAGCCCTGGGTTTTGAGCCATTCCCCCACCACCTTATTGGGGGCCTGGCTGTCCAGGTTGACCCAGCCAAGGCCCGGTTTATGGACCGCTACCAGGTCGTATTTTGTCTTGCGGGCCGGCTGGTCTTCCGTTTCCAGGCGCACTGCTGCCCCGGGCAGCAAAAGCTCCTTGCACCGGCCGGTGTTTTTTACATGCACGGTCTCTTCCCTGCCCTCGATCCGTACCCGAGCCACAAATCGGTTGGGGCGGGAGAGAAAAGTTCCCTCGGTAATTTCTCTGTATTTCAAATGGCAATTCCTTTCCTTAAAACTTGGTTTTGGGGTTCATACGCCCTCCCAATCCTCGCCGGTGGGGGTGTCTTCTTTCCGGGCGATTGCCTCGCTGCGCTCCCGGGAGAGTTCTTCATCGAATCCCCGCAGCGCCGCAAAGGGACTGAAGATTTTGGCCCGGTTGCCCAGTGCCATCCGGGGATGTTTTCGGGAGGGTTCGGGCCGGTCGAGGAACAAAATGTCCCCGTATTTTTCCGCCACCATCCGCCCTTCGGGGGTATCCTTGGCATCGGTCATTTTCTCCCCTCCTCACTCCGCTTTGTGGCCGCCAATCCGGCCGTTCCGGTCCCGCATGGTGGCACCATCCAGATAATTGGTTCCCTTTAAAACAGCATTCTTGCCAAACTTCTTTTTCAGTTCCAGCATGGTTTCCTGGAGATTTTTCTCCTTTTCCAGTTTCGTGGTATCGGTGAAAAAATCGGTTTGAAAAATCCCCTGGTCCTTTACCACCCGGTTGGCTGTCAGGGTGAGCCGCCGGACCGTCAGCCTTCGATTGACGATCTGATCAAACAGTTTCATCACCGCTCCGCTCAACTGGCTGCCCAAATTGGTGGGGGTGTCCAGCCGGGCGCTGCCGTGGGCCCCTTTGGGGACCGTCCGTCCATAGTGGTCAATGTGGACCGGGCCCCGGTAGCCCCCTTTGTCGCAGTTTTCCCGGTCATAGCCGATGTCCAGAGTCAGGCCGTCGGTCACAAGCCCTTTGTCGGTGAGCTGGTAGACCATGCTGTCCACCATCTCCTGAACCACAATCCGGGCTTTTTCGTAGGGGTAGGGACAGGACAACACCTGCCCCTCGCACAGGCTGTTGGTTTCGGGCCGGTAGGCGTTGATCTCTTTCATGCCGCAGGGTTCCAGCCCCCAGGCATGATCGATCAGGATTTCCGCATTGACCCCAAATTCCTGATACAGCATATCTTCATACCGGATGCTGGCCCGGGCCAGCTCCCCCATGGTATGGATGCCATGTTTCGCCAGCCGCCGCACCGTGCCCGGCCCCACCTGCCAAAAGTCGGTCAGAGGTGTGTGATCCCAGAGCAGATACCGGTAGGACTCTTCATCCAGTTCCGCAATCCGCACGCCGTCTTTGTCCGGGGCAGCGTGTTTGGCGGTAATATCCATCGCCAGTTTGGAGAGATAGAGATTGGTCCCGATGCCCACTGTGGCGGTGATTCCGGTGGTATAGAGCACCTCCCGGATCATGGTTTTGGCCAGGTCGTGGGCCGTCATCTTGTAGTGGTCCAGGTAGGGCGTAGCGTCGATGAATACCTCGTCGATGGAATAAACCAGGATATCCTCCGGCGCGATGTATTTGAGATAGATCCCGTAAATCTGCCGGGACACCTTTTCGTAATAGGCCATCCGGGGCGGGGCTACCAGATAGGCAATCTCCAGAGAACCGTCTTTATCCAGCGCTGCCGCATCGTAGGAAGGAGCCGAGAGACAGAGTTTGCCCTCCCGGCGAACCGCGGTGCGGTTTTGGATGGCGGCCCGGAGCCGGGCGGCATTGGCCTGGCGGACCTTCTGTATCACCTCAAACAGCCGGGCCCGGCCCGGGATGCCCAGGGCCTTTAAAGAGGGCGAAACCGCCAGACAGATGGTTTTTTCGGTGCGGCTGGCGTCGGCCACCACCAAATTGGTGGTCAGCGGGTCCAGGCCCCGCGCCGCACACTCGGCCGAGGCATAATAGGATTTCAGATCAATGGCAAGGTAGACGCGCTGTCTCGGCATCCTCCATCCCCCTTATCTTTACCGGGTGACCGTTTTTTCCACAAACCACCGCCCCAGCCGGCCGGTGAATCGGGGGTCTACGTGCTCAAAGAATAAAAGCTTCTCCTGCCCCTGGATCAATACGGTAAAGCAGTCCCCGGCCAGGTCGCTGCCGGCCATCCCCGCCGGGCGAAAGTCCCGCACCCTCTCAATGGGAAAGGTCCGGCCATCCGCCCAGGTAATGGACAACGGCTGCATATAACCGGTGGCGTCAAACTCAGAAATCACCTTGACATAAACTCTCTCGGTGCGGGCGCGCCGCAGGCTGGACTCAGCCCGGAGATGCTTCGATTCCATAAGAGATCCCCTTTCCCAGAACGCAGTACAAAGCTGCCCAATCATAGCTTGCTATCCTTATGGTACCGCGTTCAGGCAGAGTTGTCAACATCATACTTGAAAACAACGAGAAGTTTTGTAATTTCACTGTAAGCCCTGCCGTAACAAGCCGCATTACCCCTGAAATTTCGCCTGGGAAAACAGGTTTCCCAGCGGGAGCTTCCCGCTCTTTGCCCGGGCCCGCAGATCCTCCAAAAAGCCCTCTGCCCCGGCGGGGAGCCACTGCTGCCGGTAGTAAAAGCCATAAGGCAGTTTATAATCCCACGCACAGGGAATGGCTTTCATCCCAATGCAGAGGGCGTCCCAGCAGGCGGGAATTTGCAGCAGATATCCGTTCACCCGGCAGGTATTAAAAACAGCGGTGGTGTATTGATCCACCAAAATCACCTCTGCCCCCCAGCTGTGCAGATCCTCGCCCAGCCGGCTGAGCTGTTCGTGCATGGACTCCAGGCGAACCGTAACCACCTGAACCCCCCGCAAATCCTCACAGGTCAAACATTTGCGGCCTGCCAGAGGATGATCCGGCGGCGCCGCCAGGCAAAGAGGCACCTCGCACAGAGGAAGGGGCTCGGCCCCCAAAGGCGGCTTGCAGCCAAACATTACGGTTTCCAGAATGGCAATCTCTTCCCCCTCCTGGGGGGCCAGGTCCATCATGACAAACCGGGTGGGCACCGCGGGTTTCCCGTCCCAGTATTCGGCCCAGAGCTCCGGAAACAACTGGGGCTGGGAGAGAAACCCTGTGCCGATGGTCAGCACCGACGGGTGGGACAACTCCGCCAGCCGGGCCCGCAGCGCATGGCTGCGCCGGACCATCTCCTGGCCCTCCTGATACACCAGCTGGCCCGCTGGAGTGAGCTTTACCCCATGGGTGGTTCGAACCAGAAGCTGGGCCCCGAAATCTTCTTCCAGATGGTTCACCTGCTGGATCACCGCGCTGGGGGTGATATAGAGTGCCTGCGCTGCTTTGGAAAAACTGCCCAGCCGGGCCACCTGCAAAAATGTTTCCAGCTGCCGTTTGTACATCCTCTTTTATCCCCTTTGGTTTTAAGGTATTCCTAATAGCCATTATAACAATTCTGCGCTTCTCTTACAAGCCGAACCGTGCCATAATGAGGGCAGCAAGATTGCAGCTTTTTTCACAACCTGCAATCCGAGAGAGAACACACACAAAGAAAGAAAAGGAAGGATCGTTATCATGCGCAAAACCTACATTGCACGCCGTGATTTCCTGCGGGGGGCCGCTGTAGGCGCCCTGGGCCTGGCCGCTACCAGCCTGGCAGCCTGCGGCTCTGCCTCCAGTTCCACCGCCGCTTCCAGCAGCGCAGCCGCTGCCGGCAGCTACACCCCGGGCACCTACACTGCCACCGTCAAGGGCTATTCCAGCTACATCACGGTGGAGATGACCTTCGACGAGAGCTCCATCACCGCCTGCTCCGTCAATGCCGCCGGCGAGACCCCCGAGATCGGCACCAAGGCCGCCGAGGAGCTGGCCTCTCTGATCGTCAGCGATCAGTCAGTGGACGCCACCACCACGGCCACCGCCGACATCACCCTGCCCGCCGTCCGCAAGGCCGCCAACAACTGCATTCAGCAGGCCCAGGGCAAGGCTGTGGCCCTCAACGAGAACGCCGGCGACACCGGCGATGACTGGCTGGGCGAAGCCCCTGAGATCGACGCCTCCCAGATCAGCGCCACCCAGGACACCGAGCTGCTGATCATCGGCGCAGGCAACGGCGGCATGATGGCCGCTGTCACGGCCGCCGACGCCGGGATGGACTTTATTGTCTGCGAGCAGAACCAGACCATGGGCGACACCCGCCACTGGATCGGCGCGGTGGACACCGACGCCCAGAAGGCCGCCGGCGTGACCATCCAGAAGGACCGTCTGCTCAACGAGCTGGCCCGCTACGCCTCCTACAAGTGCGACATGGACGTCATCAAGATGTGGATCCAGAACAGCGCCGAGATGGTCTCCTATCTGGAGAGCCTGGGCATGCGTCCCTCGGTTCATATTGCCCCCGAGACCCACGTGGGCGGCAACAACATGGAGTACTATGTCCCCTCTCTGTGGCACACCGTGGACCTGCCCGAGGGCAGCGAGGCCAAGGACCGTCACGCTTTCCTGGAGCAGTACATCAACGAGAAGGGCTATGAGATCCAGTACGGTATGACCCTGGTGCGGCTGGTGCAGGACGCTTCCGGCAAGGTCACCGGCGCCATCTTCTCGGATGAGACCGGCGCTTATGTCCAGGTCAACGCTGAGAACGTGATTCTGGCCACCGGCGGTTACCCCGGCAACCCCAAGATGGTCAAGGCTCTGGCCCCCATCATCAACGAGTGCGTCACCGCCAACAGCTACTTTGGGCCGGACGCCGGCATGGGCATCCGGGCTGGCATCTGGGCTGGCGCCAAGCGGGACACCGAGTGCGCTCCCATGATCTTTGACCGCGGCATTGTGGCCCCCGGCGTCAAAGCAGGCTATGTGGAGGATGAGAACGGCAACCTGGCCTTCCCCGGTACCGTCGGCCAGTTCAACCTGGGCACCCAGCCCCACCTGAAGGTCAACAAGGAGGGCCTGCGGTTCGCCAACGAGAGCTGCCCCTACGATTTCCTGAACTATGCCGCCTCCCTCCAGACCGATGGCGTCTACGCAGCCATCATGGACTGCAAGGTGGAGGAGAATGTCATCGCCTACGACCAGTACGGCTGTGCACAGATTGCCGTGGATATGGCCAAGGGCGGCGCCCTGATGCCCGCCCTGGAGCAGCAGGTGGAGGCCGGCCTGGCTTTCAAGGCCGACACCATCGAGGAGCTGGCCGAAAAGCTGGGCCTGCCCGTGGACACCCTTGTTGCCACCGTGGACCGGTACAACGAGCTGTGCGCCAAGGGGGTGGACGAGGACTTCGGCAAGGAAGCCTACCGGATGCGCCCCATCACCGAGCCCCCCTTCTACGGTTACTTTATGGGCGGCAGCCTGCTGACCACCTGTGACGGTCTGCGGATCAACCGCAAGTGCCAGGTCTACGACCAGAACCACAAGGTCATCGAGGGCCTGTACTGCGTGGGCGACTGCTCCGGCAGCTTCTTCAGCGGCAACTACCCCGAATACTTCGTGGGCGTGGCTGTGGGCCGTACCATGACCCAGGGCCGCTACGCCGTCAAGGCCATCCTGGGCGAGACCGTCTGAGTCTCTTGCAGCACCTCTGAATAGATAAAGTAAGCCCTGCCCTGTGGTTTCCATCGGAACCGCGGGGCAGGGCCTTTTGTTGGGCGGCGCTTAGCATCCCGGCCCTGTCCGCCCCGGCAGAATCGGGAGTTTACCACAATTTTTAGTTGTGTCCCGCAAGATATATCTGTTTTTCTCTTTTCAAAAGATGTGTTAAGCTATCTGTGAAAGATATCACAATCCGGGCGCCTGTGCTGCATGGTGTGATAACACGCAGAAAGAAGTCCATCACTTCTTTCTGTCCAATCGCCCGAAACTAAGGAAGGGGAAAATCATGGATCTATCCAGAAGAAACTTTATGAAAGGGGCTGCCATCGGGATCGCCGGCGCCGCATCCGTCGGTATCTTGAGCGGCTGTTCCAACAGCGCCGCCAGCGAGGCCGCCTCCGCTGCTGCTTCTGAATCGACGGCTGCCTCGGGAGGCGCCGCTGCCACAACAACCAGTGAGGAATGGACGGTGGGCAGTGTTCTCAATCCGCAGGACACCAGCTTTACAAAATATACCACCGATTATTCCCACATTTTCTCCCCGCTGAAGATCGGCGGCGTCACCCTGAAAAACCGTATCGTCAAGAGCGCGGCCGGCTCCGAGATGCAGAAAACCTCCACCCTCTGGCCGGACGATGAGGCTCTGAGCTACTACACCCGCTTTGGCGAAGGCGGCGTGGGCATGGTCTGCTTTGAGTCCTCCTCGGTGATCCCCGCCCCCTCTATGTCCGGCACAGAGGGCGGGGCCATGCCCAATATCCCCGGCAAACCGGAGGGCGCCGCGCTGAACATGGTGTCCCTGGACATTTCCACCGACGAGGGCATTCCCGGCCACAAGGCCGTTGCCGACGCCATGCACGCTGTGGACACCCCGATCATCGCCCAGATGTACGACATGACCATGCTCACGGGCGCTTCCTCCACCATCACCGAGAAATACAACCTGGAGAGCAGTTTCAGCTCCGGCCGGATGCAGACCACCGAAGAAGTCCAGACCGAGATCCAGCAGTTCATCGACGGCGCAGAGCGATATTACAAAGCCGGGTTTGACGGCGTTGAAATCAACTGTTCCTGCAACCATTATTTCTCCACCTATCTGTCCCGGCGCATCAACAAGGAGCGCACCGACCAGTACAGCGGCGAGAGCATCGAAAACCGCTGCCGCATCGTCTGCGAGATCATCGAAGGCATCCGCAAACGGGTGGGCAGTGACTTCATCATCCAGATCCTTTACAGCGGCATTGAGGAAGATATTGTGGATCTGGGCAAAAACGCCGAGTGCACCACGGTGGACGAGGCCATCGAATTTGCCAAACTCTTCGAGAAGGCCGGCGCCAGCAGCCTGCACATCCGGTCGGAAGCCTACGGCCACCACTGCGGCGGCTTTATGCCGGATGTTCTGCACATTCCCGACCACGGCTATACCGGCTACGGCAGCTGCATCCAGTATGGCAAACATATGCCCGAGGTCCTGGGCCAGTACGACGGCATCGGCGCTCTGATCGAAGTAGCCGCCAAGATCAAGAAGAATGTTTCCATCCCCGTGGGCGCGGTGGGCAGCATGGACCCCCGGATGGCCCCCGATCTGCTGGACAACGCCATCGCCGAGGGCAAGCTGGATTTCCTGCTGATGACCCGCCCCCTGATGGCAGATTTCTTCCTGCCCCAGAAATTAAAGGAGGGCCGCCGGGAAGATGTGGCCCCCTGCACCCACTGCATGACCTGTTTTGTGGCCCCCATTGACATGGGCACCCCCATGTACTGCCGGGTCAACCCGGCTCTGTCCCGGGCCTTTACCGAGGATATGCCCGAAGGTTACGATCCTCTGCCTGCAGAAACGCCCCGGAACGTCATGGTCATCGGCGGTGGCCCGGCCGGTATGGAGGCGGCACGAATCGCCGCCGAGCGCGGCCATCAGGTGACCCTCTATGAGGAAAAGAACCGTCTGGGCGGACGGCTGCCGGCTCTCCAGACCCTGAAGGGCAGCCACGAGCGTATTATGGACCACCTGGAATATCTGGAGCATCAGCTTGACAAGCAGAAGGTTACGGTGGTCACCGGCAAAAAGGTAGACGCCGCTTTTATCGCCAGCGAAAAGCCGGATACCGTCGTGGTTGCCGTGGGCAGCACGCCGGACCCTCTGAGCGATCTGATCTCGGCTGGTTCTGTCATGAACATGAACGACCTGCTGGAAGAGCTGGAGGTCACCGGCAGCCTGGATCTCACCGACGAAGTGGTCCTGGTGGGCGTCCAGTTCCAGGCCTGCGAGATTGCCATCTATCTGTGCAAACACAAGAAAAAGGTCACAATCCTGAACCCCGGCCCCGAGTCCCAGTTCTACATGAACGGCGCCACCTGGCCCAGAGAAATGGGCAAATCCTGGCTGTATGCCCAGGGCGTCAAGGTCTACCATAACGCCAACATTCACGAGATCACCTCGGACAGCGTGACCTTCGACACCCAGTACGGGATCACCAAAACCATCTCGGACGTCACGGTGATCAATGCCATGCCGGAGCAGAACAACCGCGCCCTGTTTGAGGAAGCACAGGCTGCCTGTGATGATGTCTACGCAGTGGGCAACTGCTACGCCGCCAGCACCATCGCCAACGCTACCGCCCGGGCCAATATCATTGCCCGGCGGATCGGCAGCGCACAGTCCAGCACCCAGCAAAACCTGACCGGCGAAAATGTCTATTCCTCCACCTCTACCGGCATCGGCGACGTGACCGTCTCGATCCAGGTGGAGGACGGCAAGATCGTCAAAGCCCTGGTAGATACTTCCAACGAGACCGCCGACATCGGCCGTGGTCTGGGCGAACAGTTCGCCAGCCAGATCCTGGAAAAGGGCGCAGTGGATTCGGTGTCCGGCGCAACCGTCACCAGCAATGCAGTCTCCACGGCGCTGAACGATTGTCTGCGCCAGGCCGGCTTGATGCCGTAAGCCATTAAAGGCTCCCCACAGGGCGAAGCAGGTTTGAAAAGCACCCGGGGATATGATAAACTAACGTAAAGAATCGGTGTACAGAGAACACGATCTTCTTTGTACACCGATTCTTCTTTTACAAGCTCCTTTAACTGCGAGGTGCCCCATGGAATTCAGACAGATCCAATATTTTCTGGCCATCTGCAAATACCGCAATATTTCACACGCTGCAAAGGCGATCCACCTCTCCCAGCAGGCGCTGTCCAAACAGATCCACGAGCTGGAAGAAGAACTGGGGGTTTCCCTGTTCATCCGCAGCACCAAAGGGGTCGAGTTGACCCGCTACGCCCAAAAATTGGAGGCACCCGCCCGGCAGATGCTGGCCAAGCGGGACGAAATCGTCCAAATGATTGAGGACATGAAAAAAGAGGAAGTCACCCACCTTCGCATCGGGTTCATCCACGGCGGCTTTAACCCCTACGGCGTGATCTCCACAAAGTCCATCTTTGACTGGGAACAGCAATACCGCCCTCTGGAAGTGGATGTTTTTGAACGGCTGCCCTCTGCCCTGGAAGAGATGCTGGAGCAGGAAGAGCTGGATCTGGCCGTCACCATCGACGGCAGAGCCAACCCGCCCTTAGTGAAAAAACTGGTTTCGATGGAGCCGGCGTACATCCTGTTCAGCAATCAGAACCAGGCGATGCAGCGCGATCCCTTTACAGCGGAGGATCTGCGCCAGCAGCGCATTTTGATCTCCCAGTTTGATTCCTGGCCCCAGCAGGCCATGGAACAGATCGAGCATTATCTGGGGTTTCAGCCGGACTACAAAATCTACCACGGAAACTTTGATCAAGGAGTGGAACGGGTCCGGCAAAATGAAGGAATCCTGATCGCCGGCAAGAATTTTTGCCTGTCCCGGAACATGAAAGGCCTGGACGCCCGGCGGTTCCCCAACGAGGACTTTATTTTTTACCACTATTTGGCCTATAAATCCGGCCGGAAACTGGCCAAACCCATTCTCTCCATCCTTCGGCAATACGAGGAGTCCCCTCCGAAACTATGAGCTAACCGGCGGCTGAGGGGCGGCAGTCTCTCCAATGGTGCGGCAGAGGGCCAAAAACGCCTGCATAAGAGGCGTCAGGTATTTTTCCCGATGCCAGGCCACCGTCCACTGCCGCCGGAGAGGTGCGTCCACAATATCCCGCTGGCACAAGCGCCCGGCCCGCACCAGGGGCGCGGCGGCTTCTTCGGGCAGGACGGCCACCCCCAGCCCCTGAGCCGCCGCCAGCAGCAGCGCGTCGCTGCTGACGCTCTCCCAGGCGGGGCGGAGAGGCAGATCATAAAGGGCCATTGTGGTGTTCAGAATGGCGCGGGCGGTGCTGCCCTCTTCCCGCACCAGGAGCGGGCAGGCCGACAGCTGTTCTAGGGTGAGCTGGGGCTGACTGGCCAGAGGGTCGGTGGGGGCAAACAGGGCGCAGAGCCGATCGCCGCCAATGGCTTCCGCCTGCAATTCGGGCGTGGGGACCTGACCTTCCAGCAGGGCCAGATCCAGCCGGTTGTCACAGAGCTCGGCGGCAATGGTTCCGCCGTTCGCCACCGTAACGGTGACCGCGGTGCCAGGGTGCGCATCGGAAAACCGCCGCACCAGCCCGGGCAGTACCAGCGCCCCCAGGGTCACCGTAGCCCCCACCCGCAGCGGCCCAGCGGTCCCCTGGCTATGCAGATCCGTCTCAATCCGGGCAAAATTATCCAACAGATGGAGCGCCTGGGGATACAACTGCTGGGCCGCCGGGGTCGGGTAAAGCCGCCGGTGCATCCGCTCAAACAGCCGCACATCGTAGTACCGCTCCAGCTCCAATATTGTCTGGCTGACGGCGGACGGGGCGATGAACAGCTCCCGGGCCGCTGAGCGCATCTTGCCCGTCTCCGCCACCGT
>OERZ01000172.1_pt1 | contig 13067 bp, 7 predicted proteins | sample 1540151 | NCBI WGS metagenome assembly OERZ01 (sample SAMEA3891880, study PRJEB23780) | metagenome | biome: terrestrial biome; feature: animal house; material: Caecal content | place: Italy | collected 2015-05-05 | reverse complement strand
CGGCGGAGAACTGCCCCGCCTCCAGCTTCTGCTGTAAAAAGGCCCGCCCCTTTTTGATGGTAGAGCGCAGCGCAATCAGCACGCGCAGGGCCTCGGCATAGGAGCTCTCCTGCTGCTCCGGAGTCCGCTGGGCGGTCCGTACCGCCAGGGCGATGCGTGAAAAGGCGGTCTGGGGCCCGGTGAGATAGTGATTGCCCAGCTCCTTGGCCAGTTCCTCATATGTCTTGGCGGAGCTGCCCCCCAAGCTGCCCACTCCCCCATTCAGCAGCTCCTCCACCATCCGCTCCGCCATATCCAGTCCCTCCAGCTGGCGGTTCAGGCGCTTGGTAGCCGCGGCTGTATTGGTCTTGCGGGGCTTTTTGGGCACCTGGGCGCCGGCCTCTTTTTTGGCTGCGAGGGCGGCCTGCTTGGCCCGTTTGTCCGCAATGTCCTGGGGAATGTCAGCCACTTCAAAGGGCTTCCCGCTCAGCTGCTCAAACATAAGCCCCAGAGCATGCTTGCACGGGAATTGACGGCTGGGGCAGGAGCACCTGCATACCGGCGCCTGGGGCTCGGTCCAGTCAATCGACACCCGGTAGGGCGTCTTTCCACTGCCGGCGCACTCTCCCCAAAACAGTGTGCCGTCCTCGCTGCGGCGCAGCGAGGAGAACTTGCCGCTTTTGGACAGCTTGCGGCCATTGTCCGCCGCGGCGGGATTTGGCGCTTGAAGCAGAATGAATTGTTCAGTCAGTTCCATGAAACCACCCTTCTTCAGGCGGGCGGCCTTCCGCCGCGGTCCACCATGTCGTTTGGAGCTCGGCCCTGGGCCTGAATCCAAGCTGATTTTACCATATTACATTGGGAAAGGAAATGTGAAAATTACTTGCGTGTGGACAGCAGGCTCCCAATCTCCAGGGAACTACCGCAGGCCCGGAGCACCCGGTCCTACACCTTCGTCCTGGTCTGCCCCAGATCGCGCCCCTTGCAAGGAGTATCCATTGTATTTATAATAAAGGCAGCCGATCAAAATCAGCGCAGCCGAGGGCAAGGCGTGATACAGGTGGTGAAACCGTGGGCAATCCCATACCGGACGAGGAACAGATCACAAAGCTATACCAGGAAATGTACGGGCGGATGGTTGCCTATGCCTCCAGTGTTCTGGGAGACCGGAATTTGGCGGAGGAGGTCGTACAGGACACCTTCTGTATCTTCTGTATGAAAGCCGAAGATGCCTTGCGGCACAAAAACCCCCAGGGATGGCTGATGCGGACGCTCCAGAATGTCATGCGGAACATGCAGCGGCACCGGGCCGCCATGAACCGGCTGATCCTGAAATCCTTGCAGGCGCAGGATTTGGAGGAGCTGCTGGTCTATGATGAGAAGGATGTGGACCTTCTCTATGGAGATCTGGCCGCCCGCGCTGATTTTCAGCTGCTCAAGCGGGTCGTGCTGGATGGCTGCACCATGCTGGAGGCCGCGGAGGAGTACGGGATCACCGTGGAGGCATGCAAGAAGCGAATCCAGCGCCTCCGAGCCCATTTGAAAAAGAAGCTCTCCGATCTATGAGCACCATGTCCCCAACACGACCATTTCGTACATAAACTTTATGAGAGGAGGGAGCGCGGTGTCCACACCGGAAGGGACCAAGAAGCGGGACTATTCCCGCTATGACCAGATGAGCACGGCAGAGCTGGAGCAGCTTCTTCGCCTGGACTTTCAGGCGTCAGAAAACGGAGATTCCGATCTGGATGCCATTTTGTATCTCTCGGACCTGCTGGCCAGACGAAACGGGCCGTCTGACCCGGACGCCGCCTGGGCACAGTTTCAGGCCAAATACCGGCCCTATGCCGACGGCCGCTCCCTGTATGATTTTGGGGACGAGGAAGGGTCCCTTGCGCAAGCCCCTCCCGCATCCAGGCCCCGGTCTGTCCGGCGCCTGCGTCGGCTGTCCATTCTGGCCGCCGTTCTGACGGCGTGCCTTCTGGGCGGAATGGTGGCCCAGGCCGCCGGAGTGGATGTCTGGGGGGCCATCGCCCGCTGGACGGATGAGACCTTCCGCTTTATCCCCGTGGATTCCGGCGGCGCCACAGCGGAGGAGGATATGGAGCAGCTCCGGTCCTCCCTCCAGGCGTGGGGATTGGCGGACCGGTTCCCCACCTGGCACCCCGACGGCTTCGTTCCCGGGGAGCTGGAGATCACCGAGCTGAACTCCAGCGTATCCGCACACGTGACCTTCTTTGGGGAGGACAGAACCTATTCTGTTGTGATTCAGCATTTTATACAGTACACCGACAACACCGGCACCTTTGAAAAGGACGACACGCCTGTGGAGGAGTATGTCCACAACGGCCAGACCTTCTATATCCTCTCCAATATAGACACCCTCACCGCCACCACCTATGACGGAGAGTTTATGGTCATGATCTCCGGTGTTCTGACCCGTGAGGAGACCAAGGCAATCATTGACTCCATCGATGGCCTGACATCCACACAAAAGCGGGAGCAAATACAGGCGAGCCTTGCGGAGGAGGGCCAGCGCCTGTACTGCCCCAAAATCCCGGAAGGCTTCGTGCGGTCTGATTCTAATTATTATGTCGACCCGTTCAGCCATCAGATAGACTGATCAGAGCTCTATCTGCGCGGGGACCAGAGCCTGGTGTTTGGTCTGACAATGAACAAAGGTCCTTCTTACCGCGTCTATGAAAAGGATGATACCCCAGTGGAGGAGTATGTCTATCACGGCATCACCCACTACATCTTCAGCAACAATGGCACCACTACCGCGGCCTGGCTGGTGGAAAATACCGAGTATTATATGTGGGTTACGGACGGGGCCGTGGATATGAAGGCGCTGATCCGCTCGGCCTATGAGGCGGAGTAGCGCCGGCAGCATGCTTGGAACGTTTTCTGGCGGCACCTCGCCGGTGGACTGCCTGTATTCCATACGAAGGGGGCTGTTCTTGGGAACGGCTCCCTTTGTCTTTATTATTTTTTCAAGAAGCTTGGCACTTCAAAAAATTCTTGTCCCCAAGCTGCTCTCTCATGACATGTGCTAATATAGAGGGGATCGCTTCCAGGGGCGGCAGCCCGGCGTATCCCACGTGGAGGTGACCTGTCATGAGAGCGCTGCTGGATGCGCTCATCTTTCTATGCTCGGATATGATCATGCTCAACTCCCTGTACCGGCTGTACGGCATCTATTTTGACCGTTCCGTCGTGAACCGCCGGAAAGAATACCTGGCCTACGGAGCGTACTGGTTGATCCATTTCCTGAACTATGATCTGGTGGGCTTACCTCTCTTCCACGCCCTGGGAACCGGGGTATCACTGCTGGCCCTGGCCTTCCTTTATCCGGGAAGGTTTTCCGGAATGCTGGTGCGGGTTTTTAGCCTGATTTGCCTGCTCACACTTTGTGAAGTGACTACCTATGACCTGCTGGGAGCGTTGCGGATACCTGAGGAAACCACTTCTTCCATGAGAGCACTCCTGTCACAACTTCTCCTGTTTCTGATCTCCCTGGTGCTGAAACAGGGACATACTTCCCAACCTTCTTCCCAAATTTCCCGGCTGTATTGGTTGGCAATGCTGGCCCTTCCCTCCGGAACAACGCTCCTTCTTCTGCTCTGCCGGAAGTATGCACACCTGAGCGCGACGGTGATCCTGTTGATCATCTGCATCCTGTTTCCCCTGAACCTGCTGACCTTCTATGTACTGGATCGCCTGGAGGCGTATAGCGCCTCCTATGATAAAGTAGAACTGCTCACACGACAAAACCAGGCCTATCGGGCTGAATTTGAGCTGATGCGTCAGTCAGAACGGCAGATCAGATCTCTGCGCCACGACATGAAAAACCACCTGGCAGCGCTGCGGGAGTACGCCGCCCAGGGCCGACTGGACCAGGTGGAGCAGTATCTGAATGCCTTCGACAGGAAGCTGATCCGCCCCGGCTTCGTCCACACCGGTAACCTGGACATCGACAGCATCCTGAATTACAAGCTGGGACAGGCCGAAGCGGCCGGGGCCCGGCTGGAACTGGATATAACATTGCCGGAGGGCTTCACGGTAAACTCCTTTGATTTGAATGTGATTCTGGGCAACCTGCTGGACAATGCGGTGGAAGGACTGGCGGGCAGTGGGGACAAATGGCTGGCCCTCTCCCTGAAGGCAGACCGTGGCGTGTTTTTCTTGAAGCTGGCCAACCGCTACGATGGGGTGACGCTCCAAATGGACGGGCCGGATGGGCCGGCCTACCGCTCCCGTAGGAAGGGCAAAGACCACGGCCTGGGGCTCTCCATTGTCCGTCGCGTTGTGGAACAATACCACGGCCAGCTCTGGATCGACAGTGCCGGAACCGTGTTTACTGTGGAAATTATATTTTATCTGGAGGAATAGGCCCTCCCGCCAAAGTATGGAACCGAAAAGACCCTTCTTTTCCTGATTGAAGCGTTTTTCCGACGCACACGTCGCCAAAAAAACAGATCACTTTCTTCCGTCGTCTGCGGACGATGGAACTCTGTGAGGCTCTTGCACAATACCCACCGCATTTGCTCTTTTTTAACAGTCTGAAACCTCCGAGCCAGCGGGCTCGAGGGTATCCTGTTCTATGTATGGAGGACAACGAAATGAAATCAATTAATGTGATTCGTACCTTTGTCAGCGGCAGTCTTTTCCTTCTCCTGCTTGCCGGATGCGCCGGCGACCCACAAAGCACTTCCGCCCCTACAGGCTCTGCCCCCTCTTCGGAAGTAATTGCGGCGGACCAATCCCAGCCCACATGGGAAACGCAAGAATATGAGGATACATCTCTGTCCTATGAGATTCCCGCAGGCTGGAAAAAGCATGAAAATTCCAGCGATGATATGCGGCTGACCCTTTTTACGCAGCAGGAGCCTACCACGGATATGCCGTCCAATGTATGTGTGCAGATCCTCAGCTTACAAAGTCAGAGTAAGGACTTTGATTATGCAGACCCGGAAATCCAGGAATTGTATCACCAATTTTTGATCAGCTCTGACAGCGGGTTGACGGCAGAGGCACAGGATGGGGAATACGCGACGGAGCAGATCGGCGACACTTGGGTTTATTCCATCAGCTTTGCGCGGGAAGCAGAGGATGGCACCATGGTACAGCAAACCGGCTACTTTCCCATGGGCCTTGACTATACTCTGGCAATTTGGGCGACGGACTACAAAGACGGCTGCACCCCGCCCGTGGAAGAAATCGCAAAGCATATCTGCGAAACGCTATGTATACTGGAACCCTGATGTCACGAATTTTCTCGGCCTCATGTTCGGGAGAACAAAATAGATGATTGCCGGTCAGGGCAGTCGAAAAGCCCAGTTCATGTATTAAGCATGAGCTGGGCTTTTCAACAGATGGAGGCGAGCCACCCACGTCAAAGTGGGCGGCTCGCCTTTCCAGCTTACCTGGAACGCTCCTGTTTTCAGCGGTTATTCCATGCTGCGAAGCGGGCAACCAGCGCCGCCACTTCTGCCCGGGTGGCGATACCCTGGGGATTTAGCTGGCTTTCACCGTTCCCCTTTACCAGCCCCAGATCAACGGCCCAGGTCATGGATTCCAAGGCCCAGTCGCTGATGGAGTCAGCGTCGGTGTAGGCGGCCAGCGCACCCTGCGCCGCAGGGCTGCCGGCATAGCGCCACAGCATGGTGATCAGCTGCTCCCGTGTCAGCGCTCCATCCATATTGGTGCCATCGGTGATCTCTTGGTCCACAGCCCACTGGAGGCCGCGTTCATACCATGTGGTTCCAGTGGAAGTGTCCACCCCGTCAAAGCGGGCCAGCAGTGTCCACCCCATGGCGCGGGTCATGGAGACATCTGGACTGAAGGTACTCTCGCCGGTGCCCTCAAGCAGGCCACGGCTGCTCACATAGTCGATGGCGTCACTGCCCCAGTGGCTGTCCGGCACATCGGCAAAGCTCTTTGCGTTATCCACGATTTTGACCGTATCCCCATTGGAAAGGGTGGCGGTGATACCGTTGTCCGAAATGGCGCTATCCACCAGGACCTTCTCGCTGCCATCCGGATTTACCAGGATGACCACGGTGCCGGGCGTGGGAGCCGTCACCGGGAACTCCACCTTCATGCTCTTATCGCCCGCCAGTTCCACGGTAATCACGGATGCGGAGGCGCTGCTGGCCGCTGGCCGCCGCTTAGTCAAGGGCAGGGACAGGCTCGCGCCCTCCCCGACGCTGTCCACCTCCGACTGCGGGATCTGCACCACCGTCTTCGTTGTGCCGTCATTTCCGGTAGTGACGACCACCATAGAGCCGTTGGGATACTTGGTGGTGGCGGTGGAGGAGCCGTCGGTCTTGCTCACCGTGGTGGTGACCGAGCCATCGGAATTGGTCACAGTCTCCGTCTTGCTGGAGGTGCTGCCGTCGTCGTTGTCATCGCGGACATCGCTTTCGCCAGTGCTTTCGCCAGTGCTTCCGGTATTCCCGCTGCTGCCGGTGCCGCCCTGGTTGGGCACGTAGGCGGGCGGGATGCTCACCACCTCCGTGCCGCAGATGATGTCAGACCGGTCACGGATACGGATACGGGGGAAGGCCCCATTAAAGGTGTTGTCATAGGAGGCCAGACCCACAGCAGTGATCTCATGGCCCACAGCCAGATTTTCAATGACCTTGTCCTTGGTGATATAGCCGTCAATAAACAGCCGGGCGTCATAGCCGGTGTTATCCCGGACGATGATGGTCTGGACCAGGCCCTCGGCCTCAGCGATGCTGACCACCACACCCTGAACCTTTACCAGACTGCCCAGGTACGAGGACTGAGCCGCCTCTCTGGTGGTGATCGCCTTGGGCTCGGGCGCTGTGGTCTCTCCCACCTTTTTGATGGAGGTAACGGCAAGCTGCCGCTCCCCCTGATAGGAGGAGGTGGTGCCGGTAATGCGCACGATGTCGCCAACCTTGTAGTTGCCCGCCACCGGGAATGCGTTGATGCCCCCGGTGCTGTCCTGGACATAGATGCAGTCAAAGAATGCGGTCTCCTTGTCGTAGCCGGAGGCATTGGAGGTCACCACACCCTCGATGGTGTACTTGATCTGCTCCTGGGGCTGGGCCTGCACCTGGGCAATGGGGGTGACCTCGGCCGGGTTGAGGTAATTGACCAGGTTCTCACAGATCTTGTAATTGGAGTAGTTCTTTTCCGCCGCGTTGTCCACCTGTGCCTGGACCTCGAAGTTGGACAGGAAGGCGGCGCCGGCCACCACGATCAGGCCTCTGCCTGCCAGCTGCTCGGTGGCCAGGACCAGATGGCGGTCCGTACCGTCGGAATAGGTGTATTTGGGGATGGCACCCAGACCGCCGTAGTTATCCTTGTCGTCGTCGGCGGAATAGCTGCTGTCAAAGCCATAGACCACCGGGGTCACGGTGCCGGGTATCGTGGTCGTGGGCGCTCCGGTTCCATCCACCACGTAGATAGAGGCACCGCCGTACTGGCTGTACAGCTCGGTATGCATATTGCTGTAGGGATATTCAGGATCATACTCCACCCCGTTGAGCAGGAAGGAGTTGAGGTTATAGCCGCTCAGATAGAGCCGCTGGGGCTGCCCGCCGTTGTGCTGGTCGTCCTTGAGCTCGTCGTCACTGATGCGCAGGCTGGAGCCCAGGGCCTCCAGGATCAGGTTTTGCTGGGCGGCCATGTGCTCGCCCGCAGGGAAGTCCTGATAGCTCTCATAGTAGTCGCCCCAGCCGGCCAGGATCACCGCGCCGCCCGCGGCGTTAAAGCTGGCAATGGCCTGGATCTCCTCCGGTGTATAGCATTGATAGGGGTTTCGCAGGGCGTCGCCGTCGCGGCGGGAGGGGGCGGTGAGCACAATGGCCTTGTATTTGCCGTTTGTGTTGGCGCAGACCTCCAGCAGCTCCTGGCTGGTGTTCAGCTGCACAGTGCGCACCGAGTAGCCGGCGGCCAGAGCGCTGAAATTGCCCATGGATTTGTTGTAGTTGCCGTTTACATACTCGTTGTAGTGGGAGGCGTCGATGCCGATATACATCAGCTTTCCGGCGTCCAGTACATCCAGGGTGATGTCCTTAGCGTAGGTATACTCCACGCCCGCCCGCACCAATACGGCGGTAACGGTGATCGTCATTACCCGGGCCTGCGTAGGCGTATACGACCATGTCACATCCTGGGTGCCATAGGGGGAGAGCGTATAGCCGGTGGTATCGGTATACAGATCCTGGCCGCCGCTGGAGTAGGTGACGGACTTGACGCTTACCCCCTCTTCCTCCCCATTGAAGAGGGTGGTGGTAAGGGTCAGCGCCTCGTTGGTGACAGGAATATCGGTGCCGCAGGCCACGGAGGAAACGCCCAGCTTCACCGTCTCACCCACCCACACAGGGGCGGTCACGGCAATATCGCTGTCATCCTGGATGACCCGGATAAAGTAGTAGCTGTACTGGGCGGGGATGGTGCAGCTCAGCTGACCGGCAGCCAGCTCGGCCGCGTTGTCCCAGGTGTAGGCCACCGCTCCGGAGTTGGCCACTACCTCCACCCGAGCGATGGAATCGGTGGCATCCGGGTCATACACGCTGACGTTGATGCTGGCAGTCTCCGGCACCACCTCAATGATAGAGCCCATCATCTGCCCATTGAGGGTGTAGCTGATCTCCAGATTCTTATCCTCGGTGGCGTAGACCCGATAGTTGCGGATGGCCTCATAGATGCCCTCCACCGAGAAGTCGTTGGTGAGGATCACGTCCCGGGCGTCGTTGGCGTTGCCCCACTTGCCCTTGTGGTTGTCCTGATTGTTGGTGGGGGCCACATGCCAGCCCTTATCCAGGGCCATGATGTACTGTTCGTAGCTGGGATAGTAGCCGCCCTCTCCGATGGCTCCCTCGCCGTTGCCCACCTCCACCAGGTAAACCCGGCTGTCAATGATGGGATCATAGTACCCGAAATCAGCAAAGTTTCCAAAGGTGTCGCCGGGATGGTTGAGCTGACTGATGGAATTGGTCAGATTCTCATTGCTCAGCAGCTGGTAATAGGCCTGCAGGCCGGCATCGTTATCCTTTTCATTCAGGGCAGCGTTGTTCCGGGAGACGATACCCGGCGTGTTGAAGGTGTTGATATGTCCGGGCCCCCCGGACCAGGTCATCTCAAACCCCGCCAGGGCGACGATCTGTCCGGCGTGCTGGGCGTTGAAGGCGTTGATGGTACTGGTGTAGGTATCCCACTTGGCCTTGCTCTCTGCCGACATCTGGCTGACATCGTAGAGGGCGGCCTCCGGATTGGGGTCGTTCTGGGTATCAAAGTAATTGGAGTGGTCTGTGAAGGCCACAAAATCCACGTTCTCGCTCTCCGGGAGTCCAGCCACGTAGCTCAGGCCGTCGGCCAGGGTGCCCGCGCCGTCGGAGAATTCTCCGGTATGAGAGTGGAGCTGTCCGAAGTAGAGCTGATACTGGGCGGTTCCCACTGTAAATACCCAGGTGCGGGACACATTGACGCTATCCGCCCGGGTCAGAATGACGGTGACGGTGGTCTTGCCCTGGGGAAGGTCTTCCGCGGAGCGGTAGGAGACGCGTCCATTCTCCACCGTGGGGGTGACCGACGTTCCGTTCACCGTCATGGTCACGGTGGGGTTCTCCCCGCCGTTGGCAAAGAGGAAGCCGATCTCGGGCCGCATGTCCTCGCCGGTCTGGGTGCTGGGCGCGGGGAACACCTCTGTGATCACAGGCTGATCCAGCACTGTGAGCTCAGCAGAGCCGGAGAAGCCCACTCCCTTGGTGTCCGTACCGGTGACGGCGACAGTCAGCTTGCCCGCCGTCATGGCGGCGGCGGGGATGGTAACGGAATAGGTCCCACCTTCATTGGTGGGCTGGAGGGTGAGGCCACCGCAGCTGACAGAGAGGCCGCTCACGCCGAAAATGGCCTCCACGGTAAAGGTGAAGGAATAGTCCTGTCCCACATAACCGTTGGGCAGCGTGCCGAAGGTCACCGCCGGCAGGTTGATCACCCCGTCGCTGGCGGTGATGCCGTCCGTCAGGGGGTAGAACTGGAAGGTATAGATGTCGGCATCGCTGTCGCTATACAGGCTGTATGTCTTATAAGAGCCGCCATAATACTCCAGATACTGCGGATTATTTTTATACTTGGCCTCCCGGCTCATCAGATTGTAGCCGCCGTTGTAGGCGGTCACTGTCCAGTCGGCCGCCGTGCTGGCGTTCTGGTCATAATAGGCGTTGCTGCCGGTGCCGTTGGAGCAGAGATAGCCATCATGGGCCGTTTTAAACCGGAAGTAGCCGTCTCCGCTCTCCTCCACCGTAAACACCCGGCCTCCGTTGGCGGGGGTTGCCTTCCCATCCGCCACGGCGGCGGCGGCATTGTTGACCGAGGGGCTGGTGGTGTTGTCGTCCTGTCCGGCCAGCACGCCCTGGGCGCCCATATTGTACAGCACCACAGTGTCGCCGGCCTGAATGGGCAGTGTCACCTGGGGCGGCTCCGGCAGCTCGGGCAGGGGGTATTGTGCCGGGTCAAAGGTATCGGTCTTATAGAACTGGAACGTATAGATCTCAGTCTTGTCGTTGTTCATGCCGTAGCAGGTAAAGCTGCCGCCATAGTATTCCAGATACTGTGCCTTTCCCGCAAACTGGGCATTGACACTTTTGATGAAGAAGCCGCCCGTCCTGGAATCCTCCAGCTGATAGCTGGTGTACTCCCCCCGCTCCGCCGTCAGACGTACATGAGTACCGTCCAGGTAGAGGAAGGTGCCGTCCGCCACGCTCTGGAAGACATAGTTGTTCTCCTCGTCCAGGTATACCCGGAACTGGGCCGCTCCGGCAGGTACAGAGCCGTCGTCCGCAGCCGCCACCGCAGCCAGCTGGTCTTTGCTATTATAGGGCTTTGACTCGACGCCCATAACCATATTTTTAGTGGGATAGTAGATCATCACCACGTCGCCCTGATGGATGGAGGAGACCGCCGCGAGCGCTGTGGCAAGATTGGCATTGGGGACAAGGTTGGGGACAGCGTCAGGGACGGCCCCAGGTGTTCCAACAGGGTCCCCCTCGGGCGTTCCGGCGGGCTCCCCGTCTGGCGTTCCGGCGGGCTCCCCGTCTGGCGTCCCGGCGGGCTCCCCGTCTGGCGTTCCGGCAGGCTCCCCCTCGGGCGTTCCGGCAGGCTCCCCGTCTGGCGTTCCGGCGGACTCCCCTTCAGGCGTTGCGTTAGCGCCTCCCTCCGTCCCCATGACAGCGGAGGCCATCTGGGCATTTTCAGACGCAGCCATAACCCCGCCAGGCAGCAGAGAGAGCAGCATGGTAAGCACTAATAGCGTGGATAGAAGCGGTTTTAGCCTTCGTTTCATTCCAAATTCTCCGTCCTTTCCTTTTGTGTCCTCAAAACCCAACGCCCAAAGATTCCTATGCGTGGCAAATTTTATTGTAGCAAATGTTACCCGATAACACAAGTCTTTTCTCGTCGTTTTAACCATTAATATTCACTAAAAAAGCAGTTCTATTGTGCGCTTTGCGCACCCTCTTTTTGTTTCCACGCCCGTCTCGGCAGCGTGATATATAAGCAGCTAATATGGCTCTCTATTCCAGCGCGCAGGAATTGGCTCCGGGCACCCCCTCATCATATACCGGGAGCATGCTCTTATGTGTCGAAATATCTAGACATGTTTGAATTGGAAGACACGCTTTTCTGAAACGATTATAAAGCATTTTCTCTCATTCAGAACACAATTCTATTTTATTCCCTGCCTGAGAGGCAGAATATATATTCTTTTTATATGATTATATTCCATTATTTTGGCTATATATTCATAAATAAGTAAATATATATCCAATATGTCTGATTTTTGGACACTTTTACTCCTCCGCTCATGGCTTTTAGAAGCATTCCTGCCAAATTTGTTTAGAATATTTCAGCAAATGCCCGTTTTTTACCAAAGAAATGTGGCATTGGATTTTGGCATTTTCCTTGCATGTAATCTGGTTGTCCCAGTCATGGAGGCCCCGACTAAACGGCGGTCCAAAAGGAAATATTCCAGGGACCCCATGGCAACAGAACAATTATGATGGAGGTGCGGAAAATGAGTGAGTGTGTCCTGTATGAGCATCGCGGTCCTGTTGGTTATCTTACAATCAACCGCCCCAAAGCCTTGAATGCCCTAAACGAAGAAGTCCTGCAAAGCCTGGAGAACACGATCCACCTGATCAACAATGACAAAACGATTAAAGTTGTCATCCTTACTGGCTCTGGCGAGAAATTTTTTGTGGCGGGTGCCGATATTGCCGCAATGAAGGATATGACCCCTGTACAGGCCCGAGATTTTTCCAGGCTGGGCCAACGGGTCTTCCGGGCCATTGAAACGGCACGTCCTGTTACCATTGCGGCCATCAACGGGTATGCTTTGGGCGGCGGCTGTGAGCTGGCCATGGCCTGCGATATCCGGATTGCCAGTGAAAAGGCAAAAATGGGGATTCCCGAGGTCACGCTTGGTGTTTTCCCCTCCTTTGCCGGGACCCAGCGGCTCCCCCGCCTGGTCGGTCTGGGGTATGCCAAGGAGATGTTGGCCACGGCCAAAAAGGTGCCGGCTGAAGAGGCGCTGCGCATTGGTCTGGTCAACCATGTGGTGCCTGCGGATCAGCTCATGGAACGCTGTGAGGCCTTGGCAGCGGAGATCTGTCAGCACAGCACAGCGGCCATTGCCTATGGCAAGATGTCTATGACCGCCGGGCTAGAGATGGACATGGACCGCGCCCTGGAACACGAGGCCACGCTGTTTGGCCTCACCTTCAGTACGGAGGATCAGCGGGAGGGCATGGGCGCCTTTTTGGAAAAGCGCCCTCCCAAATTTCAGTAATGACGCCGAAAAGAGACTGCATCAAATAGGAAAGGGTGTATTGCATGGATGCAACAATGCTTAGCTTGGTCGGCTGCATTATCGCCTTTGCGCTGCTGATGATCTTGATCATGAAAAACCTTCACATCCTGATCGTGGCTCTGGTTTGCGTGACGGTTGTGAGTCTGTTCAGCGGCATGAACCTCTACCCACCTTCTCCTTTATACTGCTACATGTTTCTATCTCTCAAGCTCCACTTACGGGTGCCGCAGGACAAAAAAGT
>OERZ01000171.1_pt1 | contig 13148 bp, 11 predicted proteins | sample 1540151 | NCBI WGS metagenome assembly OERZ01 (sample SAMEA3891880, study PRJEB23780) | metagenome | biome: terrestrial biome; feature: animal house; material: Caecal content | place: Italy | collected 2015-05-05 | reverse complement strand
TAATCAGTGATGGCGGCGCATTGATTAGTGAGCGGGGTAAGGTGATCCATCGATTGCCGATCAGCAGGCAAAGCATGCACTTTCTGCAAGAATACTGTGCAGAACATGAAATCGTCTTTCGCTATTCCACGCAAAACGGCGATTATTTCTCAATGCCATGTGCGCAGGAAATCAAGGCAGTTTACTTCAAGCTGTATTTGAATGTGCCGCAGGTCAAAGCATATGCGCAAGAAGATGAGGTTTACAATGTCTTGTTATATGTGCCGGATGAACAGGCAAGAAAGGATCTGATGGCAGGGCTTGCGGACTGTGCTTTTACTGATCACAAAAGTGTTTTGGAAGTAACCGATCAAAAAGCCAATAAGATTACCGGCATTGAATGGCTATGTGCATACTGGGGCATGGATATGGAAGAAACGATGGCCTTTGGCGATGGGTTCAATGATGTGGAAATGATCAAACGTGCGGGGATCGGCGTCGCGATGGGAAATGGCGAAGCGAACTGTAAGGAGGTCGCAGATCGTGTATGTGATCGCATCGAGCAGGACGGGATCGCAAAATTACTGAAGGAACTGGAGATTTTAGCAGATGAAGCGGGATGAGGTGCTGGTAGTTCCTTATGATTCGCACTGGGCAAGCGCCTATGCAGAAGAAGCCGAAAAGATTGCAAAGGCTTTGGAAGAACCACTGCTTGCGATCCATCATATCGGCAGCACCGCAGTGCCTTCTTTAAGCGCAAAGCCGATCATTGACATCATGGGGATCGTAACCGATTTGGCGGAAGTAGACCGGCGGAAAGACGCCTTGCTTGCGCTTGGCTATGAATATATGGGAGAGTTCGGTATAGCGGGCAGACGCTATTTACGAAAAAGAATCGGGAATAAACGTACCCATCATGTTCATATCTTTCAAAAGGATGATCGCTTTTCGATCGAGCGGCATCTGGCAGTACGTGATTATTTGCGTGCACATGAGGATGAAGCAAAGCGCTATGCCGCATTAAAACAAGCCTTGGCAGTGCGTTATCCCAATGATCTGGGCGCATATTGCGATGGGAAAGATGCTTTTATGAAAGAGCTGGAAAGGAAAGCGCTGAAATGGCAACAAGCGCAGAAGATGAAAAATGAACAGAAAACGGGCGAAAATGACAGCGATACTTGGTAGTGCTTCCTTCTTTTATCAGATATAATAAAGATGATCGTAAGGAGGGATATTGATGCGTTTAGGTAATCGTTTGTTTCAGGCGCGTAAAAAAAGCGGGCTTTCGCAGGAGGATGTAGCGGAAAAATTAGGTGTGAGCCGTCAAACTGTATCGAAATGGGAAAGTGAAGTTTCCCATAGTTAAAGATACCACACCAAATATGACGAACCCACGTTTATACAGAACTGCAAAAGATATAAAGGCTTGATGTAAGTAATAACTACTGCATCAGGCTTTTTTCTTACACTATTCCGATTTAAATATCTATAACGATGAATTGAAATTTTCACATTTTCGTGATATACTATCATGAGTGATTATCATGGCAAGGAGGACTATATGGCTGTAACATATAAAAAACTATTTCACTTGCTGATAGACCGGGGCATCCCGACCGCCGCATTGACGGAGAAAGCTGGATTTAGTGCTAATATTCTAACCCGACTAAGGCGTGACCAGTATGTATCTTTGGATAGTATCGAAAAGATATGTTTTGCTCTTGATTGCAAGGTAGATGATATTCTGGACTTTATTCCCGATGAAAAGGAGAAAGAAAATGGCTGATATAAGAAAAGAACAAGAGCGTGATGAACTCCATCTGGCGATATGGGCGATTGCCGATGAACTGCGTGGAAGCGTAGACGGGTGGGATTTCAAGTCCTATGTGCTGGGTATGATGTTCTATCGCTATATATCTGAAAACCTAACAAATTACATCAACGAGGGCGAGATTGAAGCTGGAGAAGTGGGCTTTGATTATGCACAGTTGTCCGATGAAGATGCTGAACAGGCTCGCGAGGACTTGGTTAAAACGAAGGGATTCTTCATTCTGCCCAGCGAGCTTTTCTGCAATGTCAGAAAGAGAGCCGCAAATGACGAAAATCTGAATATGACTTTGGAAGCTGCCTTTAACCACATTGAGGAATCAGCAAAGGGCAGTGAAAGTGAAGATAATTTCGCCGGACTGTTTGACGATATTGATGTGAACAGCAACAAACTGGGAGCTACTGTTGCAAAGCGTAATGTGAACCTCGTGAAGCTGATCGAGGGTGTGGCAAATATGGGGGTGGGCAATTATAAGGACAATTCCATTGATGCCTTCGGTGATGCTTACGAATATCTGATGAGTATGTACGCATCCAATGCCGGAAAAAGCGGCGGCGAGTTCTTCACTCCGCAGGAGGTTTCTGAACTGCTGACTCGTATGGCTGTCGCTGGGAAAACAGAGGTCAACAAGGTTTATGACCCTGCTTGCGGTTCTGGTTCTCTGCTTCTGAAAGCGGCGAAAATTCTTGGCAAAGAGAATGTCCGTCAGGGATTTTACGGTCAGGAAATTAACCTGACTACATACAACCTCTGCCGTATCAATATGTTCTTGCATGACATTGATTTTGATAAGTTTGACATTGCCCATGAAGATACCTTGCTGTCTCCGCAGCATTGGGATGATGAACCGTTTGAGGTTATTGTTTCAAATCCCCCTTACTCTATCAAGTGGGAGGGCGATGACAATCCTGTTTTGATAAATGACCCTCGTTTCTCTCCTGCCGGAGTGCTTGCACCGAAGTCAAAAGCTGACCTTGCTTTTATCATGCACTCTCTGGCATGGCTTGCCACCAATGGAACTGCGGCGATTGTCTGCTTCCCCGGTATCATGTACCGTGGCGGAGCTGAGAAGAAGATCCGCCAGTATCTGATTGACAACAACTTCATTGACTGCATCATCCAGTTGCCGAGCAACCTGTTCTTTGGAACTTCCATTGCGACCTGCATCATGGTTCTGAAGCGTAGCAAGTCTGACAACACCACCCTGTTCATTGATGCTTCCAAGGAGTTTGTCAAGGTCACGAACAACAACCGACTGACCGAAGAAAACATAGCTCACATCGTAGACGAGTTTATTTCCCGAAACGGTACGCAACACTTTTCCCACCTTGCCAACTATGACGAGATTAAAGCACAGGACTACAATCTATCTGTCAGTACCTATGTTGAGCAGGAGGATACGAGAGAAGTTATCGATATTGTGAAACTCAATGCAGAGATTGAAGAAATCGTAGCCCGTGAACAGATTCTCCGTGAGGAAATTGCAAAGATTATTGCAGAAATTGAGAGGCAAAAATGAACAAGTGGGAACTGGCACGATACATAATAGACGGCAAAAAATCTGTTGATACAGTTCTTTTCCTTGCAGAGAATGGCAGTAAAGTGTCCAACATTGATATCCGACAGGAAGTCAATGATGCGAAGCAAAAGTTTTATGTTAGTATCTGCGTGGTAATGGACAAATGCTTTCCAAAGACGAAAAAAGCTATTTGTTCTAATTCGATTATTGCTGCTATTTACTACGAGCGAGATAAGAACTTTGCACACAAAGATGATAATTATACGGCAAAAGAATACACCTCACTGCAAGAAATTGCAGACGAAATGATTGAACAAATTCGTGCGGTGAAGGAGTTGTGCTCTGAATTTCTTCCCCAAGAGCTAAGTTTAGACTTTGTGGCTTTTGATAGCAAGCTGTTTAGAATTGCAAACGGCATAACAAAAGACATTGAAGAAAATGTCCTGAATATCAAACATCTGGGAAGAAATAGACCCATTCCCCCAAATGTACCGACAAAGGAATTTAAGATATTTTACGATACGGAAGACATTAAGAAAATCGACCCAAAAGAATATGCAGCCATTCTCCAAACAGGTTTGTGTATGGAAGAAACTATGCAACATCTTCAGGATGGGGTCATTAGAATTAACGTTCTATATGGATTGGATATTTGGGTATCGATAAACTTTGATGCTCTAAAAGAAATCATTCATATGCGGGAACTCGGACTATTAGATATTTGCGACATACCGTATGTACCCAAAAACAAAAAAGATGAGAAAAGAATCGTTGAACTTATGAAGAAGGAGGGCTTGCTCAATGGCTAAACTTGAAGAACTAATACAAGAGTTTTGCCCTAATGGTGTTGAATATAGAAACTTAGAAAATTGCTGTGAAATTTTGGACAACAAAAGAAAGCCAGTAACAAAAGTGGCAAGAGAAGCTGGTGAATATCCGTACTATGGTGCAAACGGTATTCAAGATTATGTTGCCGATTATATCTTTGACGGTACTTTTGTTCTTGTAGGCGAGGATGGAAGCGTTGTAACCGAGCAAGGTACTCCTATTGTAACTTGGGCTACAGGTAAAATATGGGTTAATAACCACGCACACATCGTTGCCCAAAAAGAAGGTATCTCACTTCGCTACCTATACCACTTTATTCAGACTGTAAATGTGAAGCCGCTTATTCACGGCAACATTCCAAAACTAACAGGCGGGGACTTTAGAGCTATCCAAATCCCCGTTCCCCCTTTGCCAGTACAGAATGAAATTGTCCGTATTCTGGACACTTTCACAGACCTTACAGCAGAGCTTGCAGCAGAGCTTGCAGCAAGAAAGAAGCAGTATGATTATTACAGAAATCTACTGCTTGAACATCCTAAAAACAAGAGTTCTATGGTTACCATTTCTGAGCTTGGAAAATGGAGTGGAGGGAAAACACCATCTACTGCAAACAAGGAGTTTTGGGAGAATGGTACGATTCCTTGGATTTCATCTAAGGACATGAAATTCCCTACCCTTGAAGATACAGAAGACCACTTGACAGAAAAAGCTCTTACCGAGGGCGGCATGACTTTGTTGCCAGAGGGGACAGTTGCAATTGTTACTCGTTCCGGCATCCTAAAGCACACTTTCCCGGTTGCGTATGTGCCTTTTAGAACAACTGTAAATCAAGATATAAAAGTTCTTGTTGTTAAAGAGGGCTTATCCGCTCGATATGTGTTCCATGCTCTGCAAACTTACGGAGAAGATATTCGCAAGTCGACAAAGAAACAGGGCGGAACAGTTGATTCTTTAGATTTTCAGAAAGTGCTTGCATATGAGATCCCTGTTCCTGCGCTCGATGTTCAGAACCGTTTAGTGGAAGTGTTGGATAATTTTGAAGCCATTTGCTCTGATCTCAAAATCGGTCTTCCTGCGGAGATTGAAGCAAGGCAGAAGCAATACGAGTCCTATCGTGATGCTCTCTTGACTTATGCCGCAACTGGCAAGATAATCTTGACAGACAGACAGACAGACAGACAGACAGACGAGCTTAATGGCTTGATTCTGCTTTGTCAATATGTTTTTGGTTTTGTTTCTGTTACGCTGAACATGATTTCTGAAAACCATGACAGTAAGAGAAAGCCTATCACAAGCGGCAACCGTGAAGCTGGCGAGTACCCGTACTACGGTGCATCTGGCATTGTTGATTATGTGAGTGGTTATATCTTTGATGGAGATTATCTGCTTGTTTCCGAGGATGGCAACAATCTGGTGGCACGAAGCACACCGATTGCGTTCTCTATATCGGGCAAGAATTGGGTAAATAACCATGCTCATGTTTTGAAGTTTGATTGTTATGCAACGAGAAGATATGTCGAGTTCTACTTGAACGCTATCGACCTTTCACAATTTATTTCTGGTGGAGCACAACCGAAGTTGAACCAGAAGAACCTTAACACAATACCTATTGCGCTTCCTGCTATCAAGGAACAGGAGCGTATCGTAGGCATACTTGATCGCTTCGATGCCCTCTGCAATGACATTTCTTCCGGCTTACCAGCAGAGATTGAAGCGAGGACGAAGCAATACGAATACTATCGTGATAAGCTACTGACTTTTGAGCCAGCTAAATAGAAAGGAGTACCATGCTCAGTTCAGATTCATTAAAAGAAATTTCAAACATTTTCTGTGGTGATACTGCGGACTTTTACACATATAAGCAAGGATATAAACTGGTAGAGTTCTTTAACTCTAACTTTGGAACAAAAGATGTCTATCGTTCTGGCTTTCCGTCAAGGTGGGCGTACGTCCACGATAAACTTGTAGATTTAATCAACAGCCATCAAATTGACAAGTTCTTCAATATTGTTCTTGGCAAAAGTTACTTAATGCAAGAACAATCGTTATCAGAAGTCGAGGCTGCCGAAAAAATTGAGACTATATATGCCGAATTCAATCGTATTATCCATAGAGATTTGTGTAAGATAACTCGAAGCAATGGACGCTATCATCTTGTCAGGGAAAACGACGATTTAGAGCCAATCGGAAATGGCGGTTTTGCGAATGTATATCGGCAAAAGTCCACAGGATTCGTAGTGAAGAAGTTAAAGGACGACTATTTGACGGATACAGGTATCAGAAGTCGTTTCAAAAGAGAATACAACATCACAAAATCACTGCAAGATGCGTCTGGAATTATTCAAGTTTATACATTCGATGAAGGTAATAGTTCCTATACAATGGAATATGCGGAGACGACGCTTGATAAATATGTTAAATCATTCGATTTATCCGATGATATAAAGTTGAATTGTATTCGCCAAATCCTTCATATTATGACGGAAGTACACAAACGTGACATTATTCATAGAGATATAAGTGCGAATAATATCTTTATTATTTCTGGAATGATAAAGATTGCTGACTTTGGATTGGGAAAAGACTTAAATGTATTTACCTCCCATCAAACAATGCACACCAATGCAGTAGGACAATTCTATTACTGCGCACCGGAACAGTTTATGATGCTTAAAGATGGAGATAAACGTAGTGATGTGTATTCTCTTGGTCGTGTTATAAATTTCATTATGACGGGCGACCCAAGAAATTCACACCATATTTACAGAAACATTGCAGAAAAAGCCACAAATTCAGATGCAGCATATCGTTATGCTGATGCAGGGCAGCTATCCATCTTTTTTGAGAAAGCGGTATCCTATAAGCAACAAGTTGAAAACCAAACACGTATAGACGAAAAAATCACAAGGAAAGTTTTTGATGACGAAATTGAAAGCTATATATATGATTTGAGTGCAGAGAAAATATCCACATCAATTCTCCATGAGAAAAAGGGATTTGTTGACGTGTTACTGGCATTTATGAGAAAGAGTGAAGATCACGCTCAATACGTCATTCAGAGTGTGGATAAGTCGTATCGGGAAGTTTGTGGGAGGTCTTTTGTTGCCTATGACCCATTTGCATCTTTTGCGTACCAAATTCTGTGTGGTGGATTTTCCTATGTGGTGAATGAAACCGCAGCAAATATTTTGCGTTTTGTAGCCAGAGATGTTAATCGCTTCTCCGCACAACATATGATTGACGATATTAAAAATGTCGGGGTTGAGCCGATGATAGAAGAAATTCTAGATTCTTAATGAAAGGAGCGTGAAATCGTGAGTACATATAACATTGTGCTTTCGACCAATGAAAGCACTGTTGTGACCGAGTACGAGCCACAGACCAAACGCTCTGATTCTTACCAGAGTGAAGCGGCTCTGGAAGCAGCATTTATCAAAATGCTCGTAGAACAGGGCTATGAGTATGTGACCATTCATAATTCCGATGCACTCATTGCCAATCTCCGCAGACAGTTAGAATTGTTGAACAACTATCAGTTTACGGATAAGGAATGGGACAGTTTTTTCAAAAGCAAGATTGCCAATGCCAATGAGGGTATCGTGGAAAAGACCCGAAAAATTCAAGAGGACTATGTTCAGAATCTGACCCGTGAGGACGGCACGACGATGAACATCTCTCTGATTGACAAGAAGAATATTCACAATAACCGCTTGCAGGTCATCAATCAGTATGAGGAAAGTGCCGGAACCCATGACACCCGATATGATGTGACCATTCTTGTAAACGGTCTGCCGCTGGTTCATGTGGAACTGAAACGCCGTGGCGTTGCTATCAAGGAAGCGTTCAACCAGATCAACCGTTATCAGCGTGATAGCTTCTGGGCAGGCTCAGGGCTTTATGAGTATGTGCAGATTTTTGTTATCTCCAACGGCACATTCACAAAGTATTATTCCAACACCACCAGAGCAAACCACATCAAGGAAAGTGAAAATTCCTCCAAGAAGCACAGCAAGAAAACTTCCAACAGCTTTGAGTTCACTTCCTATTGGGCAGACGGCAACAACAAGGTCATTCCCGACCTTGTGGACTTCACAAAGACATTTTTTGCGAAGCAGACCATTTTGAACATCTTGACAAAATATTGCGTGTTCACTTCTGAGGAATTGTTGCTCGTTATGCGACCTTATCAGATTGTGGCAACCGAGCGTATTTTGAACAGGATTGAAGTGTCCACCAACTACAAGAAAACAGGAACAATCGAAGCCGGAGGATATATCTGGCACACCACAGGAAGCGGTAAGACATTGACTTCCTTTAAGACAGCCCAGCTTGCGACAGGACTGACGTATATCGAAAAGGTTCTGTTTGTGGTTGATCGTAAGGACTTGGACTATCAGACCATTAAGGAATATGACCGCTTTGAAAAAGGTGCTGCCAACGGAAACAAGAGTACCGCTGTTTTGCAAAGACAGCTTGAGGACAGCACCTCCCGAATTATCGTAACGACCATTCAAAAATTGGATGTGTTCATTACGAAAAATCCGAGCCACCCTATCCGTAACAAGCATATTGTTCTTGTGTTTGACGAGTGCCACCGCAGCCAGTTTGGAGACATGCACACCCGAATTGTCGGAGGGCAAATCAAAAAGGGCGAAAAGACAATCAAGGTGGAAAAGTATTTCAAGAACTATCATATCTTTGGGTTTACTGGCACACCGATTTTCGCAGTCAATGCCGGAACAGGTGGAAATCCGAATCTCCGAACCACAGAGCAGGCTTTTGGTGCGAAGCTCCATACCTACACTATTGTGGATGCAATCAATGATGGAAATGTGCTGCCGTTCCGCATCGACTATATTAACACGGTCAAGCAGAAGGATGAAAAGCAGGACAAGCAGGTTGCCGCTATTGATACCGAGGAAGCATTGGGTTCACCAGAGCGTATCACAGAGGTTGTGAAGTACATTCTGGAACACTTCGACCAAAAAACCATGCGAAATTCCTACTATAGTCTGAAAGGTCAGCGAGTAAACGGCTTTAACTCTATGTTCGCCGTCAGCTCTATTCCTGTCTGCAAAAAGTATTATCTGGAGCTTAAAAAACAGATTGCAGAACGGCACAGAGATTTGACCATTGCCACTATCTTCTCATTCGCTCCAAATGAAGTGGATAGTGCCGATGGTATTCTGGACGATGAAAGTTTTGACACCGATGACCTTGACCAGAGCTCCCGTGACTTTCTGGATATGGCAATTAAAGACTACAACAAGATTTTCAAAACCAATTTTGATACATCAAGCAAGGGCTTCCAAGATTACTACAAAGACCTTTCCGATAAGGTTAAGAAGCGTGAAGTCGATTTGCTGATTGTAGTCAACATGTTCTTGACGGGCTTCGATGCAACAACACTTAACACCCTTTGGGTAGATAAGAACTTGAAAATGCACGGTCTGATACAGGCATTTTCCAGAACGAACCGTATCCTCAATTCAGTCAAGTCCTTTGGTAATATTGTCTGCTTCCGTGATCTTGAAGAAGCTACCAACGATGCGATTGCATTGTTCGGAGACAAGGAAGCAAATGGCATTGTCCTCTTGAAATCCTATGAGGATTATTACTACGGTTGTGTCGATGATAAAGGTTGCGAGCAGAAAGGTTATGAAGAACGAATTGCCGAACTGTTGCAGAAATATCCTTTGGGACAGCCGATTGTCGGAGAGAAAAACAAGAAAGATTTTATTGTCCTGTTTGGCAACATTCTCCGTTTGAGAAATATCCTTGCTGCCTTTGACCGCTTTGCCGGAAATGAAATCCTATCTCCGATTGATTTCCAAGACTACACAGGCACATACCATGATGTGTACGAGGAAATCAAACCGAAACCGGGAAGCAAGGAAAGCATTATGGATGATGTTGTCTTTGAAATGGAGCTTGTCAAACAGGTGGAAGTCAACATTGATTATATCCTGATGCTGGTTGGAAAGTATCACGATGGAAACTGTGAGGATAAGGAAATCCTTGTTGCGATTGATAAAGCAATCAAATCCAGCTTGCAGCTTAGATCTAAAAAGGAACTGATTGAAAACTTTATTGCTACTATCAACACAAGCACCAATGTCAATACCGACTGGCAGCGTTTTGTCAGAGAGCAGAGAGAAACTGATATTCAGACTTTGATAACTGAAGAAAAATTGAAACCGGAAGAAACGAGAAAGTTTGTGGAGAACGCTTTCCGTGATGGCGTACTCAAAACCACCGGCACAGATGTTGATCGACTGATGCCGCCCGTTTCCCGTTTCGGAGGTGGAGGTTCTCGTGATAAGAAGAAACAGACAGTTATTGAAAAACTAAAAGGGTTCTTTGAGAAATACTTTGGACTGGTTAGCCCAGAGGTTTCAAAAGAATCGGATGAGGTTACATATCTTTATGATACAGAACCAACACTATCTATGGTGGCAGAGGAACCGGTGCATTACGGAATGAAAAAATATAATTGAGGTGGTGAAAATATGTTGTATAATGTTTACTGTGATGAGACATGTCATCTTGAACATGATAACAGTAATGTTATGGTGTTAGGGGCTGTGTGGTGTCCACAGTCAAAACTGAAAGAAGTCAATGAGCGGATTCGTCAAATCAAAAAAAGAAATAATGTTTCCGAAGCAATGGAAATGAAGTGGACAAAAATCAGCCCTGCAAAAGTTGATTTGTACAAAGATTTGGTTAATTATTTCTTTGATGATGATGATTTACATTTTCGGGGCGTCATTATTCCAGATAAGACAAGGCTAAATCATGAACGCTATCATCAAACACACGATACATGGTATTATAAAATGTATTTTGATATGCTCAAAGTTATCTTTTCTCCAACTGATAACTATGAGGTTTATATTGACATTAAAGATACAAACTCTGCTCGAAAAGCAAAAAAATTAAGAGAAGTATGCTGCAATTCTATGTATGACTTTTCTCAAAAAGTGATTCGGCGGTTACAACCTATACGATCTGATGAAGTTCAAATCATGCAGATAGTTGATGTTATTATAGGTGCTATCGGTTATGAAAATCGCAGATTTCCTGATGGATTTGTAAAGAGTAGTGCAAAACAAGAAGTTATTGATTTGATAAAAGAACGTTCAGGCTATACATTGCGAAAAACAACGCTTTTGCGTGAGGAAAAAATAAACCTGCTTTCGTGGGAAGCGGGAGGGACAGTATGACAAGAGATAATTGTTGGTTGCCAAAATTAGAATTTTGGGATGACTATAATAATGACTATCCTCAATATCAAGGGGCGTTATATGAGATTTTTCAGAATGACTTTATAAAATCACGTCCTACATTTGAAGGAAAGCAGGTAAATATTCGCAAGCATCCGATTGAATATGGAAAGGAAGAGGCATTTTTTCATGTAACCTGTCAAGATTATCTAAAAAGCGGAGAACGTGTGCCGGATTTTAGAAGATGCGAGAGAATCAGATGGGTTCGTGCGTTTATCGAGAATTATAATTGTGATATAACGCAATGTGAAGAATGTGAGGGAGTAAAAGTTTGGAGTGAACCGTATCGCAACACAACCAGAGTACATATGCTACTTGAAGAAGAACGCTATATGGTTGTTGTAGAGCGCCGAGATTCATATTGCTTATTAGTTACGGCTTTTTACTTCGAGCAGGATCACTCATTAAGAAAAAAACTTCAGCATTATGAACAATATAAGGCTCAAGTGCAAGCAGTAGGAAATAATTAACAGATGTTTGCAACCCAAACTCATTGACAAATCACAGAAAATCGCATATACTGATAATAGCTCATCTGCCATGCGTAGAAGGAGTTCCTAAAGACGTCTTGCTTAGCAAGGCGTCTTTTGCTTTGTCTAAATAACTTGCTTTTAGTCAATATTCTGTCAACAACTCCACAATTACATTACTCTGCTGATACAGCCAGTCCGTAAATTCCTTCGGGCTGGCTGTTCCTGTTTTTACAGCCTTTTTTCTCTGTAAGGCTTCTTTCTTAAAGTCGGAAAAGGCAGCCTGTATTTTTTCCAGACGGTCAGCCGGAAAGCCTGCGGTATTTTTTACCCGGTTTATTTTGTTGCGCCAGTTCTGGCATTCATTTTTATAAAGCAGGTCATAGTTATTTTCTCTTGCCCTCTCGTCAAATTCCCGTTTGTTTTGAAGCGCCTGTGCTTTGCGGCACTTGTCGCTGCACAGCTCATACCGCTGGCTCTTTGCCAGAAAATATTTCCCACAAACCTTGCACCGCCGGAAGCAAAGCCCCCAGTCATTCAGTCTGTTCAGATAATAGGTAATCAACGGGTAGAGGGACGCATAGGCAGACACACATTCTTCTGTGCGATGGTTGTCCGGGAACCAGAGGTCAAGCCGGGTATCTTCTGATGGTGCGCCTTTGAAATAAAGGCTGTCAGCTTGAAAATGTTTCGGTTTTCCTGTCTCCCTGTCAAAGCTCATGGTTTCGTTATGGAATACCCCGGTCAGGCTGCTCATTTTATCCATGAAGCGGTCACAGGCAGCGTTACGGTCACGGGGTTCTCTGGCAAGCAGATAGCTGTTCCAAATACGGAACGCCACATACATTTTCAGAGGGTCATTGCTAAGATATTTTCCCCAGAGAAATTCGCTTGCCGCCTGCTCCAGCTCCGGCTGTTTCCATCTGTTGGAGTGTAGGGCATGCCGCAGCGGAGAAAGCCCGTATAAGTTCCAATCTCTGGCCGTGTCGCACTCAAAGTTTATCAAAAAAGTCCCCAGCGGGCGTGTCATATCATGGCTCATGCCGTATAAACTGATTCTCCATCCCTATCCCCTGCCTTTGATTATGGTAATTATATAATTCAGTTATATCCGTTACACTTATGGTATCGCAGAAGCATTGTTTTGTCAAGGATAATCCGCTATGATGATTTCAGTTGGTAATTTCGTGCCACACAATACCTTGGCAAGTGAATGACCGTCCAAAAGGGATATGACCGGC